>Ga0265595_1002279_pt1 | contig 13213 bp, 19 predicted proteins | sample saktaG_15_FD_190148 | JGI IMG/M metagenome (GOLD analysis project Ga0265595, IMG submission 190148) | Saline water microbial communities from Sakinaw Lake, British Columbia, Canada - sak_2013_06_06_50m | ecosystem: Environmental > Aquatic > Non-marine Saline and Alkaline > Saline ... | reverse complement strand
CCGGTCTCGTCATCCACCTTCTCGCCGTCCTCGTCGCTGAACGGCAGCCGGGGGCCCGGCGGCTCCTTGTGATTGTCGAAGGTGCGCACGACCATCTCGGTCGTGCCGGCGTCCTCATCCTCGTCGATGAAGGCCACGGCGATGTCGCTCGGCCTCTTGGGCATGGTCGTGACCGACTCGACCTTGACGGCGTACTGCCGGCTCGCCGGGCTGACGCAGATCACGGCGATCTTGAGCGTCAGCACGGCCTTGGCCTTCTCGGCCTCGGCCCCGTAGCGCTCGGCGTACGCGGCGATCTCCGTCTGGAGCTTGGCCATGTCGTGGTTGATCTCATCGAGCAACTTGCCCTTGTCGAGCTTGTCCAACGTGAACGGCGTGAATTGGCTGTGCATGTCTCTTGTCTCCTTATCTCTGCGTTCTCTGCGACCTCTGCGCGAGGCCTGGCTTTTTCTTTTGACCGGCCGTTATCGCAGAACCTTCCAGTCCTGGTGGCCCGCCGAGCCGAGGGCCACCGTGCAATCGCCGCCCAGGCCCGCCTTGATGGCCCGGAGGAACTGGTCGAACTGCTCGCCGGCCTTGGTCAGGATGTCCGGGCTGGCCATGCGGATCAGCACGCCGTGTTCCGTGCTGGACTCGATGGAGACGTCCATGATCAACGGCACGGCCTGGCAGCCGACGTACATCGGGGCCTCGATGGTGATCTCGTCGGGCAGCTCGATTGGCGACGTGCCCTTCTTGCCCTCGATGGCGGTCTCGACCATCACGCCGTTGATGGAGTGAGTGCCGACGCCCTGCATCATTTCGACTTTCTTGGATACCTTGATCTGGCTGAGGTCCCGCGCGAGCTGCTTGCCGTCGGGCTCGATGATGACCCGCCTGTTGTCCAGGAGGAAGTCGATGGCCTTCCGCAGGGGCATCCAGGCGCCGAGCATGTTCAGCCAGGGCGTGAACAGCGGATGCCGCTGGGGCCTGAAGGTCACCAGCTCGAAGCCCTTGGCGGCCTTCTCGTCGATGATGGCCGTGACGACCTCGGCGACCGCGTCGGCAAGGATGACGGTATTGTCGGTCTTGTACTTTTCCAGGTACGCGACCAGGCCCTCGGCGTCGTGCAGCACGTGGGCCCGCCTGGGCGAGCGGGCCAGCTCGGGCTCCGTCGGATCCTCGGGCTGGAGGATGCGGTTCTGAAGGGCGACCACCGTCACCTTCCCGCCGTCTTCCAGGGTTTCCCGGCTCAGTTCAATGGCGTTCTCGTTGCCCGGCGGCACCTCGCGGATGAAGTCCGCGATTTTTGCGGCGGTTGCCCCGGCTTTCTGTGTTGTGTAGTCCATAGCTGTGTCCTTTCCTGTCATGTAAAAACTACCGGCCGCCGACCACGGCGGCTGATTGATTGGCGATCCACACCGGCAGCCGGCCAGGCCGGTTCCTGACGCGGATGGTCCGCATGCGGGCGTGGGCGCTCATGCGGATGTTGAGCGACACGACGTGCTTGTAGTGATGCTTGAGCAGCTCGGGCCAGTGGGCGGCGGCGAAGCGGGCTGACTCCTCGGAGTCGAAGATCTGCTCGTGGAGCCGCCAGCAGTCCAGCGATTCCTGGAACATCACCGCCCAGAGTTTGGCCTGTGAACGTGGCACGTTATTAGAAGCCTCCTGTCGAGATGGCGCCGCAGTAGCCGGCCCGGTAGAGCCAGACGCCCAGCGCCATGCCGGCGCCCAGGCCCAGCAGCACGTAGCCCACGCGGGCGAGCCACCACTCCGAGCGGGTCTGGCCAGTGGCGCCGAGAGTCTCGGGCGTGATCACCTTCGAGCCGGGGTGGATGTAGTTCGCCTCCCGTGGCACAAGCTCCCAGTCCGGGCCGATGGCCACCAGCGGGATCCGTGCGGCGGCGATCTCGCCGGCCAGGGCGCAGACGCCGCGAAGGAGTTCGGGCGGCATCTGGGGCGCGAGCTGCTCGGGCGTGAGCTTTCCGTCGGCAACGGCCTGGGCGAACTGATAGAGTTGGTCAACTCGCAGGCCGAAGCCGTTGTGTTGCAGCTTGGCGGGGGAAGGGGGAGATTGCGGATTTTTTGGCAACGGGATTGCGGATTGCGGATTGTCTGCCGTCGTCGCGTGCGTTCCGTCGCGGTCCATAATGCGATTCCTTTCGCTAAAGGCCAATGCTGAATGCAGAAGGCAGAATGCGAAAGTGAAGAGCTTCGCTAAGTCTGACTTCCTACTTCCTACTTCCTACTTCTGACTTCCTACTTGCCGTTCACGGCCTGGTGTCCATCTTTTCCCAGAGTTCCACGAACTGGCGGCGGTCGTAGTGCGTGCCGTTGCCTCGGCCCTTTCGTTTGAGGCCGGCGGCCTCGAGCTGCGAGATCAGCCGATTGGCGGCGGCGCGGCTTCTGCCCAGAAAGACCTGCACATCGCCGATGGTCATCACGCGGCGTTCGTGGCTGGAATTGTCGGCGGATTGGATCATGCCGTCGCTCCGACACAAGGTTGAATGCTGAATGCGGAATGCAGAAGTGAAGAGGGGCCTTTCGCCTTCTGACTTTCGCCTTCTGACTTTCCGTTGAGAATGTCAGCCCGCCGCGTGGCCGGGGCCTCTTCTCGATAGACGCGAACCGCCCCGTTTTCGCCACGATGGTACTCAGCTCGCGGACCTGGGTTACGGACCACTCGCCAGTTGCTGTGGTTGCGGATCGGTGTCCATTCATCTCCGGAAGGTGGAAGTGTGAAGGCGGAAGGCGGAAGGTCGGATGTGATTGTCGTTGTCATGCCGGCACTCCCTCTTCCGTCGCCTCGCCGGTCTGGGGGAACGCCGTGTCCGGCTGTCCAAACGGCCCAACGGTCGGGCGGATGATGATGTAGCCGTTGCATCCCGGCCGTGGATCGCGGGTGAACTTGCAGCTCATCTGCTGGGCACGCTTTCGGGCGAGCGTTTCGTTAGCGGCGGTGGCCTCGATGACATGCGCCCGGCCGCCGATGGTGATGCGGTTCCAATTCATCGCTTGGCCTCCGGTAGAACGCGGTTGCGGATGGCGTCCTGGAGCTTGTTCGTGGCCCGATACGCCGCACGCATGCGGACAGTATCGCAGCCGACCGTGGCGGGGATCCTCTCCGGACAGGCCATCGTATGGTCCAGGACGGCCATCAGTGCGTCGGCCTCGGGGGCAGTCAGGTTGACGATGACGTGTTTCATGCTCCGTGTGCCTCCAGCCGGACGATGAGGCGGTCCAGCTCCCAGAACAGCGTGAACGCCTCCTCGCTGTCGAACAGCTTGTGGTCGCTGAGGCGATCCATGTCCATCGAGTCGCAGCGGGTGTGCCGCTCCTGGAGAAACCGCCGCATGTCTCGCAGGGCAATCAGGGACTGGTGCGCGAGATCTGCGAGCCGATGCCGCTCTTCCCGCGTAATGGCCGCTGCGTGTCCGTGGCCGATCTCAAATTGTGACCCGAGATGATTCATGCCGTTTCTCCTTCCCCACCGGCTACTGGCTCCTGGCTACGGGCTACAGCTTCTCTGACAGCAGCGCCACGAGCCCGGCGAAGCCGTGCTGCCGGATGATCGGCTCGGCCCGCGAGACCAGGCTGCTGATCGCCTCGGCCTGGTTGTGCGGCGTGCCGGCCAGCCGACCGGCCCTTGCCAAAAATTCCCGCCTCGCGCGGCTCGCCGAGCCCTTGTTTTGCATGTTCCAGGTCCGCTGCAGCACCACGAGTTTGATTGACATGGATGACCTCTCCGTCAGGAGTCCCAAGGACCGGCGGAAGGGGTTGCGCCCCTGTCCGCAAAATGCGCAACCCGCCGGCAACCTGGTTGCGCCCCTGGCCATCCGTGCCCGTCAATACAATCCGTTCATTCACGCGAGCGATGGAGAACGAACTAGCGGGGGCGGGAGTCGAACCCGCGACTTCCGGATTATGAGTCCGGCGCGCTGCCCTCTGCGCCACCCCGCGGTAATGGAAAAGGGACAGCGGAGCGCCGCCACGGCCTTCTTGCGAAATGCCAAAGAACGCTCCGCTGTGATCGGCCGTGCCCGCTTCCGCCAAGAAGATGCACTGCCGAGTATCGCTGGCCCGACACAATCCAGCCGTGTCGTGTCGGCCCGTCGTTCGGATTTTGGCGGAAACGGTTTTCATGGTGGAGGATCGTACCGCCGCCCGGAGCGGCGTCAAGCGAAAAATCTTGGTTTCCCTTGGTATATCTTGGGTAGACTCTTCGCGTAGAACCCGCAAGATACGGATATGAAAACGGTTAAGCGAAATTACGAACTCCCCGAAAAAATTGTAAGAAACCTTCAAGACTTCTCGGTAGCCCCCGGCATTTCCATGCAAAAGATTGTTGCCGCCGGGGCGGCTGTCCTCATGGAAATGGCCCCCAGCGACCGCGACAAGATAATCGAGCGGTTTGGCCAGTGGCTCAAGGAAGGTCATCCGGCAATTGCGCCGGACCTCGTGCTGGCTGATGCGAGCGGGTTGATGGAATCAGCGGCCTTCCGCGAAGCCGACCCGCTGACCGGCATGAAGGATATTGTCGATGCCCTGGTCATCGACGCTGAATCGTTCACCGTTTCCAAGTGGGATCGCCTGTTTGCCGCACTCGACAAGCGGCGGGGCCTGCGCCCCTGTCCATTCAGTCGCGAGGCCGATGGCAAGAATCCAGGGGATCACGACGGAGTAGCTCCGGCAACGGACGGCAACAAGATCCTGTCTCGTGCAAAAGTTGCTGGAAAGCCCCGGCAATTGAAAAAAGGGACGGCGTAGGCCGAGACTCGGCCAGCACCATGAACGCTTCGACCAACATTTCGCTGGGGAGCATTCCCGCCCGCTGCCGGATGACGGCCAGCACGGCCGCCCGCCCTACCTTGGGACTCATGATCTTTTTATCGGCCGCCTTCCTGCCGGCCTGCAATCGCGACAATGCGGCAAACGATAATAAAAGTGAAAACCAGCCTGCTGCCGGGTATGTCGCCAACAGCAACAGCCGCATCGTGCATCGGTCTGACTGCAAGTACGTCGCCAAGATGAAGCCTGACCACCGCGTCCCGTTCGAGCACCTGGCCGACGCGGTCGCCGAAGGTTATCGGCCTTGCAAGTCGTGTCTGCCCGCGGCGGCCACCAACTCTGCGACGGCGCCGACAGGCGTGTCGGGCTCGTCAGGTAACCGTTAGGGAGGCCGAGAGATGATGTCGTTCACGTGCCCGTTTTGCAGCCAAACAACTCAGGTTCCCGACAGCCGCCTCGGGGATTTGGAGGAGTGCCCGAACTGCCACAATGTCTCCCAGGTCGAGCGGCTGCGAACCAGCACGTACCCGGCGAAGGGCGTTCGGCGGCTACCCGTGCGCAGTCTCGCAGATCAGCGGGCCAGGACGTCCAAGATGATCATGCTGTGCCTGCTGGCGGCGGCCTTCGCGTGCGTGGCCCTTGGCGCGATCTTGATGGTTTCGCCATTGGCCAACACATCGGCGATCCCCGCAATCCTGGTCATCGTCGGGATCCTGGCCGTGGTGATCTGGCTGGCGGGACTGCCCGGCGCGATCGCCCGCGAGAAACATCTGCCCAACGCCGATGGCATTTCGATCATGGGCATCCTCGGGATGTTTATTCCAATCATCTGGCTGGTGGCGTTGATTCTGGCGCTGGCCGCTGCGCCGGTGGCCAAGGCGGTTCGCGTGTCGGCCTCGCCCAGGCCCACCGACGCTCGTAGGCCATGCCCCGAGTGCGGCGAGTCCATTGCCTCGCTCGCCCGCAAGTGCCGCTTCTGCGGGGCAGCGGTTAGATAGTCGCGGTTAGATAGTCGCCATTTCGCGGCGGTGTGGGCCGAAAGATAGCGACGCAGGCAGAGACACGCAACGCCCGCCCGAAAATGATCTTGTGATGGTTGCCGATGCAACCGGATGGACGGCAAAAACTTACAATAACCCGCTTGGACGGACTTAAAATCCCTTGCCCTTCGGGGCGTGCGGGTTCGACTCCCGCCCGGGCCAATGGCGGAAGTGGCGGAAATGCAGGGTGTTATGGGTACGACCAGAAAAAAAGACGGGGAGGCGGTTAGATACCGGTTAGATAATTCGGGCGAAAAAGCCCCCAAACGACCGCCACCCGGGTGCCTCTGGAAACACCCCAAAACCGGGGGCTGGTACTGGCGAGTGAAGTCGTCTCTTGTGCCGGCTGCCGGCCGAGGCCGCGGGGCTTACACGAACGTGCCGATGGTTCCCAACGGGCGCACCACCGCCACGACGGTCAAGTCGATTGCCGATGCCTGCCGTCAGCGGCTGCTGCGAGAGTTCACCCGCGGCGACGGCGATCCGCCGGATGACGGACCTGCCCAAAAGACGCCCTTGACCAAGTGGCTGGACGAGTTCTGCGACTGGAACGGCCATCACGCCAGCCCGCAGCACGTCCAGGTCAACCGCAGACAGCTTCGGCGGTTCCTGGACGCCGCCGGGGCCATCCGCGTGGCCGATCTCCGGGAGAAGGCCGTCCTGGCGTTCCTGAGCGGCCTCCGCGACGGCGGCCCTGAAGGCAAGCCGCCGCCCGCCGCCGAACGCACCGTCGTCAAATATCGCAACACGATCCACGCCTTCTGCAAGTTCCTCCTGCGAAAGGGCGAGATCGAGACCAACCCCGCCCAGTTCGTCGAGATCAGACCGCCCGTCAAGCGGCCGCCGCGTTTCCTGAATGATGACCAGATCGCCGCATTCCTGGCCCACGCCGGCGAGGTCGCAGAGCCGTGGCTCTGCCAGGCGGCGTGCTTCGCCCTTTACGCCGGTCTGCGGCTCAGCGAGCTGATGAAGCTGAAATGGACTGATGTGGCGAAAGAGGCGATCACCACGGGCGGCAAGAGCCGCGATTACCGGTTCGTGCCGATCATCCCGGCGCTGAGGGACATCATCGCGTCGATGCGGCGCGGGCTGAAAACGACGATGACGATGACAAAAAACACGGTCTTTCCCGAGCGGGGCAAGAGGCAGTGGGCCGAGGCGTTTTTTCGCCTGACCGCCGGGCGGGCAGTCTTCGGCGAGCTGCCGGGCAAGCGGGCCGGAAACCAGTGGCACCTGCTGCGGAGCACCTACGCCGTTCAGCAGGCGCGCGGGGCCTGGACCGGCAAGCCCGCCACTGTGTGGCAGTTGATGGCGTGGATGGGACACACGAATCCGGCAACGACGATGCGGTACGTCAACATCGCCCACGCGGCAGGAATGGCTGGCCCGGCTGGCAGCCGAGATTCGCCACGTCGCGGTCCAGGATGAAGACCGGGCCCGGGAAGACCGTTACCGGCACGCGATGGCCGACAGCGCCGAATTTGGCGACTACCAGGCCCGCCTTGCGGCATGCGTTGTAGAGTTGATTGCAGCCGCAGGTGCTGTCCATCGGAGGCTGCCAGAACTGGCCGAGCCGTTCCACAGCCCGCCTGCTGAACTTGATGGCGCCGCTAGCCAGGCCGGTCGGGTGCGCGTCGCGGCCGTCGCAGGCGCCTACGACGCGCGGCCCCGTCACGTCGGCCTCACTGAGAACGAAATACTCGCTCTCGGGCGTAAGGACGATGTCGTCGTCGAGCATGACCAGCCAGGCCAGATCCGTCTCTGCAAGGAACCAGCGGAACATTTCGTTGCGGACGGCGAACGTGCCCGCCCACGTGGCAGAGCCGAGGAACTCGCGATAATGGGCCACGGCCTCGCCGAAGCGCCGCAGATGCCGATTGACCGTCGGCCGGCCTTTGAGAACCGTGAATTGAATCTCCGGGTACATCATGCCGGCGGCTCCCAGACGCCGTCGCCCCAGGTGGTGTCGTCGTGGCAGCCGCCCGCCCCGAACTCGATTGTGCCCGGCGCGGCCGGGTAGCTCTTCCGCCAAACGGCTCCGGAAATCACGCAGCTCAATGTCAAGCTGTCGTTCGTCGTGCGAAGTTCCAGCAGGCCGGCGGTCGTGACGCGGGCATGAATATGAAAGTCCGTGATCGCCTCAACGCCCGTGGCGATTATGACCCCATCCGTGTCGTGTGCTGTGTAAGCCAGTTCAATCCACTCGCTGTCATCGCCAAGCCACGACGCGATACCATTGCCGGCGAACCCGCCGTTCGACCTGGCTTCGGTATTCCCCGGGTGATTCCCAATCGGGAGATCCTCTTCGCACTTCCGCACGTCGAGGCAGATTTGAAGGAACGCATTGAGGCACCCGGCGAGCGACCAGAAGGTGCATTCTTCTGGGTAGCTCTCGTAGTACTGGCTGAGGCTGTAGTGGGCCGTGAACGATGCGCTGGTGTCTGCCCCGCCGCCGCCGCCGGATCCTCCGCAGCCGATCAGGCAGATCGCCCAGACCGTGCCGGTCGACGAGCCCTCGAACCAGAGTATCCGGGCCGAGCCGCTGGCGGCGGCGAGCAGGTTGCCGGTCTCGCCGTCGTCGATGTCCGCCCAGTCGGCGACGTCCAGGTCGTCGATCTGGACCTTGACTCGCACGACGCCCTGGACGACAGCCCGGCCGACAAAGCCGTCCGCGATCGGCTCGACCAGCACGGCGAACCGGCCCGCGTGGCCGTATGTCGCCGATGGCGCGATACCGCTGAAGATCAGTTCCCCGAACAGGAACTGTCCGAGCTCGCCGGTCGGGTCATCGGCTGCCGGATCGCCCAGGCCCACGACGCTTCCGGCGGCCAGGTCGCCGCCGGTGTCATTGGAGATCTGCACCATCGCCTGCACGGGCCGCTGGCCGGCCGCCGAGCCGCCAGCGCGGCCCTTGCCTCGCAGGTGCGCCTCGACGGCGTCGATGGTCGCGTTGTGCAGATCCGCCGGGATCCGCAGCGGTTGCCCCGCGCTCGCTTTTCCCCAGGTCATTTGGAACTCCAATGCGGAAGGCGGAAGGCGAAAGTGAAGAGCTTCGCTTCAAGTCGGAAGTCGGAAGGCGGAAGGCGGAAGTAAAGAGCTTCGCCAGGTGCGGACTTTTTTCTTTTTCTGACTTCCGCCTTCATACTTCCGCCTTTCGCCTTGTCTGTCAAACTCCGTTGAGGCCCAGTCCGTTCATCGCCGTGGTCGGGTAGACCTGATCGACGTGCGCGTAAAGCGGCGTCGATATTTTTTTGCCGTTGCCATCGAGGGCGTCGAAATACTCGACCCACAGGTACTCGTGGCCCTTTTTGGCGATGTTCGTGATGTCTCCGACGGTCAGGCCCGTCAGGTTGGGCGAGGCGTCAAACTGGAACATTACATCGACCAGGCCATCCTCGGCTTTGAGCCCTTCCTCCACGCCGGTGCACAGCAGCTCGCCGGCTGCGAGTGTCCAGGTGCGGTTCTTGCGAGTGTCCTTGATCGTGACGGAGTCGCTGTTGACGTGGCCGCGAAGGGCCATCATCGCCGCCGTGGCCGGCAGGGTGTCCGTCGTGTAGCGGCGAAGCACCGTCATCGACACGACCGGGTCGGCGACGTCGCAGCCCTCCGCCCCGTCTTTTGTCACGCCGATGGCGCCCTTGTGGTTCGGCGCGCCGGCCGGGTAATCGGCGATGTGCGCGTACGCCTGCGTGATCCGCCGCGAGCCACCCGCCGTGCCGGTCCGCACGGTGACCTCGCCCGCCGTCTGGCGCTGTTTCTCCACCGGCAGATACCGGCAGGTGGCGATGTAATTGCCGGTTCCCGTTTTGGTGTCCACATCGACGGTTTCCATTTGCGGATTCAGCTCTCGCGTCTTGCCCTCGAACGTGGTCGGCAGCGAGGCCAGCAGCGTGGCGAACGCCAGGACCGTGTCAGCGCCGGCCCCGCGATAGTTGTACACCAAGGTGACGCTGCCATCGCTGCCGTAGGCGCGGCTCTCGGGCTTTTCCGTCAGTGAGATTGTCATCGTGAACTCCAATGCGGAAGGCTGAAGGCGGAAGTATGAAGGCGGAAGTCAGAAAAAGAAAAAAGTCCGCACCTGGCGAAGCTCTTTACTTCCGCCGTCCGCATTCTGACTTCCGACTTGAAGCGAAGCTCTTCACTTTCGCCTTCAGCCTTCCGCTTTTTGCTTTCAGACTTATCCAAACTGTGCCAGGCCGCCCTCGACGAGCTTTCGCGTGTTCTTGGCCGTCTCCTGGCTCGCCTTGGTCAGCGCGTCGAAGGCCGGGCCGCTCTGCAGGCTCTGGATCGCGGCGGCCGATCCGCCGGTGGTGCCACGTGTCGTCATCCGCTGGCCGATCGCGCCGGCCCACGCGGCGTTGGCGGTGACCTGCGTCATCAGCTCGCCTTTGAGCGAACCCTGGAGCCTCTTGCCGTACGTGGCGAGCTCATCCGCCTTTGGCAGCTTGTCGGCCTCGCCCTTTGCGAAGTCGGCCAGGTTCGCCCGCTCGGCCATAGCGCGAACCTTTTTAAGCTGTGCCTCCGTCGAGCCGGGGTTGGCTTTCTGGAAGTCGGCGACGGCGGCGTCGACCTCCGTCATCTTGCCCGTGGCCAGGGCGATTCGCCGCATGTAGCCCGCCACCTGGCTGTCGGCCGCGACTCGAGCCTCGGCCTTCTGCGCAACTTCCAGGGCCGCCGTGACGGCCTTTACCTGCTCGGGGTTGATGTCCCTGATCGCGGCGATTGCCGCCTCAATTGGGCTCTTGCCGGCCGTGGTCGCGCGGAGTTTCGCCGCCTCGATAATGGCTTTCACGTTGCCGGCCACATCGGCGGACTCGATCTTGCCCAGGGCTCTCGCCGCCCGCTCCATCTCGGCAGCGCCCGCCCCGAGGTTTTTCAGATCCCACAGGGACTTTTCCTTGGCAGTCATCCCCGCCGTTGCCGCCTGGGCCTCCAGGCCGCGAAGCGACTCGGCCAGTGGTCGGGCCTTTTGGGACTCGAACTCCGCGTTGACGGCCTTGACGGCCGCCGCCCGGGCGCGGCTGCTGCCGTCCGACTTGGCGATCTGCTTGAGCTTCTCATCCCGCTGCTTGATCAGATCGGCGAGCCTGGCGCCCTCGTCGGACCTGCGGGCCTGCGATGCCCGCCAACTGGAATCTCGCGCTGTGTTGCCGAGAAACTCGATCCCCGATGCGTACTTTTTCTGTTCGTTGCCCCGCCTGGTGATTTCCTCGATGGCCTTGGCCACGCCGGTCAGCTCATCGGTGACCTCGGCGGCGGTCCTGGCGATCTCGCCGAGGCCCAGCGGAAGTCGGAACGCGAGCTCATTGACCTTTTCCCAGTCGCCGCGCCAGGCGGCCGAGCCCATGCCCACGACGGTAATGGCGCTTTTGACGGCCGCGATGGCCACGCCGATCTTGATTGCCGCCGTGCCCATCTGCTCGAAGTGGCTCACGTTGCCGGCGGCGACCTTGCCCATGGACTTCTGCTGGTTGACCGCCGCCGCGAGCTGGTTGATCGGCAGGGCGGCGGCGGCGGCCTGGGCCGACGAACGCACGGCCTTGTAGCCCGCGAGCCGCTGGGCCAGAGCTGCGCGGCCCGCCGATTCCTGCTGGGCCGTGGCCAGCCGTTCCCCCGCGGCGACGGCCCGCTGGCGCTGCCGGGCTGCCGAGCCGGTGTCGCCGGCGGCGGCGGCCTTGGCGGCGTTGGACTGCGCGCGGGCCATTTCCGCCGACCAGCGGTTGACCTGAGCGCGGGCTTCGTCGAGGTTGCCCGACAGTTTCGCCCTGTCGGCGTAAAGTTCGACGTACGCCCGCCCGGCTTTGATGTCGCCAGTGTTGGCCATCGTCACTCCTCAATGCGGAAGTCAGAAGGCGGAAGGCGGAAGTGAAGAGCTTCGCGGAGGATGCCTTTTTTCTTTATTCTTACTTCCGCCTTCATACTTTTGCCTTATCCCTTCACGCTGTTGGCCCACAGGGCCGCCATCTTCGCGCTTTCCTTGACGAGGGCCGGGCCCATGAACGGCCGGGGCGCCACGGTCACGCGCTTCACCGCCGGCCCGTAGAGCATCTCGTTGAGCCGATTGGCCCTCGAGGCCTGCGCGGCCGTCATCAGCCTGGCGTATGTCACCGGCACAGCGCCCAGCAGCGTGTCGGGCACGAGTCTGGTGGACCGGCCGCCGTTTTTGTCGAACAGGCCGATGCCGATCTCGCCGGAGCCGCCGATGCGGCGCCTCGTCCTGCGACGGTTGCGGATCTTCGCGGGGCCGCCGTGTTCCATAATGCCGGATGCCGGGGCGGACTTGCCGAAACCGGCCGGCCCGACGATCACGCTTTTGGTCGCCTCATCGTACGAGAAGTACAAAAACTTGCGGATGAACGGGTGCTGCCGAACCGCCAGCGGCGGCTGGCCGGGGCTGCTGACTCGGCGGCGGGGCTTGCCGGGGTTTTTTGATTCGGCCACATAGCGCATGGACCGCTGGGCGATCAGTCGCAGCCGGGCTCCGGACTTGGCCAGGGCCTTGCGGCTGGCGGCGTCAACTTTGCTCATGACCGCGTCGCGGTCGAAGAACGCGGCCTTCGCTGATTGGATCGTCGCCATGTCACCGCCTCTTCTTTGCGCCGCCGGCCTTACAGACGAGCTCCTTGAGCATTTCCATGTCCTGCCTGGTCAGCGGGAGTCCCGTTTTCGCCGGCCGCCGGGCCTCCGGCGAGGCGAACGGGTTCATTTCCGCCGCCCGGTACGGGCGTGACCGTTTCCTGGTGTCGCGGATGTAGCTGGCCGCGAGGGCGAGCAGTTCGGCGTGCGGCTCCCACGCCCCTTCGGCGGCGAGGATAAGCTCGCGGAGGCTGAGGCGCTCGGGGTTGAGCCCGCAGGCGCCGGCCGCTCGCCAGCAGAGCCGCCACAGGCTTTCAGCGTGATGGCCAGGGCCAGCACCGCCACCGTCAGGTTTCTCATCGCCAGGATCTGCTGCACCGCCGCCGCCATCTCTGGCCGCAGCGGCTGGAAAAAATTTGCGACAGCCTCCCACAACGCGGTCTCGGCGGCCCCGGCCGCCGCGCCGTCGAGGCTGCGACCGAAGTCCTCATCGGACAGATTCCGCTCGACGGCTTGCGGCTCCACCGCCGCGAAGACAAGGTCGATCACCAGGGACAGGTCGGTCTGCAGGCGGTCCAGCAGCCGCGGGCCATCGGGTGTTTGTAGTGTGCCCTTGTCCAGCAGGCCCATCAGGTCGATGCCCGTGCGGCGGGCGATCCGCCGGATGTCGCCGATGGTGAACTCCACCAGCCACTGGCGGCCCTGGTTGTCGGTGAACCGTGCCATTATCACTCTTTCTTGGTAGCCGGGAGCCGGTAGCCCGTAGCCGGTCCGACGACTCCGCAGGCCGGTCCTACCGCCCTTTTTTTTTTTTTCTTTCCGCTCCCTGC
>Ga0265595_1002277_pt1 | contig 13223 bp, 17 predicted proteins | sample saktaG_15_FD_190148 | JGI IMG/M metagenome (GOLD analysis project Ga0265595, IMG submission 190148) | Saline water microbial communities from Sakinaw Lake, British Columbia, Canada - sak_2013_06_06_50m | ecosystem: Environmental > Aquatic > Non-marine Saline and Alkaline > Saline ... | reverse complement strand
CTGCGCCGGTTTTTGCTTAAAAAGGATTGGCGGGGCAGAGCCGGTCCGGCTTTATAAAGCTTTTGCGGTCCGATGGGTTGCTCATAAAGTCGCCACGTCGTGCTACATTATGAGCAAGGCTGCGGTCCGATGGAAATTTCCCGCCGAAGAAACTACTCGAACAGGCTGCGCTCTAATTCCGCCACAATGTTCCTGCCAAACGGAATGAGCTTCACGATGTTTTTGCGCTCAAGCGCGCGCAGGTTCCTAAGCAAGGAAGTTTTTGGGATGAGAAGCTTGTGCTGCATGGTGGAGCGCTTTGCCTTGCCGCCAGATGACATAAGAAAGCGCACAATGTCAGATTCCCTCTCACTCAACGTGCCAAGCACTGCGCGCACCTTTCCGCTTTTGACATCAAACTGCTTTTGCAAGTGCTGGGCAGTGGTGGGTGCTGCCTTTGCTGAAGCGCGGGGCTGCTTTTCTTTTTGCCTGCGGGCAGTTGGCTTTTGCACTGCCTCCGGCGGAGTTTCCCTCCTGGCATCAGCAGGCTTTTTCCTGGCAAAAACAAAATACACCCCCACAGCAATCACAAGCACTGCGAACAGGGCAGGCAGCATGTCCTGGAATGCGTTTGCCTTTGGTTTCATGTCAATCTGCGCGTTTTTCAGCTTTCCATGCTCCACTGCAACCTGCGCAGAGCCTGCTGCTGTCTGCGTTGAGGCTGAGATGACGCAGGTGCCGGTTGGAAGAGCTCGGAAAAGGAAATCGCCAGCCTCAGACGCTCTCTGGCTTGCTCCGTTTATGGCAGAATAGTCAAACCAATCCGATGAGCAGGAAACATGCAGGTCTGCGCCAGGCACCAGTCTGCCCTCTTCAAGCACGGATGCTGCCACGCTTCCCGCGGGGTAGAACGTAAGCGTGAGATTGCGTTCAGAAGGCACTGACACTGCGGCGGATGACGCATAGTCAACCCCCGAGGTTGCCATGTCATCCAGCGTTGCGCTAAGCTGGTAGTCCCCGCTGCCAAGCTGCAAAAGAAAATTCCCTTCCCTGCCTGTTATGAGCCTGTAGGTGGTGGTGGCGCCGCCTGCCGTTGCGATTATGGTGACTGGCATTCCCATTGGGGGCGTGCCATTTGCCAGCACTGCCTTCACGCTCACCGGCCCCTCGCCCTGCGGCGCGGAGGGCGGAACGGAACTGTCAGCAGAAACGTTCTCGGAAAACGCCAGGGCTGGGGAAAGAAAAAGAAAGAATGCTAGGAAAAAATGCGCAAAACGCATGCTTTGTGGTATTGCGCAAGTTGTTTAAAAGCGTGCGTTTTCTGTTCGGCTCACTTTGCGTCTTCCTTGACCATGTACTTGACTATAAGGAAAACCACTAACGCGATTATCGCAAAGTCAATGAGCGCGCCAACAAAGTCTCCAACCAGGAACTTCACAGGCCCGACATCCAGGGTTGTCAAGCGCCAGTCCCCGCCAGGGATAAGCACTGAAATTAATGGCATGATGATGTCATTAACAAGCGCGGTGACAAGTTTGGATGCAGCCGCGCCGATAATGAACGCGATTGCAAGACCAATCACTTTATTCTTGTTCAGGAAAGCCATGAATTCATCTACAAATCCCATTCAACCCCCCTCAAGACCTTCTTCCAAAGAACTTGTGCCCCCTGCCAGATTTGTATTCCTTAGCCTCGCGCGGAGCGCCGTCCCTTCCGCCTCTTGAGTCGCGGGAGCCAAACCTGCCTCCGCGCCTGTCTCCCCCGCGCGAACCGCCGCGGTCTCCTCCACGCGAGTGGGAACTGCGATGCCCGCCGTCCCTGCCTCCGCGCCTGTCGCCGCCTTCACTTGTATGATGCGGCGGGCCGACCCTCCGCGGCAGCAGCTCAGGCTTCACTTCCACCTTGATCTGCTCCATCTTGCTGTCAGTCATTTTCTCAATTATCGAAATCAGCCCGGTCTGGTCAAAGAACACAAACGAGATCGCTTCTCCATCCTTGCCCATCCTGCCGGTCCTCCCAATCCTGTGGACATAGGTCATGGGGTCGTCCGTGGTGTCGAAGTTTATCACGTGCGTAACGCCAGTCACGTCCAATCCCCGGCTTGCAAGGTCTGTTGCAACAAGGATGTGCGTGTGCCCTTTCCTAAATGCCTCCATGGAGCGGTCTCGCTTGTTCTGGCTCATGTCGCCGTGAAGCGCCATGGACTTGAAGCCGCGGTCAAGCAGTATGTCGTTGAGCCTGTCCGCCCCGCGCTTTGTGCGCGCGAAAATGAGCGCAAGCGCAGGCTTTTTCTGCACAAGCAGCGTGAGCAAAATGTTCAGCCTGTCGAATTTCGAAGTCTCAACATAATACTGGCGGATGGATTTTACGGAAAGCGAGTCCTCGCTCACGCGCAGCTCCTGCGGCGCGTGCATGTACCTCTTGCTCAAATCCATTATCGCGGGTGGTATGGTGGCGGAAAACATCAGCGTTTGCCTGCCCTTGGGCGTTTTCTGCAATATTTTCTCAATGTCCTCGACAAAGCCCATGTCAAGCATCCTGTCAGCCTCGTCAAGCACAACAACTTCCACATGCGACAGGTCAATCGTGCCGCGCTCCATGTGGTCCATCAGCCTGCCGGGGGTGCCAACCACAATGTCAACGCCCGTGCGCAGAGGGCCCATCTGCCTCGCAATGTCCTGCCCTCCGTAAACAGCAAGTATCCTTGATTGGCAGTGCACGCCAATCTTTCCAATTTCGCCTGCAATCTGCACTGCAAGCTCGCGCGTGGGCGCTAAAATGAGCGCGCGCACCTTGCCCTTTTTCGCGTGCGAAAGCGCCAGCTTCTCCAAAATGCATATGCCAAACGCGGCAGTTTTGCCAGTGCCTGTCTGCGCCTGGCCAATCAAGTCCTCGCCCTGAAGAAGGAGCGGTATGCCCTGCTCCTGTATCGGCGTTGGCGCCTTGAATCCCATGTCGGTCAGCGCGCGCATTATGTTGTGGCTTAAGCCAAGCTTGCTAAATCCCATTCTCTCACCATTTCCACTTTCACTTGGCAGTAAAAGCCCACAGGGCTTACACCCCAAGGCTGAAAGCCGGGATGCTATCCAAAATTAGCCAAGATGTCAGTTTATTTGCTGCGGGGATGATGAAGGGAACAATATAAGAACATTGCGGTGCGCCCTGCGGGCGCATTGCTCTACGTCTGTTTTACGGCGTAAAATCTTTTCCGGCGTAAAAAAGCACATATAAATACTTTAGCACTGTAGCCTTTTCCCGTATGCGTCTCAAATCAAGAAGGTACATTGTGGTTCTAGGCTCGCTTATGTCTGGCCTGGGCAAGGGAATCGTAACATCGTCCATAGGCAAATTGCTGCAGGCCAAGGGGCTGAAAATATCACCCATAAAGTTCGACGGCTACCTAAACGTTGACTGCGGCACCATGAACCCGTTCCGCCATGGCGAGGTGTTTGTGCTTGACGACGGCACTGAATGCGACATGGACTTTGGCACCTACGAGCGCTTCTTGAACGTGGATTTGAACGGCAACAACAGCATAACCGGCGGAAAGCTGTTTAGGAACATTATTGACAAGGAGCGCAAGGGCGGATTCCTTGGGCGCGATGTCCAGATAGTGCCCCACCTCACGGACGAAATCAAGGCATGGGTGAGAAGGACTGGCGACGGGCAGGACGCAGACATAGTGATTGTGGAAGTGGGCGGCACTGTTGGCGACTTGGAGAACGGCTACTTCCTGGAAGCAATGCGCCAGTTTGCAAACGAGGAAAAAGTGCTTTTCCTGCAGCTCACCTATGTTCCTTCATTGTCAGAAGGCGAGCTGAAAACAAAGCCCACGCAGCACGCGAACAAGCTCATACTTTCATTGGGAATACGCCCAAGCATTGTGGTGTGCCGCGAGGACGAGCCGCTCACGCGCGAGGCAAAGGAGAAAATCTCCATGTTCTGCAACGTGCCGATTGACAATGTGTTTGACGACCCTGACATTGAGACGATTTATGAGCTTCCCATGATTCTGGAGAAGCAGAAGATGACGGAGCTTCTCCTCTCCGAGCTTGGCATTGACGAGAAAGGCGAGGATTTGAAGGGATGGCGCGCGGCAGTCGAGAGGATAAAGTCTCCCAAAGGGGAGATAACAGTTGCGATAACAGGCAAGTACACTGCAGTGAAGGACGCTTACGTGAGCGTGAAAGAGGCGCTTGTGCATGCTGGCGCACGCAACAATGTTCGCGTGAATGTGAAATGGGTGGAAACGTCTGACATCGACTCTGGCAAGGCGGCTGCCAAGGAGTTGCTGCATGGCTGCAACGGCATAATAGTGCCTGGCGGCTATGGAAGCCGCGGGACAGAGGGCAAAATTGCATGCATAAAATACGCGCGAGAGCACGGCCTGCCGTTTTTGGGGCTGTGCTATGGGCTTCAGATGGCAGTGATAGAGTGGGCGCGCCATAAGTGCGGCATGGAAGGCGCGAATTCATCTGAAATCGACGACAAGACAAAATACCCCGTGATTGATTTCCTGCCTGAGCAGCGCGGCATCAGGGACAAGGGCGCAAACCAGCGGCTTGGCGCATGGGAGTGCAGGCTGAAAAAAGGCACGCGCGCACACAATGCCTACAAGTCAGATGTGTGCTTTGAGCGCCACCGCCACCGCTATGAAGTGAACAACGATTTCGTCCAGCAGCTGCAGCAGGGCGGGCTCGTGATATCAGGCACCTCGCCAAACGGCAGCATAGTGGAAATGATTGAGTGGCCAGAGGGCTTTGGAATTGCAACCCAGGCGCATCCTGAGCTGAAAAGCAGGCTTGAGAGGCCTGCGCCGCTGTTCGTTGCTTTTGTTGATGCGTGCCTTAAGAAGAAATGAGCGAATAACAGAACCTATTTAAACAGTTCTAAACACAGCATCGTCCATGAATTCCGGACTCAAAAGGAAAGGTCACCTTCCTAGTGATATCCGCCAAAGAGCAAAGCTCAGCAGTATCGCTCTTCGGCCATCAAGCCCTCTGCCATTAGCAGAGGCCAGGCGCAAAGACGAGGCTCTTGATTTCAGTGCCAAGTTTGTTGAAGCACTGAGTGGCAAGCCAATGAGGCGAAGGATTGAATTGGTGGTCATGCCGGTGTTCATGGCTGATGGCCCACATTACTGGCTTGAAAAACACACAATCTATCTGCCCTCTCGGACCGATGCATCAAAGGCGGTTCACGAGCTTGTCCACGCACAACACAATCACAAAGGAAAAGGCTTTATCAAAACAGTCTATCGTGAGGGGCTGGCAACTTTTGCAATGGACGTGTTCAACGGCCACACGCAATATTTCTGGCTTCTCTTTGACAAGCCAGACTATGTCCCCTTTACGCGCTCGCTCCACGGGCTTTCCAAGCTAGTGGGGGATCCTGCCAAAGCCTTCCAAATAGCGGCTGCCAGGGCACCTGAAACATTCTGGCAGCTAATATCCCCCAAGAAGTTCTACAAGGAGGAAATCGCAGCGGCAAAACAGCCAGCGCCAATCTAATTCTGCCCTGTCCAGTCCAGCTCAAACGGCGCGCTTTCCATCCTAACTGTGAGATTGCCCAAGTCAGCGTACAAAAGCACGCGCTTTTCATCGTCTATGAAAAAGCGCGAGGCAGACGAGCCGCCCGGGTCGTCGCTGATGTCTATTTCATACGCTTCCCTGCCTGCAAGCTGTTGTTTTCCCCTTGAAATAAAGTAAGTGGGAATTGTCATCTCGAGGCCCTTTGCAGAATAGACTGTCTCCACCTTCCAGCTGAAGTTTTCAGACGCTGCAAGCATCCAGGGTGAGAAAAGCAGTATGGACTGGTTGCCATAATTAAGATTTACGCTTTCGCCTGCCAAAAGCCCGCTTGGCAATATGCATATTTCCTGGATTGCCTGGCTTGTCTGTTCTCGCACCATCATGCCTTTGCATAATGGGGATGCGCGCACAAAATAATCAATCTGCTCACTGCCTTCTGGGGCCTGGACAAGGTAGGCATAATGCTCGCCTGCTGCAAGCCTAAGGGGCGAGTTCTTGGAAAGCGAGCCTTCCAATAGCCTTGCCTCTATCTCAACAGGGGGGGTGGAGAAAAATATATAGGCGGTAAAGCCCAGGTAGCCCACCACGCAGACAATGAGTATGAGGGTGGTGGCGCGGTCAAGGTATGGGAACTCAGGCACCCGCTGGTAAGCAGAGGAAATCACCCTTCCTACCCCATGCGCAGCATCAGGCGTCTTTTCGTTTTTCCTCATCCAATCTCCATTTCCTTTTTTCCGCCTGGGCAAACTCCCCCCATGACTGCGCGGTTGCGTCGCGCCACATGAGGTAGACAAGCGCTGCAAGCACTATGCACGAGCCTGCTGCCAAGAGAGTCAAATCGTCCATGCGCCACTCAAGCACTAAGAAATATTAAATACTGATGCGAAAAGCGCAACATGGAGCTTTTTGCATCAGCGCCCTGCAAGGCAATCCTCTTCGGTGAGCACTATGTGGTCTACGGAGCGCCGGCGCTTTCCATTCCCATTGAGCCGAGAAACCAGGTGAAATTCTCGGATTCTCAAATGCCAGGCATTGCCCTGCGCTCAGAGCTTGGCAGCGCGCACATTGCGCCGGACTGCTCCTTTTCCGGCGAGCCACGCCTTTCGCTGTTTGCCTCGGTGGCAAGGGAAATATGCGGCAAAAAGCAAGTGCCTTCCTGCACTGCCGAGTTCCTGCCAAGCTGGGGGCTGAAGGGCGTGGGCACCTCTGCCTCGCTTGGCGCTGCATTTGCAGCCGGCCTTCTAACGCTTCTGAAAAAAAAGCAGCATGCGAGAAAAATCTTCCTCGCAGCGCAGGCTGGCGACCTGGTGGCGCATCAGGGCAAGGCATCTGGCATTGACGCAAGGACAGTGGCGTATGGATTGCCCATCCTCTTCCAGCGCAAGTTCGCCCCTCCCAAGTTTTCAGCCCGCTCGTCGAAATTTACCATTCCTTCTGGCTGCTCGCTTTTGCTCATCGACACTTTCAGGGGAAAAAAGGAAAGCACTGCTGCCATGCTTGCAAATTTTGCCCTGTCATTTAGCATCGCTACTTTGCCTGCAGCAACAACGGAAGAAAAGAGGCAGGAGGTACGGAGCGAGTTTGCGCCAATCCTCAAGTCAGCGCTTGCTGCTGCAACAGCGCAGGAGCTTGGCAAGGCAATGAACAACAACCACATCCTTCTTCGCATGCGCCGCGTCTCATCCCAGGAGATAGACTCGGCAGTCTCATCTGCGCTTTCAGCAGGGGCATATGGCGCCAAGCTTACAGGGGGGGGCGGCGAGGGCGGAGCAGCGATTGCGCTTTGCGACTCAGAACGCCTGCGGCAGGTCTCAAGCGCAATTTCCGAATCAACGGGATTTGGCTGCCATCCCATCTCGCTTGCGGCAGATGGCGCGAAAGCCGACGCTTCAGATTAAAAAGCCCACGCGCCAAAATATATCATGCAGAAACACCAGCAGGATTTCATAGAGCTTGCAATTTACGCAGGCGCCCTGCGCTTCGGCAAATTTGCGCTCAAGTCTGGCAGGCAGTCTCCCTATTTCTTCAACTCGGGTGTGTTTTACACTGGCGAGCTTTCCCGCGCGCTTGCAAACCTATTCGCCCTGGCAATAAACCGCTCGATAAAGCCTGACAGGTACGACGCAATTTTTGCGCCAGCCTACAAGGGCATCCCGCTTGCAGTCTCAACAAGCATGGCGCTTGCCGACCTGGGCGTGGACAAGCCATGGTGCTTCAACAGGAAGGAGGCAAAGGACCATGGCGATGCGGGAATGTTCGTTGGCGCGCCAATAAAGGACGGCATGCGGCTGCTCATGCTCGACGATGTTTTCACCACCGGCGGCGCCAAGGAGCAGGCGATAGAACAGCTCTCATCAGCTGCAAAAATCTCAATTGCAGACGTTTTCATACTTCTTGACAGGCAGGAAAAGGACAAGCAAGGGAAAAACGCGATTGCCGCTTTCGAGGCGCGCCACAAGGCAAAAGTGCACGCAATCGCAACAGCGGACGAGGTTTTCGATTACCTCTCGAAAAACAAGGTGAATGACAAGCTGCAGGTAACTCCTGAAATCCTGGCCTCGTACAAGAAGTACAAGAAGCAACATGGTGTTTGAATGGGATATCTTGAATTGCTGGCATCATCTGCCAAAGAGCGCCAAAGCATAGTGTGCCTTGGGCTTGACCCTGACATATCGCAGTTCCCTGCTTTCCCTGCACAGTCAGAGGAGGAGAAAATCATCTCCTTCTTTTCGCAAATAATAGATGCCTCCCTGGCAGAGAACGCCTCCATTTCCGCGCTCAAGCCAAACTACGCATATTTTGCGCAATACGGTTTCGAGGGGCTGCGCTCGCTCAAATCCCTCATTGACAGGTACCGCGGCAAGCTTCCCATAATACTTGATGCCAAGCGCGGGGACATTGGAAAGTCCAGCGCGGCTTATGCTGCAGAGGCATTTGATTTTTGGGGCGCTGACGCGCTCACAGTCTCCCCTTACATGGGCCATGACAGCGTCTCCCCGTTCCTTGAGCGCTGCAAGTCAGGCAAGGGCGTTTACGTGCTTTGCAGGACTTCAAATGCAGGGGCGGCAGACTTCCAGTCGCTGCGCCTTGAGAACGGCAAGCAGCTTTTCATAGAGGTTGCGCGCAAGATGGAAAAATGGCACGCCAATGGCATGGGCGCAGTGCTTGGCGCAACCGCGCCTGATGAGCTTGAGGCCGCCATGTGGATCTTTTACGACGCCAAAAAGAGGCTGCCGCTTCTGGTGCCTGGCGTGGGCGCGCAGGGTGCATCAGCAGCAGCGACAGCAAAGGTGCTGCGCGGGGTCTGGCTCGAGACATTTTCACTTCATAGGATAAACAGCTCAAGCGCCATAGCTTATGCGCACAAGAAGAAAGGAACGGATGATTTTGTGGGTGCAGCGCTTGCTGAAATCGCGCGCATGAATGTGGAAATCGGGCGGATTTGAAGCGCAACCTCCACAAGAGTTTAAAAATATTGACTGTATTTATCCTCACAAGGCGCATATAGGGGTGTATTTATGAAAAAATTGGGTATTATAGTGGTTCTGGCAGTTTTAGTGTCTGCCGTGTTTGCAGCCAGTGGCCTTACGGCAATGGCTAGCGCAATGGGAGAGCTTTGCGCCGGCCTGAAAAACATGCTTCCTGTTGCAGCCATGCTCATGATCATCCTTGCAGGCGTGATTTACGCAGCAGGGCAAATGATGGGTGCAGAGACGCGCGCACGCGCAAACGTGTGGGCAACGGCTTGCCTCACAGGCGCGCTGATTGCAATACTGATAGCGGTGGTCGCACCTGCAGTGCTCAACCAAATCTATGGCGGCACGTCAGGCAGCACCATTATATCGAATGCTTGCTAAGGGGGTATTTGTATGAAAAAAATAGGAATTCTGGTTGTTCTGGCGCTGGTCACTTCAGTGTTTGCAGCCACGTCAGTGCTTGGCGGGGTACAGGACGCAGCGTCTGAGCTTTGCATCGGCCTTAAGAGCATGCTTCCCGTGGTGGCAATGCTAATGATCATCCTTGCAGGCGTGATTTACGCAGCAGGGCAAATGATGGGTGCCGAGACGCGCGCACGCGCAAACGTATGGGCAACAGCAGCGCTCACAGGCGCGCTCATCGCAATACTGATTGCCGTGATTGCACCTGCAGTGCTCCAGACAGTCTACTCTACGGAAGGCACAATAGCCTGCTAACAAAAAACAGCCGCGGCGCACACGCCGCACTTCCTTTTCTTTTTTCCAATCCCCCAGCTTTAAGAATGTTGGCAGAGTAGCTGCTGCGAGGTTATTGCCATGGCAATTGAATTCCACATGACTGCCAATCCGCGCCTGCGCTCGCCCATTCTCATAGAAGGCTTTCCCGGGCTGGGCCTCGTGGGCACGATATCCGCAAGCTACCTTGTGGAAAAGCTCAAGATGGAGCCGCTTGGCTACATCACAGGCGACCAGTTCCCCCCGCTGGCTGCAGTGCACAACAAGCGCCCGCTGTTCCCTGCGCGCATGTACTATTCCTCAGAGCACAACATCATCGTGTTTCTCTCCGAGTTTGTTATCCCGATTGGCACGGTGAACGAGCTTTCCGAGAAAATCTACGAGTTTGCGCAAAAGAAAAAAGTGAAGAAGATAATCTCGCTTGGCGGGATAGCGATAAAGGGCGCGCAGGACACGGTTTACACGATTTCCTCGCTCCCAGAGCTTTCAGAGCAGCTTGAGAAAATGCCCAACATCGAGCTCATAAAGGAAGGCGCCACCACGGGCGTTACAGGCATGCTCCTGGCGCGCGGCGCAATAGACAAGTACCCGGTAATTTCCCTTCTTGCAGAGTCCCAGCAGGGCTATATGGACCCTCGGGCCGCGGCAATGGTCATCGAGGCGCTAAAAGCGATAATAAAGGTGGACATTGACACCTCCACTCTTGAGCATGAGGCAAAAAAGATAGACAGCAAAGTAAAGGAAATAGTGAACAAGGCAAAGTCCGCGCACTCGCAGTACAAAAAAGTGGAAAACGAGGGCAGCCTTGGCACAATGTACGGCTGATCAGCCCCAGGGGGCGTTGCCCCCCAAACCCCCCACGTTTGGAATTACCCGCAGATGGGTGGGGTCGTTTTATATTGGGAAACTCCCCAATTCGCTTGCTTAGGCGCCATTCTTTGCGCCTGGTTTTCTATTTGAGGTGATTTGAATGACTGAAGATGAAAAATCTTCCGAGAAAATTTTTCAGATGTCCAAATCGCAAAGCGATTTGAACAAAGAGTATAAACTCCCAGACCTGCCCTATGCGCACAATGCACTGGAGCCATACATCGACGAGGCGACAATGAAGCTCCACCACGGCAAGCACCATGCTGCTTACGTGAATGGCTTCAACGCCGCGCTGAAGAAACTGGAGGATGCGCGCGAAAAGGGCGATTTTGCCGCCATACAGGCGCTCTCAAAAGCGCTTGCGTTCCACGGGAGCGGGCATACAATGCACGCGCTTTTCTGGTCTGTGATGTGCCCGAAAGAAAAAAGCATCGAGCCGTCATCAGGAGAGCTTTTCGACGCGCTCGTGCGCGACTTTGGCTCGCTTGACGCATTCAAGAAACAGTTTTCCGAGGCTGCAAAGGCAGTGGAGGGCAGCGGCTGGGCAGTGCTTGCATACGAGCCGCTTGGCAAAAGATTGCTTGTGCTGCAGGCTGAAAACCACCAGAAGCTTACAGTCCAGGGGAGCGTGCCGCTCCTCATACTAGACGTCTGGGAACACGCGTACTATTTACGCTACAACAACAGGCGCGCGGAATACGTGGATGCCTGGTGGAACATAATCAACTGGCAGGAAGTAGAGAAGCGCTTTGGCGCTGCAAAAAGGTGAGAAAATGAAGATTGGAAAGAAAATGGAAGAAGCAATAAACAGGCAGGTAACGCACGAGTTCGAGGCTGAAAGGGCATATCTCTCGATTGCGGCTTACTTCGAGTCGCTGTCCCTCTCGGGATTTGCGCACTGGATGCAAAAGCAGGCAGCGGAGGAGCGCACGCACGCATTGAAGTTCTTCAAGTTTGTCTGCGAGCGCGGAGGCATCGTGTCGCTTGACGCGCTTCCCAAGCCGCCCTCAGGATTTGGCTCGCCCCTTGCCGCGTTCGAGGCAGCATACGAGTTCGAGCTTGGCACCACGAAGAAAATCGATGCTCTTTACGAGCTTTCAATAGCGGAGAAAGACCATGCGACCTCAGCCATGCTCAAGTGGTTCATAGATGAGCAGGTGGAAGAGGAGGACAATGCAATGCGCAACATCGAGCAGGTGAAGATGGCAGGCGAGAGCAAGGGCGCGTTATTGCACCTTGACCACAGACTTGGCAAGCGTGAGTAGCTTTTTTCTTTTTATTTTCCTTTTTCTTAGAATAAGAAATAAATATGGGGCAACGCCGTTGTCATAATATTGGCTTCAGCTTCTCAAGCAGCAAATCAAACGTGTCATATCCTGCCTTTGAATTGAAATGGCCGGCATTCGGCACAAAATCCAGTTTCACGCCCAAATTCTTTGCAAGCTCCTTGCCGTTCCCAAGGGAAACGTACGGGTCATTATCTGACTGGAAAACCACAAAATGCCTGGCGTTTTTTGCAATGGTTTCCCAGTCAAATGAAAAGCCGCTAAAGCCGCAGTCTCGCTCATAATTCAAAATAGGGCGGACTCCGACAGGAGTTCCCACCAGGCAAGCCGCCTTAACAGGCTTCTTCAACCGTTCCAATATTCGCAAGGTGAAAATTCCGCCCAAGCTATGGCCAACAAGGACAGTGTCATCATTGATATTCTTCTCGTACTCCTTAAGCACGCCGAACCACTCATCTATTTTTGCCGGAACTTTTGGCGGCGAAGGGAATTGCGGCACAAAGACGGCATAGCCTTCCTTCTCCAATTCCAGCTTCAGCCAGGGGAACCAGTTTTCCCCTGGATAGCCTTCTGTTCCGTGGACAATAACGGCATTCTTCATATCAACCACAATTTATTGGCCGATTTAATAAATTAGTGCAGGGGGAGGGATTTGAACCCACGAAGGCGCTAGGCCACAGGATCTTAAGTCCCGCCCATTTGACCTGGCTTTGGTACCCCTGCAAGGGATTGTAATTGGCGAAAGCTTATATATTTCAGGCGCATTCCTCTTCTTGGTGGTTCTAATGGCGGCCAAAAGATCGAAAAAGAGGGCTATGGTGAAAAAAGAGAGCGCGTGCTGCTCTTCTGGCGGAATAAGCAACTTGAAGGAATGGCTCCTCATAGTACTGGGCGCAATCGGCCTTGCAAGCGCGCTTGGCTATGTTGACTGGCCAGGGTTTGAAAGCTACTTCCCATATGTGTGGTCAGTCCTTGTCCTCGTTATCGGAATAACGAGTGCAATGGAAAAGTCCAACTGCAAGTAACCGTTTCTTTTTCTGTTTTTTCTCCATCATCAGTGAAAACTAGAATATTACTTTCTGCAGCTTGTTTGCCTTGGCAGCCGCCTTTATCTCCCGCGCAATCCTTCTCCCCATGCTCATGGGCTCCTTGAATTGGTATGGGGTGTACGGGGAGCCTTCAGGGTAGATATTGGTGCCTGCAACAATGCGCGCAGAAACCTCGAATGCGAAAAACTGCAGGTTCTCGTCGCAGACAGTCTCAATGCAGAATGGGCCTGGGATGCCCCCAAACAGCCTGTCTGCAGCCTCAACCACGTTCCTGCCCATTTCCATCACGTTTTCCAG
>Ga0265595_1002272_pt1 | contig 13240 bp, 7 predicted proteins | sample saktaG_15_FD_190148 | JGI IMG/M metagenome (GOLD analysis project Ga0265595, IMG submission 190148) | Saline water microbial communities from Sakinaw Lake, British Columbia, Canada - sak_2013_06_06_50m | ecosystem: Environmental > Aquatic > Non-marine Saline and Alkaline > Saline ... | reverse complement strand
AGTGTACAGGCCCTCCGCGGGCACGTTGACCACCCACAGAACCCGCCCGACGCCGCCGGAGGCCTCGCCGCCCGCCTGGCCGGGCACCCATACAAACTTGCCGCCCGACGCCTTGGGGTCGCTGCCGATGACCAGCGGCGGCACGATCAGCGCGGCGTCCTCAGCCTCGACAACCTGTCCAGCCGAGACGGTCCCCGGCGACTTGCCGTCGAGCAGCAACCGGTACTGCCGGACCACGTCCAGGCCCTCCAGCAGCTTTCGCCCGAGGTCCTTGCCATCGACCGACAGCACGCAGTCGGCTGGGCACTTCTCGCCGCCCTCGACGGCGATTCGACGGGCCTTCCACACGTCGGCGAATATTCGCAGCTTGCCTTTCTCGCCGGGCACAGCCAGTTCGGCCCGGCCGTCGGTGAACGTGGCGCTGCCGAGCGCGCCGAACGAGCGGCGGAAAGAGGCGAAGTCGCCGTCGTCGTCGATTCCCTCAGCCGCCCGGACCCACAAGGCAACGGTGCCGATCCCCTTTGGCGCGTCGGGCGAATGGGTGACCGTCAGCCGCATCGCACCGTACTTGCCGCCGTCGGCGAAGATGGCGACGGGGGCCGGGTTGCCGGCCGTGTCCATGGCCAGCAGCACGCGGACGGCCAGCGCGGTCTTGCCGCACCGCACGAAGACCGGCTGGCCCGCGAACACTGCCACGGCGTCGCCCCGGCTGTCGAGGCTGAGCTTCCGCTCGGCGATCCACACCTCGTCCGCCAACGGCAGCACGAGATGGCTGAGCATGCACGTCGGCGCGGGTGAGTAGCGGAAGTGCCCGGCGTTGTTGGTATCGGCACTGGCAAGCAGCAGCGCCTCGGGCCCGCGCTGCACGGTTGTTACAAACGGGCACAGGTGCCTCGCCTTGGAGTGTCCGCCGCCGCCTGCCTGGCGGCTGACGCCGTACGGGTCGCCCCGGCCATCCATTACGAAACTCGCCACCGGCGTCATCGGCCCGCCGCCGAGATCGACCGTCAGAATCTTGTCCGTCGGCCCGTAGCACGCCCCGGCAGAACCAACGCTGACGGACTTGCCTACGTAATTCACGGCTGTCTCGCCTTCGCCGTCGCCCCAGCGCCGGCAGATAGTCCGCGGCAGATTGGACAGGATCGGCTTTGTGAGCTTCGCGGGCGGCATCCACATCGACAGCGACCGGAGAACGTCGTCGCCGCCGCCGGTCGCGTCCGTCGGGATCCACCCGGCAAGGGCGATGTAATTGTCCAGGTAGCCGTGCCCGGTGAGGCTGTCGTAGTCCCGGCTGTGGGGCCCGCCGAGGCGCATACCGGGGGCAAACCAGTTGGCTGCAATGTCGGTCCAGAACAGCGTCAGCGCGGCCTCGGCCTTGGCGCGCGCCGAAGCGGACGCGACGTGCCGCACAATCAGACCCAGGCACTCGACGTCCACGCCGTAGTAGGTCGGCGAGGCGTACTCGCGCAGGCCGGACTCCCACGTCGCCATCAGCCAGCGGTCGAGCATTCGCGACCCCTCAGCCGCAAGCTCAGCCTGGCCGGTCGCATCGCCGAGGGCAAGGCAGTTGAATGCCTTCATCAGAAAGATGTTGGTGTGAGACTCCGGCACCGTGTGCCGGCGGATGCCCTGTATGCCAAACCGCACCAGGCGGTCCAGCCGCTGGCGGGCGGTGTCCGTCAGTCGGTCGTAATACTTCAGGCGAATCAGCGCGCCGCGCTGCATGGCGAACTCGACGGCGTTGTAGTCCTCGACTTTCGTCGACCGCCAGTACCAGCGGAAGTTTCCGAAGCTCCGGCTGTTGGGGTCGCGGTCCTGCATGGCCTCGGCAAGGTCAAGTGCGGCCTCGACGCGTTCCCCGGCGGCCCCGGCCGCGACGGCGTCAAGCGCGAAGCCCATCAGCTCCGGCGCGCTCAGGTCCGGCTGGCGGTCCTCGATGCGGGCCCACGCCTTATCGAGCCGCCGCGAATCGGCCGACGCCGGCTGGGTGGTCGGCGCAAAGACCTCCACCGCATGGTCCTTCGGCGCAGCAAGGACGCCGGCGGCGCTAATAACAACCATCGCAAGGAACACCGCTCGCGTCATTGTGTACTCCGCCAAGTCTATAGGTCCTATAGGACCTATAGGCCGAAAAGACAGTTGCGTCTGTCAGACCCGGTAATCCTCCGCCGCCAGTTCCAGCCGTTTGCCGAGCTTCATCGACTCGTTCGCCTTCAGGCACGCTACCGCGGCCGCAAAGCCGACCTCGCCGGGGCAGGTCAGTTTTTCCGTTCCGCGGATGGCGTTGAAGAAGTTCCGCAAGTGATGCCAGTAGACGCTCTGGCTGTCCTCGGCGGGGATCGGCCCGTACGCCCGCGAGCCGTATTCCTTGACCGCCTTGGCCTTGAGTTGCTCTTCCCACGGCGCGAGCGCCGCGGCCACGTCACGCCACAGCCCGCCGCGGGTGGCAATCTCGGAGATCTGTAGCTCGCCCTCGCTCCCGGTGAACGTCTCGAAAAAGCCGCCCATCTCGGTGGTGTTGTTTATCTCGTACGTGCCGCGGACCTTTGTCTTTCGCCCAGACCAGTCGTAATCCCACTCGTAAATGCCCGAGATGTTGTCGTACAGCTCGTAGTAGTCGTAGTAGTCCCGCCCGCCGGCGGCGTAGACGCTCGTCGGCAGGGCGTGCAGGAACCAGTTGAACACGTCGATCTGATGGCTGCCGAGGCTGGCAATCTCGCCGGGGGCGAACTTCGCGAAGTACCGCCAGTTGCTAAACTGCTCCATCGAGTCGAAGCCGTACTCGGCCAGGCGGGCCTTGTCGATAATGAACTTCTCCGGGCAGGTCACCTTGTCCCGCCGGTGCCCGTGCCACTGGGCCGCGACGTGCGTGATCCGCCCCAGCGCCTTCTTTTCGTCGATATATTCCAACGCCCGCATGTATCGCAGGTTCGAGCGGTGCTGCCTGCCCACCTGGAGGCACTTGCCGGCCTTGCTGGCCGCCTGGACAACCTTGCGGCAGTCGGCGATCGTCAGGGCCATCTCCTTTTCCAGGTATACGCCGGCGCCCGCGGCGAAGCACGCTATCGCCTGCTCGGCGTGGAAGCCGTCCGGCGAGGCGATGATGACCGCGTCAAGGCCCTTCTCCTTGGCCAGCATCTCGCGATAATCCACGTAATCGTTGACGGGGTGCTTGTACTTGCGCAGCAGCCTGGCAGCGTAATTGCGGCTGTAATCCCAGATGTCGCACACAGCCCGGAACCTTAGGCCGGGCAGCTTCATGCACTGGAATATCAGTTGCCGCCCGTGGTCGCCCGCGCCGATGATGGCGACGTTGAGCGTCGCCGCGCCCCCGGCTGGGGCCGACGTGGGCACCGCACCCGCCGACGGGGCAGGCCCCGCAGGGGCAGGCTGGCCCAGCACCCGGCCCGCCGTTGCGGCGGCAAAGCCCGCTGCCGTCGCCGTCCTTAGCAGGTCCCGACGTGTCATCTTCGCCATGAGGCAATCTCCTGAATTCCGCCGCCCGATGCGCCGCGCCACACCACAGCAGCGCGGACCCAGGCCGTCACGATAATTCCAACCCCTCCAGCATACACGACGGCCCAGACCAAAGGAAATGCCCAATGAACGTGTCCGATAATTCCGCGTAATGGGTGCCGTGGCAAGCCGGCTACCGCTTTGTTGTCGCCCGGTGCTTGCCAACCGGCCTTCCGCGCGGGATGGTAGGGGCGAGGAGAACTCATGGACACGACACAAACGGTGAAGCTGTCGCAACACGACCTGGACATACTCCGCCGCCTGGGCGAGCGGAAGGCGCAGATCGCCGCGGACCCCGTCAACGCCGAGCGGCGGGCGGCGTGGTACGCACACGACGCCGGCGAGCCGGCGGCGAGGCCCATGGTCCTGACGGAGGTTTTCGGCGTGCGGGATGCCCACCCGCCGATCAGCGACGCCGACTACCACTGCCGCGACGAATGGGCACGCCGGGTCGAACGCTCGCTGGTCCTGCAGATATACCAATTCGACGTGCTCAAGGACGACCACGTCATCGAGCCGTGGATGCAGACCAACTGGAAGGTCAAGGTCAGCGATTACGGCGTCCAGCCCATCGTCCACCAGTCCGACGCCGACGTGACGATGGGGGCCCGCAATTGGGAGCCGCCCATAAAGGACATCGAGGCCGACTTCCACCTGCTGCATCCGCGAACCTACAGCGTGGACCGCGATGCCACCGCCGACGAGGTCGAGCGGCTCGAAGAGGTCTTCAACGGCATCATGCCGACGAGAATCCGCGGAAAGTTCTGGTGGACCACGGGCCTGACAATCCAGGCTATCGACCTGATCGGCCTGGAAAACCTCATGCTGTTCATGTACGACGACCCCGAGGGCCTCCACAGGATCATGGGCTTCCTCCGCGATGACCACCTGGCATACGCCCAGTGGCTCGAAGGACAGGGGCTTCTGACCCCCGACAACGAGAACGATTACCTCGGCTCCGGCTCGATCGGCTACACCCGCGACCTGCCGGCGAGCGACTACCGCAAAGGCGACCCGGTCCGCCTGAAAGACCTGTGGGTTCTGTCCGAGAGCCAGGAAACCGTCGGAGTCGGGCCGGAACTGTTCGAGGAGTTCATCTTCCCCTACCAGTTGAGCATCGTCGAGCGATTCGGCAAGTGCTACTACGGCTGCTGCGAGCCGGTGAACAACCGCTGGCACATCCTCAAGCGCCTGCCCAACCTCGCCCGCGTCAGCGTCTCGCCCTGGGCGAACGAAGACTTCATGGCCGAGGCGTGCGGCTCACGCTGCGTCTACTCTCGCAAACCCAGCCCCACGCAGATCTCGACCGGGCGCTTCGATGAGGCCGCCATCCGCGCCGACTTGCGCCGCACGCTGGAGGCGACCAGCCGCCACGGCTGCCGGACGGAGATCATCATGAAGGACGTCCACACCCTCCACGACGAGCCCGACCGTCTGGCAAGATGGGTGCAACTGGCCCGGGAAGAGATCGCCCGTTAGAGTAGCCGGTTGCCGGTAGCCAGTCGAGTAACGGCGCGATGCCCAGACAATATGCCCTCACCGCTGCGCCGACAATCTCGATCCATCGCCCCGTCAAAGATCATTCGTTGGGCGCCTGGCGGGGAAATCATCCGGCCTGGTCGCGCCGTAATCGCGGCATGAATAATTCGGGGCGGACGTTGATCAGTTGGTATTCGTAACGAATCCGTGCGATGAGGCGATACTTGTTTCCACTAATGTTGAAGACGGTCAAAACATCGCCGCGCCGGATCCTGACCCCATCGGCGCCGCTGTACGTCCGGCGAAGGTCATGCAGGCCGCACCAGGTGGCGTTGGTCGCCGTCTTGCACCAAAGCCGCAATGGTTCCTTGGCGTCGGGATGGCGCTGCCGGAAGTCCCGCAGTGGTTTCAGGCTTATCACCCTCACCTAGACGTTTTGTCTAACATTCGGACAAAAATCAGGGACAATCCAGAAGAATGGCTTCCGCTTACGCTTCAGCAGCGCCAGCCCGCCCAGGGCCAACAGGGACATCGTCGCCGGCTCGGGTACGCTGATGCTGGTGATGAAGTATTGCCCCAGGCTGCCGTAGTCGCTGTAGCCGGTGAGAAGCGGATCGCCCTCGCCGGCGCCGTCGATGGACAAGTAATAAGTCCCGGCCTGGAGGTCGTCGAATCTCGCTTCGAGGGCCCCGATCGGGTTGCTGGTGGCGACGACCGCGCCGAAACTGTCGTACAGGGTCGCCAGGATGTCGAGGTTAGGCCCCCTTGGGGCAGGTCTGATCGACAGGCTTACCAGGCCCTGGTCCGTGGTGAAGGAGAAAAAGTCCAGGTCGGTCGTGCGTTCGATAATCCCACTGCCCGAAACGCTCTTGTCGTCCGCAACGGTCAGGCCCGTGGCGGAGGCAATCGTGCCGCCATGGTCGTCGGCGCGATAGCCGAAGTCGCCGAGATAGTAAGGAGACGCACCCGAGATGATGGCCAAGTCGTCCTCCTGCGTGTTGTTGGCGCCGGTGTACTCGCCCTTGCTCCACTGCGTCAACTCCTTGTGGTAGCCGATGCCCATCAGCGGCGCCCAGCCGGTGGCGCCGCTGCCCTGACCTTCGTAGTACTCGGCGCCGCCGGAAATGCCGTCGTGATGGAGGCCCAGCGTGTGGCCTACTTCGTGTGAGATCGCCTCGGCGACGTACTTCTCGTTGCCGTGGTCGCTGATGCCGAGATTGTCCGAGAATACGAAGCACGGCGTGTCGGGGCTCGGGCCAAACCCGTTGATCATGGCGATGCCTCCGATGACGTCTCCATACCAGTCCGAGTTGCCGCCGATGACAACGTGAATGCCGTACAGGCTGTCGCCCGTGCCGGCCTTGATGATCGCCGCCGAGCCGGGATCCTGCGTCGTCACGTCCACGTTGAATGGGATGTAATCCTCCGCCACCCGCTGCCAGATGTACTGGATTTGCGCCAACTCAGCTTCCGAAAAGCTGCTGTCGCCATCAATGCTGAATTCCGGCGTGATGATCGTCGGGTGGCTTGGCGTGTTCCATGACGTGCCCGTCGTGGTGTGCCCGTCGAAATCAAGGTAGATGACCTTTGAGGCCCCGGCAGCGCTGTGAAGCAGGAACGTCTGATCGAGCGGAAACGCCGAGGCTGCCCGCGCCGTGCTCGCCATCCATCCCGCAAATAGCACCGCTGCAACCATCCCAATAACTTTCGCCTTCATCGCTCAGTCCCTTCCAAAAAGTGCCGACAGACCATCCATCGCGAGCACGACCGGGCGGTACAGACTCCTCCGAAGGCGGAACGTTGAGCGTTGCCTTGCCCGGCGCCGTCAAGCAACTGGCACGGCTCCAACGGCTCGAGCACGGGTCCGCAGCTCTCCGCGTCAGCGTAGCAACGCTCCGCCACCCGCGATAGACTGGACTGGACCTTCGGCCACTCATCGTAAGCACCCTAATGGGGCGAGAGCACCTTCAACCTCCACCTTTCGCCCTGGTCCCGGCTAATGCAAACCGTCGCTTCCCAGAGCAAGCGCTACCCATCAGATGTCTGTCCTCCATGTCAGAGCGGCCCACAACTTCAAACAAGAGCCTCTCTCAACTACTCCGACATATCATGGTACACCAATATGCCCGTTATGTCAAGACAGGGACCACCTTTGCGCGCCGGTTTCGGTGAGGCCGGGATAATTCGTAAAAAAACTGCGTTAAGGCAGGGACGAGGCGCCTTGGTTATGCAACGCCTTGCGGGTGAATGTCTTATGCTGGCGCAGCCGTGTGGGGCCGGCATCGAGGCCGCCGCGGCGCATTCGGCGGATAAATTGCGGCCAGGTGCCGTAAACCCGCGATCTTATGCGTATAAAGCCATTTATGACAGGCTGTTAAGCTTTTTTGCCGCCTGCGGCAGTTCCGGCTGGACCTTGGTTGACTTCGCATCGGCCCAATGCTATACTTCTCGTGGTTCGCAGAGCGCTCTCGGGGCTCATGGAGTTTTTAGAAAAAGAGTTTCCCGCACCAGGCGGGAGCAAAAGATAACGGCTGTTTTTCAGGCCGTGGCGACCTCCGGCACATGCTCCCAGGTGTGGGCCGGAGGTTTTTTATTTGCTGTTTGCGCGCCCGGGGTGGACGCGGCGCCTCTGCCCAAATGACCGCGGGCCGGAGGTTCTTTTGTTCCTAGAGAATGGCCGAGGCCGCGCAGATCATGGCGGCGGCGCCAAGCGCGAAAATGGCCACTTCCAGGGCGTTGGCAAATATGGAAAAGATCAACCGCATGACTTGATACCTGCAAGTTTCTATCCGGCGCTTTGGCTGCTCTACCGACATATCGGCACATCGGTTGGAAAACTCGTGGCTTTCCTCGACCCAAATGTGTTGCGTTCGGCCAAGCCTTCAAGTAAGTTGTCTGATTCGCACGGTAGGGTTCGCTTTCGGCTACCCCGTCGCGTCAGTGGCATAGCATGACTCTGGAGAAGGCCATGGCTGATTACAAAGACCTTGACCGCAAGGTCATAAAGTTGAGCAAACAGATTGTCCTGATGTGCACGGAAGCCGGCAGCGGTCATCCGTCCAGCGCCTTGGCGCTGGTGCATATAACGACGGCGCTTATGTACCGCGTCATGAAATATGACCCGCGGGACCCGTGGAACAGCGCCTCCGACCGACTGGTGCTTTCGGAAGGCCACGCCGTGCCGGTGGTCTACGCGGCATACTGCGACCTTGGCGGCGTCGTCGGCACGCAGACCAACCCGTCACTGTTGCGGTTCGAGGACGCGCTGACCCTTCGCGCCGCCGACAGCGTGCTCGACGGGCACCCCAACCCCGCCATCGGATTCCCCTTCTTCGACGCGGCCACCGGCTCGCTTGGACAAGGTATCTCCGTGGCCGCGGGCCTGGCCTGCGGGGCAAGGCTCGATGAGACCGCCCGGACGATCTACTGCATCGTCGGCGATGGCGAGAGCCGCGAGGGCCAGATCTGGGAAGCCCTGGACTTCATCGTCGATCACAAGCTCCTGGCCGTGCGAACGATCTTCAACTGCAACCACCAGGCGCAGAGCGACTACGTCTCGGCGCAGCAGTCCGCCGAGGCCCTTACGGGCAAGCTCCTGGCGTTCGGCTTCGAGGTCAAGGTAATTGACGGGCATAACTGGGACGAGGTCTTCGCGGCCCTGACGGCCCCGGTAACCGACAAGCCGCTGGCGATCGTCGCCAGGACCATCAAGGGCTGGGGCGTCAAGGAATTGCAGGATCGCACCTGCCACGGCAAGCCGCTGGCTGAGGCCAACATCCCGCAGGCGATGGCCGACCTGGATGCCAAGGCCGACGAACTCGGCGTGGCCGACATGCCGGACACGCCGGCCGTGGCGCTCAAGGTGCCGGCCCGCCTTGATAAGGCGCCGCGCAACCGGGTAATTTCAGCCGGTGCGTTCAGCGAGGCTCTAAAGGCCGCCGGAATGGAAAAGGCCCTCGAAACCCGCCAGCTCAGCACGCGGAAGGCGTACGGCGCGGCCCTGGCGTCGCTTGGCGCCGCCGACGACCGTATCGTCGCTCTCGATGGCGACGTGAAGAACTCGACTTTTGCCGATATCTTCGCCAAAAAGTACCCCAACCGCTATTTCGAGGCCCGCATAGCCGAGCAGAATATGTTCTCCGCCGGCGTTGGCCTGGCCGCGGCCGGTAAGATCCCCTTCGCCTCGACCTTCGCCAAGTTCCTGGTCCGCGGCTACGACCAGATCGAGATGGCGGCCGTCTCCAACGCCAACCTCAAGCTGTGCGGCTCGCACGCCGGAGTTTCCCTGGCTGCCGACGGGCCCAGCCAGATGGGCCTGCCGGACCTGGCGTTCTTCCGCGCCTTCGCACGCTCAAAGAGGGTCGACGGCCAGCCGGCATGCCGAGTGATGCTGCCCTGCGACGCCGTCAGCGCCTTCAAGATGACCGAGATGATGGCCAATATAGACGGCCTGTGCTACATGCGCACACACCGGCCTGACGTGCCGATGATCTATGAGGAAAACGAAACCTTCGAGACGGGCGGCTTCAAGCACCTCATCGACGGCGAGGACCTCGCCATCGTCAGCAGCGGCTACATGCTCCACATCTGCAAGAAGGCCGTGGAAATCCTCGAGCAGAAGTTCGGCCTCTCCGCCACGCTGATCGACGCTTACTGCATGCCGCTCGAGGCCGACGAGATCCTGCAAATCGGCGACGACTGCCGCGGGCAGATCCTGGTCGTCGAGGACAACTACCTCGGCGGCATAGCCGACGAGATCACCGCCGCCGCCGCCCGAAGCGACCTCGGCGTGATGGTCACCACCATGTACGTCCGCTCGATCCCCAAGAGCTGCCGAGAACCGGCTGAAACGCTCAAACTCGTCGGCCTGAGCCCGGAGGACATCGCCAACACCGCACAGAGCGTGTTCGACAAGAGCGAGTAAAGAAGAAGCAAAAGAAGAAGAAGAAACGGCGGTTCACGCAGACCAACGGTCCCTGCGGGAGGTCGCGGAAGACGCAGAGGTTTGAGAAGAAGGGATCTCATCCACAAATCGTGGTGAACAAGACGCCGGTTCTGCTGGATAAACGTTTTGCGTTTAACGCTTTACAGCCACCGGCAGGTGCGGGCATATTATGCCTGCCATCGCGGAGGATAGGGCAACGCCGGAACGCCATACGGCACGGGCGGTTTTCCTTCGGGAAGACCGCCTGTTTGTTAATATGCCATTGGCCTTAAGCGATAAACGCATTCCGTTTCTTCGATCGGTGTCGCGGCTGCTCGAATACCTTCGGGAAAGGTCTTAAGCTTTATCTCGGTGGGAAAACCAAGCCGCCGCCAGCAGCAACAAAACGGCTAATGCCAGTTGCTTCTTCATCTCAGACTCCTGTGTTCAAGCTTGGATGTTCCGGATGGCGTTATTCTCTCGAGTTCGTCTTTGGCTGCGCTGGCCGAACGCTCCGTAGCTTGGGCTGATCCGTGGCGGCCTCGATGGCCTTGATGGCCTCTTCAATGGAGGCCACTCTTATCGTGTTGCAGTTGGCCGGGAAGTTCCCATTCCTGCATTGAGTGTCGAACTGAACGATCAACTCTTTCAGTTCCGGCACCACGTCACGGGCGGCCGTGCCATAGGATTTCAACAGAGTCATGAGAATCGGAATTCTAACCTGGCTGCCATGCGCGTCGATGCTCTTCGCATAATCCATAATCGCACGGACGCCTTCGACGTAGTGATACGTGGCCAACACTTTCGCTCCGGCCATGGGGAGTTCATTGCCAAACATCGTATTGGCCGGGGCCTTCACCTTGATGGCTGCAAGGATCTCCGACGTCAGCGCCTGCACATCCTGCCGGGTCAGGGCGTTGGTGAAGGTGTCAACCAGATAAGATCGCGCCTTGCCATCGGCGTTCCAAGCGACGGCCTGGATCGCGGGATAAAGCAGCTTTCTATCCACCCCCTCGACTGAGCTTCTCAGCAGTCCGTCGAACAGCGCCGCCGCCAGTTCGCCATGCGTAAGTTGCATGGGATCGGCCCAGACGATCGGCTGGAGCGGCTCGGCGGTGTCCACGACCGCCTGGAGCATGTCGGCCAGGACCGGTCGGGCGATATCCCGCATGTTCTTGAGGGCGCCGGCCGCCTTGACACGCAGCCAGCGATCATCGTGCTTGAGCAGGCGAACAAACACGGGCAACGCTCGTGGGTCCTTGATATAGCCCAGCGCCTCGCAGGCGCCCTGGGCGACATGCACATCCGGGCCTTCAGCCAGAGTCATCAGATCGGGCACCCGCGCGGCGGCTTCGGGGCGTTTGGCCAGTTCGCGGGCGGCCCAGCCGCGGACCACGGGCGACCAATCGCCCAGCGCGGCGAGGAGTTTCTGCGCGCTCATCTTCTTGCAGTCCACGTCGAACCGGCCGGACGCGATGGCTTCCGCCACATCCGTCTTGCTCAGCCAATTGCCTTGGTTCGCATACTTGCCCGTGATGCAGAGCTTCTTCAGCGGCATGGCGTAGGTCAGGACGTAAGTGGCGGTGGGACTGATGCCATAGTAACTGCTTTTCCCGTAGTAGGTGTCGTCATCGGTTCTGCCGGCGCCGTATTGCTCGCCACCGTCATAGGTAAACGACCCGTCACAACGGCGCACCAGATCGAAGTGCCAGGCGGCCTCCTTGAAAAACGCCGCCGCCGCGTCCGGTCCGCCGACATTGGCGCCCAGGGCGCTCCAGAGATAACTGAAGCCCTGGCCGGTATGACCGCATTCGCGGTTCGCGTAGGCCGCCGTCGCCATCTTCGCGAAGTATTGCGCCGGCGCCTTCTGATTGCCCTGAAGCCCGAACAGGAGCGCGGCGATGGAGTTCTTGCCGTTGTTCTCGTGAATGGGCACCGGCATGTGTTCGCCGTACGGGATCGCGCCTTTATCCACATAGTAGCCGAAGAACTTCGATGCCCGCTCAATGGCAGGTTTGATCTCCCGGTGCTTTGCGCCGCAAAGGTTTCCCGTGACGATCGAGAGGTTGGCGACCAGTCCGGCCATGTTCACGGGGCCATACGGCGGCACCGAGCCGTGGAGCTTTCCGTCGGTCGTCCTGCTGGATCCCCCGTGGCCGAACGTGCCGTACATGCTCTGGCTTCCGGCGAGGGCGACGGTGTATGCCTGGATCGCGGGCGCCACTTCCTTGTCGCGCGTAATCAAGTAGTACTCACAAAGAAACAGATTCCTGTAACCCCAGCCCCACGTGTCGCATCCTTCCAGATGAAGGTCCTTGGGCACGATCGATCGTGCGTATTCCCGCACCCTCGGCAGGTATTCAGGCCTGCCGGTGGCCAGCAGAGCCAGGCAGTTGATGTCGCCCCAGCGATTTCCCTTCAATGGCTCCTTTTCGAGAACCTTGCACGCCGCATCGAGAATCAACTGTGATTTCGGGCACTCATAGGGTGCCGTGTCGCTATATGAACCCATGACCTTGAGTTTGATCTGAACATCGCTGATGACGCCGGCGCGCCACCGGGTGAGAGTCAAGGTGCCCTTGTTTTCGGTCTTTTCCGCTTCCCCGATGGCCTTGCCGAAACTCTTGCGGGCGTCGTCGGTGAAGAGCTTGCCGCCCACGCCGAGAATCACGTCATCGACCGCCAGCACACCGTCGGCCGGCGAGTTGGCGCCCACGTGGGTCACCAGGATCTGCCGGCTCGTCGCCGTGGTCCGCCCCTGCGAGGCATCCAGTTGTTGCACCGGACGAGTATGAATCCACCCGCGCAACCCCGAGGGCCCCAGATTGTAGGTGTTTTTGCGATCCACATCGTTCGTTTCGCCCCGGGTCAAGTCCGGCGGCGGCGTGACCGTAAAGTAGTCCAGCGTTGTTTCGGCGCCGTTGCGCCAGCGGATGACGCGAAGGTTGCCGTCCTCGCTGCGCTCCGGGGCTTCCGCCACGGCCGCGCGCCAGGTCTCGATAACATCCCCCTTGAACCGCTTGCCATTGACGCCCAGGATCACGTCGCCCACTTGCAGGAGGCCAGCCTCCTTGCCCTTTGTCACCGTGATGACGTAAATCTGGTTGCCGTCTCTGCCCAACTTCTGGCGTCCGTTTGGGATCCCGCTCAGCGCCCCCAAATGCAGCGAATACCCGCCGGCGTCGTCGGCTGGCTTGTAGCCCTTGGTGAAATCCACCAGGCCGGCCGAAGACGCCGGGGCCGCCAATGCACTGCCGCACAACAGCAGCAGCAGACTTATCGTGCCAGAAATGCGGGCTATTATCATGAGTCTGTGACAGG
>Ga0265595_1002270_pt1 | contig 13246 bp, 10 predicted proteins | sample saktaG_15_FD_190148 | JGI IMG/M metagenome (GOLD analysis project Ga0265595, IMG submission 190148) | Saline water microbial communities from Sakinaw Lake, British Columbia, Canada - sak_2013_06_06_50m | ecosystem: Environmental > Aquatic > Non-marine Saline and Alkaline > Saline ... | reverse complement strand
TCGAAGACTGCATCCTCGACTATTTTGGCCTTTTTTTCGATATCGAGACCGGTCAGTACAACGGTCGTCGAATTCCTGTACCCTCCCAGACAGTTGATGCACACCTTGGTGGTCTCGGGAGGCGGGGAGCCCAGCACACCGGATATCCTGACGCGGTCGGGCGCTTCCTGGGACATATTGATGGTATCGAAGCGGGCTGAAACATCGGGAGTCAGGTAGGTGGGTTCCCTGATCTCGTAGAGCAGCTGCGCCTTGACGGTGTCCACGGAAACGAGACCTCCCGTGCCCGGGTGCTTGGTGATGACCGATGAACCGTCGGCGGATATCTCGGCTATGGGATACCCGACCTTGAGGAACGAAGGCACCTCGTCGAAGAATGAATAATTCCCGCCCGTGGCCTGCGCTGCGCACTCAACGATGTGCCCGGCCACCGCCGAGCCGGCAAGCTTATCCCAGTCATCGCGTTTCCATCCGAACCACCAGGCCGCTGGTCCCATTACCAGCGAGGCGTCGGCCACGCGGCCGCTCACCACGATGTCGGTGCCTCTTTCAAGGGCCTCGGCGATGCCCCATCCGCCGAGATAGGCATTCGCTGTGATGGGCACCATGCCCCCGTCTTTCAGCGAGATACCTTTATCAAGGTGAACGAGGGACTCCCCTGCCTCCTGAAGTTGGCCAATCCTCGCCATCAGATCATCCCCCTCGATGCAGGCGATCTTGGGATGCAGCCCCAGTTTCTCGGCTATCTTGCGGAGCTCCACTGCCAGCCCTGCGGGATTCAATCCACCGGCGTTGGATACCACCTTGATCTTTTTATCGAGGCATTCTCCCATAATCTCTTCCATCTGTTTGAGGAAGGTCGGGGTATATCCCGCCTCGGGGTTTTTCATTTTCAGCCGGAAGAGCAGCGCCATGGTGAGCTCCGCCAGGTAATCGCCTGTAAGAACATCTATGGGGCCTCCCCGCACCATTTCGGCGGCGGCAGACAGCCGGTCCCCGAAAAAGCCGCTACAATTGGCGATAATCACTCTGTCCTTTCCTTTCCTGCACTCAGAACTCATAGCAATTCTCCTCTTCTTGTAAATATTCCTCTGCTATTTTCCCGTGAAATTGGGCGGTCTCTTTTCCATAAAGGCGGTTATTCCCTCCCTGGCATCTTCGGTACCGGCTACCTCCTTGATCTTTTCCGAAAGGTAGTTGAGGGCCTCCTTCAACGGCATATTCGCCGCGGTATAAAAGGCCTGTTTCCCCATTCTCATCCCGATGGGACTCTTCGAAGTGAGGATGCCGAGCACTTTACTTACTTCCGCATCAAGGTCTGCTGCAGGAACAACCCTGGTAATGAGCCCCATAGCAAGCGCCTCCTGCGCTGTCATCCTTTCTCCCAGCAAAATCATCTCCATGGCCTTCTTCTGGAGCACATTGCGGAATATGAGCGCGCCGATCATCATGGGCCACAGGCCGACATTCACCTCGGGCGTCCCGAATTTGGAGTCGTCGCTGGCAATAACTATATCGCAGGCAAGCATGAGTCCCATGCCGCCTGCCAGGCAAAATCCTTTGACCCGGGCAACGGTCGGCTTGGGGAAGCCGACTATCCGATCAAGAAGACCTGCATAGCTGGCAAAGATATCCCTACCCCCGGTCGTTACCGCCCCGCTCAACTGCGCCCCCGTGCAGAAGGCCCTGTCCCCTGCGCCGGTGACCAGGAGGGCCCGTATCTTTTCGTCCTTTTCCGCCTCATCCAGGTATTCATGGAACAAGGCCAGCGCTTCGGGTGTTATAGCGTTTCTCTGCGTCTCCCGATTGATGGTGATATATCCCGCGCCTTCTTCGACGCGGTAGAGCAAGTGGCGGTCCTCCATCTATAACCTCCTCATGTATATGGTCCTGCCGGCTGTCAGCCCGGCTGTGATTCCTCTTTAGTAGTGGCTGCATCGTCCCTGTCGATATCGATCAGGATGTGGCCGGGCATCACCTTGTCTCCCTCGGCAACGTTCACCGATCTTACACTCCCGTCCGAGGGGGCGGTCAGCGTCGTTTCCATCTTCATCGACGAGACGACGATCACACTATCGCCCTGTTTAACCCTGTCTCCCCGGGAAACCAGTATCCTGACCACCACCGCGGGCATGGGCGGCGTGATCTCCTGAGGGATGACCTGGGCTCTCTTCTTTCCCCTGGACGGGGCATCGATCACATCGGCATCGCCGATGGAATAGGGAATTCCTTTGATCATCACCATCCTGGTGTTACCATCCCGGGCAAGATAGGCGTTTAGCGGGCAACCGTTTACGAGGAGGTGCTGATGATGCTCCGAGATAACGGTAAACTCAACATCCAGAATACAGTTGTCACGAGAAAGAGTGATGCTGTGGTCTCCCTTCTTTTCAGCATGAAGGGAGATCATGTTTTCACCTATCTTTAAATGGTATTCCATATCTCAATCTCAATCTCAATCTCAATACTATCTCTTACTTACCGCCCCCATGGGCCGAGCGTCTGCCATGGCGACAAACCGGCGCCCTGCTGTGTTGCTGTGGCCTCTGCCTTCCTGCCGCGGGACAATTCATCGATAATGAACGCAGCGCAGGCAGCATCCTCATCGAATCGGTCGGGCTTCCAGCCGCTGAAATGAGTGTCGATAAAATCGGTGAAAGTATCCCCTCTGGCAAAGGCCTCGGATTTGAGCACATCGATCAGGAACGGCACGGGCGTGCTCACTCCCAGAATGACATAGTCCTCGAGCGCCTGTATCATCCGCATAATAGCCTGGTTTCTGTCCTCCGCGTAGACTATTAATTTCGACAGGATGGGATCGTACTCCACAGGAACCTGAAAGCCGGAATAGATGCCGCAATCGTTGCGGACGCCCGGTCCCGAAGGCTCACGCATGTAGATGATTTTGCCGGGGGACGGATAGAATCCCTTTTCCGGGTCTTCCGCGTAAATACGGCATTCGATGGCATGTCCCCTGCTGCGTACGTTTTCCTGAGTGAGCGACAGTTGACTGCCGGAGGCGACTTCCAGCTGGATACGTACGATATCGAGCCCGGTGATCATCTCCGTGATGGGGTGTTCCACCTGGAGGCGGGTGTTTACTTCGAGAAAATAGAAGTTTCCCTGCTGGTCCACAAGAAACTCCACCGTGCCGGCGTTCACGTACCCGGACGCCTTCGCCACGGCAACAGCGGCAGCCCCCATGCGCTGCCTCAGTTCGAACGTCATGATGGGCGAGGGTGTCTCCTCGATGATCTTCTGATGGCGCCGCTGGATGGAGCATTCCCTCTCAAAGAGGTGTACCACATGTCCGTGCTGGTCGGCGACGATCTGGAATTCCACGTGCCGGGACCGGGTAAGATACCTTTCCAGGTAGATGGACCCATCGCTGAACGCCCTCCCGGCCTCACTCGATGCCGATGCGCAGGCTTCCTGAAAATCTTTGGGCGAGGTGACGATACGCATACCCTTGCCTCCGCCTCCGGCAGCAGCCTTAACGAGGACAGGATACCCGATGTTCTCCGCCTCGCGGGCAAGTATCCCGGGATCCGATTCGGGCCGGTTCATGCCGGGGATGACAGGCACGCCGCCTGCCACGACGGTGCGGCGCGCAACCGTCTTATTTCCCAGGTCGCGGATGACGTGCGAGGGAGGCCCGATGAAGACCAGCTTCTCCCGTTCGCAGCGCTCTGCAAACAGGGGGTTTTCCGCGAGGAAGCCGTAGCCCGGATGGACAGCCTCAGCCCCGGTTTCCTTCGCCGCTTCGATTATCTTGTCGATGTTGAGGTAACTTTCCGCCGGATCAGAATCTCCCAGGAAGACGGCCTGGTCGGCCTTCAGCACATGCACGGCCTTGCGGTCCGCCTCGGAATACACTGCTACCGTGGCGATCCCCATCTCGCGGCAGGTATTCATGATACGCCGGGCGATCTCACCCCGGTTTGCCACAAGTATTTTGCTGAATATGGCAGAAACTCCTCTGTGAACTTATCCCTTTATCTCATTACATACGGAATATGCCGTAGCCGAACACGTCATCGGGGATGGGTGCATTGAGCGAGGCTGAGATGGCAAGGCCCAGGGCATCCCGTGTGTCCAAAGGATCGAGCACGCCGTCATCCCAGAGCTGCGACGTGCTGTACAGGGCGTTGCTCTCCTTTTTCGATGCCTCGATGATGGGCTTTCTAATAGCCTCTTCCTCCTCCTCGGTCATGGGAGGCAGCCCTTCCTTGGCGAGCTGGTCTTTGCGCAGGGTCACGAGGACACCTGAGGCCTGTTCGCCCCCCATCACGGCGATCTCAGCATTGGGGTACATCCAGAGAAATCGCGGATTATAGGCGCGGCCGCACATCGCGTAATTCCCGGCCCCGAAGGATGCGCCGACGATAACGGTGAACTTGGGTACCGTTGCGCAGGCCTGGGCCATGACCATCTTGTGCCCGTGCTTGGCGATGCCCTGGCGCTCATATTCCCTGCCGATGATGAACCCGTTGATATTCTGGAGGAAGATGAGAGGTATCTTCCGTTTATCGCAGATCTGTATGAACTGCGCCGCCTTCATCGAACTGTCGGGAAAGAGGACGCCGTTGTTGCCGATAATACCGACGGGGTATCCGTGGATGTAAGCCCAGCCGCAGACCACTGTCGGGCCGAACAGTTCCTTGAATTCCAGGAACTCGCTTCCATCCACAATGCGGGCGATCAGCTCGCGCACATCATAGGGCACCTTGAATTCCTTGCTGACGATCCCGTATATTTCTTTAGGATCGTACAGTGGAGGCTTCGGCTCGTGCATGGGCAGGCGCGCCTTTTCCCTGGCAGGCATGTACTCCATGATATTACGGACGATCTCGATGGCGTGCGCATCGTCCTCGGCATAGTAGTCTGAGACTCCCGATTCCCGGCAGTGCAGGTCCACGCCCCCGAGCTGTTCTGCGGTTACCTCTTCCCCCGTTGCAGCCTTGACCAGGGGAGGCCCGCCCAGGAAGATGGCTCCGATCCCCTTGACGTGAATGGTTTCGTCCGACATGGCGGGCACATACGCGCCGCCGGCAGTGCACAGCCCCATCACAGCCGTGATCTGGGGAATTCCCATCTTTGACATGATCGACTGGTTGTAGAAAATCCTTCCACCATCGTCTATATCGGGGAACACCTCGGATTGCATCGGCAGGTATCCTCCGGCCGAATCGATCAGGGTGATAATCGGCAGATGGTTCTGCATGGCCATCGTCTGCACCCGCAGCGTCTTCTTCATGGTCATGGGGTAGGTGGCCCCACCCTTGATGGTGGCGTCATTGCCGGTAATGAGCACTTCCTTCCCGCAGACAATCCCTACGCCGCACACCAGTCCACCGCCATGGATCATGCCGTCATACATGCCGCGTCCAGCCAGCGGCGCTATCTCCAGAAAAGGCGTATTGCGGTCTAAAAGACGCTCCAGCTTTTCGCGGATAGGCATCTTTCCCTGGGCCGCGATGCGGTCTTTGGCCTTCTGAGGGCGGTCCTCCCGCGCTATCCGCAATTCCTCCTTCAGCTCCGCGACCTGGGCCACCATGGAGTCGTAGTTTCGCCGGTATTCATCCGACTTGGTGTCGATCTTTGTTTCGATTACATCCATGCCCTTTCAACCTCACTGATGTAAAAATGAGATAAATCGATACAAATAGACTATTTCGTTGAATCTGGTTCAAAATAATAACAGCGTTCATAAGTTGTGTCAAGGGCATCGACTGCGTCTTTTCAAAACCGACTCTAATTTCCGTTTCCTGCGTTTCAATGAAGGTAAGTAGCGGCGTTGACAGCTTCGTTTCAGAGGCTTAATATGCTGACCAGTGTTTGTAAAGCAATAGCCCAGTTTGACGTCAATTGGGAATCCCTGATTTAAGAAGGAGGCTTTATGCAGCAGCTCACATTCGGTAGAAAGCTTTCATACTCCATGGGAGGCATGGCGCTCAACCTTGCGAACCTGGTGATCTCGCAATGGCTGATGAAGCTCTACGTTCCCAGCAAGGACACCGCCCTCGTGGCCGTGACCCTGTTTTCAATAATCTTCCTGATCGGCAGGGTCATGGACGGTATTACGGAGCCGATCGCCGGGTTCCTCAGCGACCACTGGCGCTCGAAGCTCGGGCGGCGCATCCCTTTTATAATGGTCATGATGCTGCCGACGGCGCTGATCACTTTCCTCCTCTGGACGCCGCCTCTTCCCAACGAGATGAGCTGGATCAATGCCGTATATGTATTCACGCTGGTACAGCTGTTCTTCATATGCTGGTCGCTGCTGGCCAACCCCTACCTGGCCCTGCTGCCCGAGATAACCAGCAATTTAAAGGAGCGCGTGAATATCTCTACCATGCAGGCGGTCTTTTTAATGGTGGGCACTCTGATTTTCGCGGTCATGGGCCCAATCAAGGACACGTTCGGATGGATCGGCATCGGTGTAGTGACGGGAGGGATTACGGTCCTTTCGTTCACGCCGACCCTGTTTGCCATTAAAGAAAAGCCGTCTGACGGCGATGGGACACCGCGTGAGAAGCTTCGATTCGGCCTGATATTCGACTGGGCAAGGACAACGCTCAAGAACCGCGCATTCGTTTACCTGCTGGCCGCCACGGCATTCCTGTGGTTCTCCCTGAACATGGTGATCCTTCTGGTGCCGTTCTGGACCCAGTATGTCCTCGGCCTGGCCGACAGCGAGGTGACGCTTCTCATGGCGCCGCTGCTGGCCACCAATATCATCTTCTTTTTTGTATTTAATTTCCTTGCCAAGAAGTACGGAAAATATGCCATTTTCCTGGTGACGCTGGCCAGCGCCATCGTCACCATGCCATTGCTGTGCCTGGTCGGCTTACTGCCCTTCGGCGACAAGATGCTGCAGTCCCAGGTGGTCATGGCGCTGATCGGCATACCCGTCGCGGGAATCATGGTGCTCCCATACGCTCTGCTTGCCGACGTAATAGATTACGACGAGAAGCTCACCGGTAAGCGCAGAGAAGGTATATACGTGGGAGTGCAGGCCCTCTTCCAGAAGTTCGCCATCGGTATTTCAATCGCCGTGGCGGCTGCATTGATGTACGCAGGCGGCGATTTGAAGCCAACCGAACTGGGCCTGAAGCTTATCTCACTGACTGCCGGGGCAGTGGCGCTGGTTTCGTTCCTGGTATTCCTGCGCTATCCCATACGGGAAAAGGACGGTAAGGCATACCTGAAGAAGTAGACCAGTCAGCGGGTTTGTCAACCCGGTAAAAGGCTCTGCAGCTCCCGGTCTTGCGGCAGACGGTTATTCTGCGCGATGAAACGGTAGAGGCGCGTCGACGCCGTTTCAGCCCGTTCAAGGGTGTCCATGTTAACCCTGTACAGGCCGAACTTGGGGCCGAATCCTTTGGCCCACTCCCAGTTGTCGGTCAGGCTCCAATAGGTGAAGCCGAAGATGGGACAGCCCTCCCCTATCAGGCGGTGCACCCAGGCAAGATGGTCAAGGATAAACCCCGGCCGGCGGTCGTCCTTTGCATCGGCCAGGCCGCTTTCGGCGATCATGATGGGAATGTCCGAGTAGCGTCGCGCGACCTCTTTGCAGATATGGTATATCCCCTCGGGATAAATCTCCCACCCCATATCGGTCACCGGGTACGCGGAATAACTGGTACGGTTGATCATCCCAGGTTTCAGCGGATTGAAGGAAAGGATCTCGCGCGTATAGTAGTTAACGCCAATCCAGTCCATCGTGTTCTTAAGAGCATCATCGCTCTCCCTGACCGAGGGTCCCAAGAGAACTTTTATATCGATAACCCCGCTGTGGATGGCATCCAGGAAATTCCAGTTGAATATCCTGTCGGTCTGACCGACCACGACGCGGTCCATAAAGAAGCCCTTCGGCTGGTAATGGAAAAAGAAATAAATGATCCCGACCTTCGGAATTTTCAGCTTACTGTTTTCTTCGACCACCCCGTGTTCCTTGATGATATGATATGCCTTCGCGTGAGCGTGGATGAGCGTCCGGTAGATATGCACGGCGAGCTCCAGGTCCCTTTTGTTGGGTGGAATATCTCCCAGTCCATATCCGGACAAGGCGTAAATCTGCGAATCGATCATCGTGCTCCAGTAGTCCACATACTTACCGAAGCGGAGCGCGCACTTCCGGACAAAGGCCTCCCATCGTTCCATTACTGCGGCGTTTTCCCAGCCCCCCATATCCGCAGCCCAAAGAGGCAGCGTGAAATGCCAGAGGTTGAGAAATACAGTGAAGCCCTTGTCTTTCAGCGAAAGCAGCATGGCTTCATAGTGCTTCCATGCTTCTTCGTCATAGGCTCCCAGGTTCGGTTCCACCCGGCTCCACTCGATGCCGATGCGGTGCGCATTCTGGCCATCTCGTTTGGCCAGTTCAAAATCGCCTTCATAGCGGTTGAAGAAATCCACGGAGCGGCCGCAGACATAGCCGTTCTCTATAGGCGAAGGTTTCTGCGACTCCCAGCGAGCCCAGTCATTGTTCAGGTTACCGCCTTCGTGCTGGTAGGCGTCCTCGCCGGTCGCCCACAGAAAGCCCTCGGGGAATTCCCGGCCCTGTACGGGCAGTTTCCTGGAAGGTGGATGAATGCGCAGGCTCCCGTAGATAGCGACGCAGGCGATTACGACGGCCAGAATGCCAAGCGCACAATATACAAAATACATTAATTTCAGCCGGAGTAACCATCAATGTAAAATATAGTGTTACTCCAATAGTATATCAAAGGCGCTATAATAGTATTACATATATACGCATGGAGCTGCCCTGTTGATGATAGTCAATCGTTCATCCAGTCAGGCAGTCTCGGCAAAACGAGCGCGTTTAGTTGGGAGGTAATGTTAATGGTAGTTAAGGTGATTTCTGACAGCACATCTGATTTACCCGTCAATATTTCCGCGGACCTCAATATATCCATCGTACCTATATATATCCGCTTCGGTGAGTCAATCTACCGTCACGGTATCGATATGACGGATGACGAATTCTATGCACGGATTGCGACCTCGCCCATACATCCAGCCACCTCACAGCCAGCCCCCGAAGATTTTATCAAGGTCTACAATAAGTCTCTAGAAGAATCGGAGAAAGTAGTCTCCATACATGTCTCCTCTAAACTCAGCGGCACATATAATTCAGCTTTCCTGGCGCGGAGCATACTCATGCGTGAGCCGGATATAGAAATAATTGACTCCAAACTTAATTCAGCGGGGCTGGGCCTGGTCACAATAGCGGCGGCAAGGATTGCCAAGGTCGGGGGAAGCCTGGATGACGTAGTGCTCGAAGCCAACAAAGCTATAAGCCAGGTGAAGATGTTCGGCATGTTCAATACTATGAAATACCTGGCGCTAAGCGGACGGGTCAGCAAATCAATCGCCGCTGCGGCCGGCATCCTCGATGTCAAGCCCCTTCTCACATTCAAAGACGGGAAAATATTACGGGCAGGATTCACCAGGACTCTTTCCAGGGGAATGGAGCGAATTTGCCAGTACGTTGAGGCACACCGCAATCTGAAGGAATTATTTATTGTGCATAGCGCAGTGCCGGAATGGGCGAACCAGTTAAAGGCGAAGCTAGGGAGTTTCTTCCCGGAAGATAGAATAATAATTACACAACTGGGTGCGGCACTCGGCGTCCATGGAGGGCCGGGCGTGCTCCTGGTTGCATTAAGGCAGGCAGCCTAGCAGACTCTAACTATCCACCCATCATCAATATTTGAAATTGGCTGCCCAAATAAAAGCGTCCATTATCAGCGTTTGTATGCAAAAAAGGACCGAACCGGCTACGGCCATCCAATATGCAACATCTGAAATCCTGGGTTGCAGTGTCAACAGAGCTACAGTCAACCCCAGGGAAGCGAACCCAACAATAAAGAGCACTGCTCTATCAGCAACCCATGCCCAGGTATTTTGAGTTGTCAGCACATTGAAGGTGAGGGGCATCCAGAAGGCGGACGGCAACAGGATCAGAGCATATATAATAATAAATACCCAGAAATTGAGATCTCCGGCAACTTTGGCTACGGATGGGTCGGTTCGAAAGAATAAGTAATAAGTGAACATGAAAAAGCCCGCGACTGCAAGGAGCATAGTGATGTAATTGAAAATCCGCAGACCACCCGTCACATTGCCCCACAGTTTTTCGGCTCCCCCCGGATTAACAGCGATCCCCTGGATATAGCTCCCGATTACCCCGGCGCCGAATATCGCTATCACCACCAGTAACACCCACTGCTGATAATGCATAATCATGACCTCCGCCTCCGTTTGCAAGTATTCTAGCAGACTGCACTTCATTTAAAAAGGATGGATGCGGGCCGTCTTTACAATTTCACGCTCAATTATGGTCGGGGTGAGTGGATTCGAACCACCGGCCTCATGGTCCCAAACCATGCGCGCTACCACTGCGCTACACCCCGCAGGACAAAAGTATAGATTGGGGAAAATATAGAGTCAAGAAATATGCCGCCGAACGAACCGAATGGTTATCGGCAATTGGGACAGATATCGAAGAACCCCGGCTCCAGGTTCCATTTCTTCCTGATGTACTCTAGCTGCGCCTCGGGCGCCCAGTACATGCCGCACTTTGCGCACTTCTTCAGCTTGAATTCCACCTTCCAGTTGTAGATATAGCGGACGCCGTTCTTCTCCTCCATCTTCACCGCACCGGTGGGACATACATAGTAGCAGGAGCCGCAGCCTATACATGCCTTGGCCTTCTCCAGGAAAGGCGGTTTGGGCTCCTTGGACACGCCGCGGTTCACTAGGCTGATGGCGCTCACCCCGACCACCTGTTCGCAGGCCCGGACGCACAGGCCGCAGACGATGCAGTCATGCTTCTCCCAGTACTCCTCCCTGAAAGAGGGTTTGTCCACGCCGTACTCCGCGGCCAGCTCTTTGATTACCTTGTTCTCGCTGCACCGTGCCAGCAGCAGGTCCAGCAGCATCTTGCGGTTGCGGATGATACGAGGGGAATCCGTCTGTACGACCAGTCCCTCCTCCACGGGATAAAGACAGGAGGTGACGATACGGGTCCTGCCCCCTCGAGTCACTTCAACGATGCACAGCCTGCAGGCCCCGTATGGCTCGATGTCCACGTGATCGCAGAGCGTGGGGATATTGATGCCGTGGTCCCTGGCAACCTGCAGCACCATAGTGCCCTTTTCAGCGCTGTACTTGTTGCCGTTGATGGTCAGGTTTACCAATTCACTCAATGCTCACAGCTCCCATCTTGCAGATATCATAGCAGGTGCGGCACTTGATGCACTTGGATTGGTCCAGTACAACGGGCTTCTTCTTGCCCATGAATATAATGGCCTGCGTGGGGCAGGTCTTGACGCACATGCCGCAACCGGGACACTTCTCGTCGATGATGCTGAAGCGAATCAGCGCCTTGCATACTCCGGCCGGGCATTTTTTATCCTTGATATGCGCCTCATACTCGTCCCTGAAATACTGTATGGTGGTCAGCACCGGGTTGGGGGCTGAGCTGCCGAGGGCGCATAGCGCGCTGTCCTTCAAATGGGCTGAAAGCTCGGTCAAAAGCTCCAGGTCGCTCTCCCTGCCTCTGCCCTCGGTGATGTCCGTGAGGATCTGGCGCATCCTCTTGATGCCCTCCCGGCAGGGCACGCATTTCCCGCACGATTCCTCCTCGAGGAAGGTGAGGAAGTAGCGAGCCACGTCCACCATGCAGTTGTCCTCGTCCATCACGATCATGCCGCCCGATCCCATCATCGAGCCGGCCTTTATCAGCGAATCGAAGTCCACGGGTGAATCGAGCAGCTTCTCCGGAAGGCAACCACCCGAGGGACCGCCCGTCTGCACAGCCTTGAATTTCTTTCCGCCGCGTATGCCGCCGCCTATATCGAAGATGATCTCCCTGAGCTTGATGCCCAGGGGCACTTCCACCAGGCCGGTGTTATTAACCTTGCCCGTCAGTGAGAATATCTTGGTGCCGCTGTTGCCGGGGGCGCCTATCCTGCTGAACCACCCGGCCCCATTGTTGACAATCAGGGGTATGTTGGCCCAGGTCTCCACGTTATTCAAGCAGCTCGGCCTGTCCCACAGTCCCCTCTCCACAGTATGTATGTACTTGGCCCTGGGCTCGCCGGGTTTGCCCTCCAGGGATGCCATGAGAGCCGTCGATTCACCGCAGACGAAGGCGCCGCCTCCCCTGTTGACCCTCACGCTGAAATCGAATCCCGATCCCAGTATATTCTTCCCTGTAAGTCCCAGCTTCTCAGCCTGCTCGATAGCCAGCGTTATGTTCTTCAACGCCAGGGGATACTCATTGCGCACGTAGATATAGCCCTGGTGAGCGCCTATGGCGCAGGCGCCGATGAGCAACCCTTCCAGCACGCCGTGGGGGTTGCCGGTCAACAGTCCCTCGTTGGCGTAGGCCCCGGGGTCGCCTTCATCGGCGTTGACGATTACATATTTGATGTCGCCCTCAGCCTTGCGGCACGTCTCCCACTTGGTACCCGTGGGAAATCCGCCGCCGCCGCGCCCCCTCAGGCCAGACTCCTTGACCATTTGAATTACCTGTTCCGGCTTCAGTTCGAAAAGGGCTGTAGCCAGCGCCGAATAGCCGCCGATGGCAATGTAGTCTTCGATACTGGTGGGATCGATCCTGGTGTTGTTCCCCAGGACAATCCGCTGCTGGTTCCTGTAAAACGGGAGATCACCCTGCCGGGCTACGGATGTAGCAGATGTATCAGGCCTGAACAGCAGCCCTGCAATGGGCTCTTTTCTCTGGACCGTATTATCGAGGATCTCGGGGACATCGGAAACCTTGATCCTCTGGTAAAACACGTTCCCCGGCTCGACGAGGGCGATGGGCCCGCGCTCGCAGAAACCGTGGCAGCCCGTGATCTTGAATTCGACCTGATCCGCCAGGCCGCGCTTCTCGATCTCCGCCCTGAAAGCCTCCGCTACCGGGTTGCTGCCGTAGGGCCTGCAGGCCGTGCCGTTGCAGACCGAGATGCGGCACCTGCCCGCGTCTCTTTCCCGTGCCAGCTTTTTCTGGAGTGCGGCCAGCGCTTTAGCGGTTTTTAATTTACTTGCCATCAGTACTATTCTTTGAATTTATTTATCATGGGCTCGACCTTGTCATTGGTCATATGCCCGAAGAACTCTTCATCGACCTTGACCACGGGACCGGTGGCGCAGCAGCCCATGCAGTTCACAGTATCCAGCGTGAAGCCGCGGTCCGCGGTGGTCTGGCCGCGCTTGACGCCGAGCCGGC
>Ga0265595_1002266_pt1 | contig 13262 bp, 11 predicted proteins | sample saktaG_15_FD_190148 | JGI IMG/M metagenome (GOLD analysis project Ga0265595, IMG submission 190148) | Saline water microbial communities from Sakinaw Lake, British Columbia, Canada - sak_2013_06_06_50m | ecosystem: Environmental > Aquatic > Non-marine Saline and Alkaline > Saline ... | reverse complement strand
ATTTCAAGATGATTAGCTTGTATGGCTTTCTTTGAATTTTCAACTGCTACTTTATTAGCTTTAGCTTCTTTAATTTTTACTTGATTATTAGCAACAAAGGATTTAACTTGTTCAAGCGTTGCTTCTAATTTGGTTTTCATTGCTTTTATTGATTCTATTCTTTCTTGTTGCCTCTCGAATATTGTATCTAAAGTATTCTCTGCATTTCCAGTATTACCAGCACCATTTTGATTTTTAAATTCTTCAAAATTTTGTTTAATATTTGCGTTCTTATTTAATTGCTTAAAAGAATTTAAAGCATTTTCAATTGTTGTCTTAAGTTCGTTATATTGAGCATCATTTAATATTTTTCCTATTGAGCCTAAATTTGCCAACTGTTTTTTAATATCTACTAAAATAGAATTAACTCCCGTTTTATGTTGTATTATCTCATTAGCAACAATAGCAACATCTGCTCTTTTCTCTGAAATCCTATCATTAATATTTTGTGAAAGATATTTTTTTTGCATAATATTTTCAGAAGTATCAATAGATGAATTTCCTGTAGTCAAATTTCCCTGTGCAAAAGTCAAAGTAGGGACTAATAAAGTAACAACCAAAAACATACAAATTATAAACATTAATATTTTTTTCATTATAAACAATCCTTTCGTATCATATTTTTTTAATTAATACTGTCAATATCAGTATTCAAAATTGTTGAGAATTCATCTAATCTACTATTGATATCATTTTCCACATCTTCTTCTGTAATACTTTCATTGTCATTGCTAAGTTGTAAATCATTTAAAATCTTTTCGATTTCTTGAGCCACATCGGAGATTTTTTCTGTGTTAGTCATACTAGAATTGATATTTGTTGAACTTGTTGAATTTGTAGCATTGTCTGTTAAATCTGAACTTACGGTATTTGAAATTGATTCATTATTTGAACAGCCAATAAACATTAAAAGAATTAACAAAATAGTAATTAGAATAAATATAACTTTTTTCACATCCTCACCTCCAATTATTATGATTAAATTATAATTCATTAATATGGGAGAAATTACATATAATTATGTGAAATTATGTGTTTTTGGTTTTTTTTGCTTTTAGGTCTTTAATGCTTTTTTCATAAACATCAATAACTTTTTTACCAAAGATATCTATTGAATATTCCTGCGATTTTTCAACAGCTACTTTTTTCATTTTATTAAAATCATCTAAGTTTAAATTTTTGATTTTTAAAACACTTTGTGCAAATTCTTGTTCATTGTCAAAATAATATCCATTTTCACCTTCAAGTAAAATTTCTTGCAAACATTCATCTCTCTTTCCAATTATAGGTAACCCACTTGCCATAGCCTCAACATATGTAATTCCTTGTGTTTCGCTTGTTGAAGCTGATGCAAAAACATCAGCACAGTGATATGCTATAGGAACATTACTATGAGAAAGCTTACCAGTAAATATTACATTTTCTGAAACTCCGCTCTCTTCTACAAATTTCATTAGCTCTTGTTCCCATGGTCCAAAACCAGCAATAATCAAAACTATATCTTTGTCATATTGAGAAACTAACTTAATTCCACTAATTAAACATTCAATATTTTTTTCTTTTGCAACTCGACCTAAAAATATTACTCTAAATTTATTTTCTATTCCAAATCTATCTATAAACTCATTAACTTGTGCTTTTGATACATTTTTTTCTGAAAAAGCTGATAATTCAATTCCAGTGGGAATTATATTTATTGGTTTCTTTATACCATAACCTTGAAGATAATGTTTGGTTTTTATTGTAGGTGCGATTATTTCTGTGCAGGTCTCCCCTGCAATTTTACTTACCCAACCTACTATTTTTTTTGCTGCTTTATCAAAATAACGAAAAGAAAAATAGTGAGTATAATCCTCATACATAGTATGATAAGTATAAACAATTGGAAGTTTAAATGATTGTGCTATATATGATGCAAATAATCTCATACTAAACTCTGTATGAATATGAACAATATCTAATTTAAAAGTTTTTAAAATTCTTTTAGCTTTTATACTATAAGGTCTTGATAATCTAAATCCGTATAGTTTTTTTAATTTAATGCCGGGTATTCTTATAACACCACCATCACTAACAATACCTGTTATCTTTGTTTCCTCTGTTGGTGTAATAACATAAACATTATGTCCATTATTAATTAGAGCTTTTCTTAAAGTCTCCACAGAAATTGCTACTCCATTTACATCTGGATAATATGTATCAGTAAACAATCCAATATTTAATGGATTTTTAATTTTAACTATATTTGGTACTTGATTATAATTTAATACCTTTTCATATATATTTTTTAGTTCAAAACCAATATTATATATTGACCTTTCTTTTGCAACATTGTGCCCATTGAAAGTTAAACTTTCTATGTTTCCATAAACGGTTTCTTCAATAATTTTTGCAAATTCATAATTATTATTTGCTTTCCTACAATTTACTTTATCAATTAACCATGAAGAATATACAGGAATATCTCTAACAATTGCAACCTGTTCAGATGCAAGTGCCTCTAAAATAACAATACCTTCATTTTCTTCGTATGAAGGAAAGAAAAATGCATCCGCCCCTGAAAATGCTCCTTTGTAAACATCACCAGTCATATATCCTGCAAAAATAACATTTGAAGGATGTTCTCCTTTAATAATTTGACGAATTTCATTTGGAATACTTAATATTGGTGTTTCTCCAAACCAAATAAATTTAATATTAGGTAAAAATTTTGCAACTTCAACAAAATCAATAATTCCTTTTCTCTTAATCCATAAACCTGAGGAAACAACAACCTTTTCACCATCCTTAATATTAAAATATTTTCTAAATATTTTTGATTTGTCTTGGTCTTTTTTAAATTTATTTAAATCAATTCCATTTGATACAGCAAAAATTGGCACCGTAATTCCATAACTTTCAAGCAAAGATTTTGTATAGGGTGTAGGAGCAATAATTGCATCAGATTTTGAATACAAGTAAATTAAAAGCTTCTTAAATACATTTGCTGTGGTATTTGATAGTAAAAATGAGTTTTTAAAATCTTCCATTGTGCTGTGTGCATGATATACAACTTTAGCACCTTTTTTTCTTGCCTTGCTAATTATATAACCACTATTGGCATAAACAGTGTTAATATGCAAAATATCATAATCATCATCAGAGTTTAATGTATATTCTACCCCTGCTAATTTTAATGCCTCTTGTTGATGCTTCAAGGCCTTGCCTACCCCGGATTTTGAAATATATTTAATTCCTTCAAAATATAATAATACCTTCATTATTCACATCTCCTAACTATAAAATTTCTGCAATTATAACCGAAATATCTTCTAAACTATTTTTTGTATGAAACGAGCTTGAATTTATAACCGAAAGTATAATTTGAGCTATTCCTGAACATTTTTCACTACCAACCTTACAGTATTTTTTTAAAGAATTTTCTATATAAGAAAGCCATTCCATATTTAATACATTTATTTTTTCTTTTAATTCTTTATCCTTAGTGGCTTCGCTTAATATTGAAAGATGAATACTATTATAATTTGAATTAATAAATACTTTTAAAAATAATTCTTTAATTGAATTGTTTAGTAATGCTTTATTTTTTAAAGCATTACTAAAATTTTTAATATTTTCATTAATAATATTTAAATGTCTATCCGCCACATCTAAAATTATATCTTTTTTAGCGGAGTAATAATAATATAATGTTCCTTTGCTAATTTTTGCCTTTTTAGCAATTTTAGCAAGAGTAGAATCCTTAATCCCATATTCAGCAAATACATCTTCTGCAATGTTTAAAATATAATCTTTGGTCAATATTTTTTTGCTTCTCATATTTATTATTTAACCTTTCTATCGGTCAGTTGACCGATTATAATAATTATACTATAATATCAAAATAATTACAATTAAAATTAGATTAAAATAATAATTTTCTTTAAAGTATTGTAAAAAAAAAAAATTAATATATAATAAATATTAATTGTTTTTATGTCGAGTTTGGAGAATATATAAATGTATTTTAAACTTTTGTTTCCTCTTATGAAAAATAAAATTAAATTGTTTATTATAGGACTTATTATAAGTGCAATAACTGTTGTTCTAAGTTTAATTCCGGCAAAACTTACTTTGGAAATTATTGACCAAGGTATTATTGCGGGTAATAAAAATTTAGTATTACTTTTTGTTATATTAATGATTATTGTTTGTCTAATAAGAACTATTCTAAGATATTATATGATTTTATTTTTTGAAAAAAGCTCTCAAGAATTAATTGGAAATTTAAGAACTTACCTTTATAATAAAATACAAAGCCTTGATATTGGTTTTTTTAATAAAAACTCAACTGGAGATTTAATGTCAAAAATGACTGGTGATATTGATATAATTAGACATACTTTTTCATGGATAATTTACAATTCATTTGAAGCGATATTTGTTTTTATTCTTACTTTCATATATTTGTCCACAATAAATTTCAAGCTTACTTTAATATTATTGGTTTGTGCTCCAATAATTGTATTTCTTAATATTAAAATGTTTAAAAAATTAAAGCCTGTTCATAGTAAAACAAGAGAGATTTATTCTGAACTTAATTCAACTGTTCAAGAAAATATAAGTGCAAATAGAGTTGTTAAAGCTTTCGCAAGAGAAGATTACGAAAATAAAAAAATGAAAGAAAAAAATGATGCTTTTTCAAATATTAATTTAGAAGCAATAAAAACATGGTTAAGTTATTATATTCCAATTGATTTTTTTTCTATACTTTTAATTGTTATTGCAAATATTTTTGGTGCATATTTTGTAATTAATAATGAACTTAGTCTTGGAGAGTTTGTTGCTTTTTCCGGACTTACTTGGGCACTAAATTATCCAGTTAGATTAAGCGGACCAATAATAAATGATTTGCAAAGATTTTTTGCTACCTTTGAAAAAATATCCCCATTATATTTTGCTAATCCAAATATTTATGATGCTTCAAATACTATTCCTTTTAATAATATTAAAGGCGAAATAGTATTTAAGAATGTTTGTTTTGAAATTGAAAATACTACTATTTTAAAAAATATTAACCTTACAATAAAAAGCGGTGAAACTATTGGAGTTATGGGACCTACTGGTTCAGGAAAAACAACCTTAATTTCTTTACTATTAAGATTATATGATCCTACAAGCGGAGAAATACTAATTGATGGAGTTAATATAAAAAACATTTCTTTAAAAAACCTTAGAAAATCAATAGGAATTTCTGCTCAAGATGTATTTTTGTTTTCTAATACAATTGAAGGCAATATTGCATATTCAAATCCTGAAATGCCATCAGAAGATATTAGTATTTACTCAACAAAAGCTTGTGCAAGTGAATTTGTTGATAAAATGCCCGAAAACTACTTAACTATTATTGGAGAACGAGGAGTTGGATTATCTGGTGGTCAAAAACAAAGAATTTCATTAGCAAGAGCTTTAGCAGTTAATGCAAAAATTTTAATTTTAGATGATACTACTTCTTCAGTAGATATGGATACCGAAAAACAAATACAAAATGAACTAAATAATGTAAATAACTGCACAAAAATTATAATTGCACAAAGAATTTCTTCTGTTTATAAAGCAAATAAAATTATAATAATTGAAAATGGAATAATCACTAATATTGGAACACACCAAAAATTAAAGGCAAAAAAAGGATTTTACAAAAGAATTTATGAATTACAGCACAGTGAATTAAATTAAAAGTATTTGGAGAAAATTATGGCAAGAAATTTATATGATATTGATGAAAAACTTGAAACTCCATTTAATATTAGCCACTTAAAACGCAGTTTAAATTATGTTAAACAAAAAGGTGGCTTAATAAGTATTTCATTTATATTAAATATTCTAATGATTTTGCTTAATCTTTTGCATCCAATATATATTAAACAAATAATTGATACATATATTCCAAATAAAGATATTAACGGTGTATTATTTATTTGTGTTGTTTTTTTGGCTACAATTTTATTAAGCAGTGTTTTAAATTATTTACAAATAAATATTACAGCAAAGGTGGGGCAACAAATAATTAATAAAATTAGAGAAGATGTTTTTGCTCATTTGCAAAAGCTTCCCTTTTCATATTACGATAGTAGACCGCATGGGAAAATATTAGTTCGTGTAGTTAATTATATAAATAGTGTAGCAAATTTTTTATCTAATGGATTAATAAATGTATTAATTCAACTTTTATCCTTAATATTTGTTTTATTTTTTATGTTATCAGTTAACATTAAACTTACAATAGTTGCATTATCCGGACTACCTTTTTTAGTATTGTTTATGCTTATTATTAAAAGAAAACAAAGATTAGCATGGCAGGATTATAGTAATAAAAACTCAAATCTAAACGCTTACCTAAATGAAAGTATTAATGGAATTAGAGTAACTCAAAGTTTTGCAAGAGAAAAATATAATGATAACATATTTAAAAACTTAGTTAATAATACAAGAAATGCTTGGATTAAAGGTATGAAATATATATTATATTTTGCTTTCGCTAACGAAAATATTTCTATGATTGTATTGGGCTGTATTTACCTTTTTTCCGCCTTAATTTTTAATGATATATCTTTGGGTGTAATTATTGCAATGACAGCTTATGCTGGACGATTTTGGGCTCCAATTCAGTATTTAGGTAATATATATAATGAACTTATTACTACCAGTGCATATTTAGAAAGAATTTTTGAAGTTTTAGATGAACCGATAGAAATAAAAGATAGTAAATATGCCGCTGTTTTAGAAAATATTGAAGGAAATATTGAATTTAAAAATGTAAACTTTTCTTATGAAAACGATATTAATGTTTTAGAAAATATATCTTTTAAAGTAAAAGCAGGCGAAAACATTGCCTTAGTTGGTCCTACCGGAGCAGGAAAAACCACTATTGTAAATTTAATCAGCCGTTTTTATGAAGTAAATTCCGGAGAAATATTATTGGATGATATGCCAATAAATAAAATACAAATTAATTCATTAAGAAGCAATATGGGTATTATGCTACAAGATTCATTTATTTTTAAAGGGACTATTTTTGATAATATTCGTTATGGAAGATTGAATGCTACAAACAGTGAAATTATTGAAACTGCAAAAACGGTTCGTGCCGATGAATTTATTAAGGCTTTGCCAAACGGTTATAATACTTTGGTTAATGAAAGGGGTTCAACCCTTTCAGCAGGTCAAAGGCAACTTATTTCCTTTGCAAGAACTTTGCTTGCAAATCCTAAGATTTTAATAATTGATGAGGCAACTTCTTCAATTGATACCGAAACAGAACTATTACTGCAACAGGGAATAAAAACATTATTAGAAGGTCGAACCTCATTTGTTATTGCACATAGATTATCAACCATTAAGAATTGCGATAAAATATTTTACATTTCAGATAAAGGTATTAAGGAAATTGGAACTCATAATGAACTATTAGCTAAAAAAGGACTATATTATAAGTTATATAATTCTCAATTAAAGGAAATTTAATAATATCAAAGCATAAATAAGCTGTAACATTAAATTGCATGAATTCAATTCTTTATATGCATTATGTTACAGCGAATTTTATATTATATATAAAATAACTATTTTAAATTTTGTGTATTATCTTTGAAAATTTGTTCTCCATCATTTGAATTTTCGGTATTTTCATCTTTATTTACAATAGGGTCTATCATATATTTTTTTACATTTGGATAAATAATAAACATTATTGCAAAACCACAAGTGCTTAAATAAATAAACAATACTAAAAATAATGAAATAGGATAAAATAGAAAAATAACTAAACTGAGCAATAATAATAAAATACTAACTAAAATATTTCTCCATAGTCCAATAATTGCAAAAAGAAATGAATTTTTATATAACTGTCTAAAGGTTAATTTAAAGGTAATTAAAAGTAGATAAATATAATATTGCATTGAAATGAATATTATCCCTACTAAAACCATAACTGATGTTGCAATTGTGCTAAAAATAACATTATCAAAATCTAAATAGAATAAAAAAGAAAAAATAAATAAAAAAGAAAAAACAATATTGATTAAATTCACTACGGTAGCCATTTTCCAATTCTTTTTTATTGTGCCAAAAAAGTCGCTGACTAAAAAACAATGATCTTCTCTTGCATAATTTCTAATAACATAAGTGAAACCAGCTGTAGCCGCTCCAATAGTAACTATTGGAATACAGCAAGCTAAATACAATAAATTTAAGGTAACAAGTTTCCAAAACCTTCTAAAATATATATCAAAAAAAAGAAAAAACCTCTTTTTTTGAGGTTGGTCTTTGCTAATACCTGGTCCCTCTTTATTATAATTAAATAACCCGAAAAAATTTGACATTATTACACTTCCTGTTTTTTATTTTGCCTTTGGATGATACTTTTTATAAGCATATGTTAATTTATTTTTTAATAATAATGAATAAACCCCAGTTGTTGAAATATCTGAGTGCCCTAACATTTCTTGAATATCCTTTAAGTCTGCACCATTTTCAAGTAAATGAGTTGCAAAACTATGTCTTAAAGTATGAGGAGTAATTTCTTTTTTAATACCTGCTAATTTTGAATAATACTTTATTATTTTCCAAAAGCCCTGCCTTGTCATTCTATTTCCATTAATATTTACAAATAAAACATTATCATTATCATTTGCTATTAATAATTTCCTCGAATAATTTATATATTTAATTATTGAATTTAAAGCATCAGTATAAATGGGTATTATTCTTTCCTTTTGGTCATTTTTACATTTTAAAAAACCAAGTTGAATATTTATATCTTCAATATTTAGTTCAACAAGTTCTGAAACTCTAATACCTGTAGCATATAAAACTTCAAGCATAGCTCTATCTCTTAAACCCTTTAAACCTGAATTTGATGGTTGCTTTAATAATAAATCAATTTCTACACATGATAATATTATGGGTAATTTTCTTTCGAATTTTATATTTTTTATTTCTTTTGCTGGATTATTACATACAATATTTGTTATACATAAGTATTGAAAAAAAGTTCTAATAGAGGACAGGGCTCGCGAAACAGTAGCATCCGACTTATAATTAACTTTTAAAAGGTCAACATATTGTTCTATATTTATTGTTTTAACTTTATGTAAAGCATCGATATTACTATCATCAAGGTATAATACGAATTTATTTATATCTCTTTCATAAGAAGTTATAGTATTATGCGGTGATTTTTTTTCATTTTTTAAATAGTCTATAAATTTTTCAACAGTCTTTTCCATTTTTTAACCTCAATTTCTAATTAAAAAAGATTTTAATAAAGTATGGAGAAATATAAACCTCATAGATTACCGCAAAAAAGGAAAATAAATAAATTATAAAACAATTTCTTGAATACTCTAATATTGGCCTTAATTCATATTTGTTTCTTGCTCCAATTGATATAGATTTGAAAATTGAGTAAGAGAATGATAACGAAATTTCACTAATTTTAACTAATAATAATATTAATAAAATTGCTTGTGGAATTATTATTAAAAAACTAATTAATAAACCTTTAAACCCATATATTCCGCATACTATACCAATGGTAAACCCAAAACCAAAGCCTTTATAAGCATTAATAATTAATATGAATGGCACTCCAATAGCACATAGACCAAAGAAAAAAACCAAGAAAAAAATAATTAAATTTATAAAACTATTGTAAAAAAATATATCAAGTTTTGAAATACTTCCATTGTAAGCAGAAACAATTTTAAATAAATTTATTATCCTTTGTTCAGTTAACTCACCAATATAATTTTTTGAAACAATGCCAGCTATTACACTCAAGAAGTATATAATAGTTAACAAAAAAGCAATAGGATGTTTTTTATAAAACTTTCTTAAAGAAGAATTTAAAATTTTAATTTTCAATACATTTCTCTCCTTTTAACATATTTATAAATTAATATGCTAAAGGGGAAAATAATATTACTTTACACCTATCTCATTTGCTTTCTTTGCACAAGCTTTCATAGCATTAACAATAATTTTAGAAAAATTATTATCATCTAAAACTTTTAATGCTTCTATAGTTGTTCCGCCTTTTGAGGCTACCATTTTAATTAATTCTGATGGAGATTTTTCGGAATTCTTAAACATCATTGCTGAGCCAATTAAGGTTTGACAAATTAACTCTTTTGCAATAACTTCATCTATTCCTAATTCAACAGCACCCTTTATCATGGCATCCATAAAAAGATAAATATATGCTGGGCTACTCGCATTTACACTAATGACTGAATTCATTTGTTCCTCTTTAATTTCCACAGCAATACCCAAAAGTTTAAATATATTCATAACAACATTAAAATCATCATCACTAACTTCTTGTGTTCTACATAAAGCGGTAGCACCCACTCCCAATAACATAGGAGTATTTGGCATGGTTCTGATTACTTTTGAATTAACACCTGTTCCTGTTTTTATATAATTAGTTGTAATTCCTGCGGCAATACTAACAAATATTTTATTTTTATCTCCTTGCATTAAATCATTAATAATTACAGGAAAATTTTGAGGTTTAACACACAAAAAAACAATATCACTCATTTTTACTAATTCAATTATGTCTTTGCAAGCAAAAATTCCCTTATTAATGAATTGTTTTGACTTGGTATCATCTATATCAAAAACATATATATTATTAGAATTATAATTATTTATTATTAATCCATTTATTATTACTGTAGCCATATTTCCAGCACCAATAAAACCAATTTTGTTATTCACAATAAACAATTCTCCTTTTGCATATTAATTAATAATATATTATAATTATATAAAAAAATCAACAAAAAACTGAAAAATAATTATTATTTTATAATAGTGCACAATTATTATGTCAATTATTTTATGTTAATCACAGTAATTTAATTAATTTTCTTGCTTATACCAACCTAAAAATGCTAAATAAGGTAATTCTTTCTCAAGATGATATAATGCTCTAAATGCATCTTTGTTATCTATTTCGGAGTTGAAATCAAGATAAAACAAATATTCCCAAGGCATATGCGGAATAGGGCGGGATTGAATTTTAACTAAGTTTAAATTCAAATCAGCAAAAATTGATAATACAGAATCTAATGAACCGCTTTGATGAGCAAGTTTAAAAGCAATACTTACTCGATTTGCAGTGCTACTTATTCTTGGTTTTTTTGACAATGCAACAAATCTTGTTTGATTAGTTGTTTCATTATTAATAGAACTTAATAAAATTTCAAGGGAATACTCTTTTGCAGTTTTTTGTGAAGCAATTGCCGCTATTGATTTATTGTTACTTTTTGAAACCAATTCTGCAGCAAAAGCCGTATTTTCAGATGGTGTGGATATTAAGTTCATATTTTTTATTAATTTATCACATTGCATTAAGGCTTGAGGATGGGAAACTACTTCTTTTATATCACTTAATTTTGCACCTTTTATTCCCAATAAGCAGTTCTCAATATCACTTGATAATGCTTTTACAATATATAACCCGTATTTTGGTAACAAATCATAAACTTCATTAACAGTTCCGGCAGTAGAATTTTCAAGTGGTAAAACAGCAATATCGGCTTTTTCTCGTGCAACTAATTTACATGCATCCTCAAAAGACTTTTGACCGATTGGAACTACATTTGGATACATAATAATAGCTGCTCTTTCAGAATATGAGCCAACATTCCCACCAAAAACAATAATATCTTCTTTATATTTATTATTTAAGGATGCTTGGGTTATATTTTTCAATTCCCAATCTTCATCATTATCACAAATAATTTCATATTGTTTTTCTCTTGAAATACGCATCACAGTTTTCATAATTGTAGTGATTTGCCTTCCTAATTCTCCTGCTATTTTTGAAGTTCTTAATAAAACTTCTTCTTCTCTCTCAAAATTTAGGACAGCTGTTTTTGACAATATTTTTGTATTAGCAACCTCTTTAGCTAAATCTAATCTTTTGGTAAATAGTTTAACTAATTCCTCATCTATTTCATCTATTTTATTTCTAATATCTATAAGTTTTGACATATTTAAAAACCTCCAATTAAAGCATTAAATCAAGAATAGCAATAGCACAAACTGCCTCCACTACTGGCAATGCTCTTGGAACTATACAAGGGTCGTGCCTACCATTAATTTCTATTTTACATTCGCAATTTTTAGTTAAATCAACAGTTGATTGCTCTTTTTTAATTGATGGAGTAGGTTTAAATGCAACTCTAAATACTATTGGCATTCCGTTAGCAATACCACCCAAAATCCCACCGCAATTATTTGTTTTTGTTGCTACCTTATTATTTTTAATATAAAACTCGTCATTACACTCAGAACCTCTCATTTTAGATGAATTAAAACCTGCTCCAAATTCTATGCCCTTAACAGCAGGAATAGAGAAAATTATTGATGATAGATTTGCCTCAACAGAATTAAATATTGGCGAACCAATTGGATTATTCACACCTTCAACAGTGCATTCTATTATTCCACCAACTGAATCTCCATCTTCCATAGCCTTATTTATTGCATCTTTTATTTCATCACTTATAAAACTCTCGTTGTTTTTAATTCCAGCAATTTCAATAATATTTGCATTGATGAAAATACCTTGTTTTTCTAATATTTGGCTACATATTGCTCCTGCAAATACTAATGGTGCCGTTAATCTACCTGAAAAATGTCCTCCCCCACGCATATCAGCAAAGCCGTTATACTTCAAAAAAGCTGTATAATCGCTATGTCCCGGTCGAGGAGTATTTTTTAGATTTTCATAATCATTAGAATGTGCAGATTTATTTTCAATAATTGCACAAATAGGAAAACCAGTGGTCCTGTTATTTAAAAGCCCACTTTGAATTATTGGAAAATCTTGTTCTTTTCTCTGCGTTGAAAATTCATTATTTCCCGGTGCTCTTCTTTTCATTTGTAATAGAATATTATCAAAATCAATTAAAACACCACTTGGAACCCCATCAAGCACAACACCAATTGATTTACCATGGGATTCTCCAAATATTGAAACCTTAATTTTATTACCCCATACACTACTCATAAAATTTTTCCTCCTAATCTTTTGTATTCCTAGTCAATTGCGAAACTCAAAAAACCTTGATTTTATGCGGTTTTTTAGTCTAAATATATAGAAAAATCCTCCAATTTGTGATATAATCAAATTGTAAAATAAAACCCAAAAAAAGGAGGATTTT
>Ga0265595_1002261_pt1 | contig 13293 bp, 11 predicted proteins | sample saktaG_15_FD_190148 | JGI IMG/M metagenome (GOLD analysis project Ga0265595, IMG submission 190148) | Saline water microbial communities from Sakinaw Lake, British Columbia, Canada - sak_2013_06_06_50m | ecosystem: Environmental > Aquatic > Non-marine Saline and Alkaline > Saline ... | reverse complement strand
TCCAGATACAACCGGCACGCCTCCTCGGCTGCAAACCGCTTCTCAAATTCCATCACCGTCCGCGGATACGTTTCCATGTCTGCCCATACTACCTATTGGGGTCGGTTGAGTCAAATGGATACCCCCAATCTTTTATTATGTCCCCGGAATTACGCCCTCGACTGGTCAGACGCGACCCAGGCGCGGTCACCATCGAAAGCCCACAACCCCCAGAGGTAGCTGTAGTCACCAGCACCACCAGGTTTGTTCACCACATTCCAATTCAAACCGCCGTCGCCACTCGTGAGTACGTAACCGTCGCCGCAGGTCACCCAGACGAAGTTGGTATTGACCGCCTGCACCTTCAGAAACGGCACGTTGATGCCGTCACGTACCGGTGGGCATGAAGGGGTCCAAGCTCCAGAACCGCCGCCGCCAGTTATTGTCCTGAATACGACGCCCTTCCGCCAACTGTCTGGGTCATTTGGGTCATAGCGCTTGTACCCGACAATCCATCCATGGTCGCCATCAGCAAAGGACACACCGTGAAGGTCGTAGTCGCCTCCTTCGAGAGTGTACTCCGCGATGATGCCGCCGTTCTCGATCTTGAAGACCTTGCCTTGGTCTCCAACCGCCCAGAAGACGGCGTTGTTGCCTGCCGTTAGGCCACAAACGTCGTTCAAGGCCGGTCCGTTCAGATCGTAGTTGATCTCGACGTCGCCTGCTGCCAGCACCGGCGTCACCGCCAGCGCGATAAGTAACAGGCAGACTCTCAACCTTGTTATGTCAGTCATATTCTCGTTCCCTCTGTTGACTTTCGTCAACTGTTAGTTATCCTCAGACGTTAGTCATCCTCTAACACAAGGGCAGCAATCGGACGCAAGTTCGAAACCTGTTTGTCTTGGCGGACTGGCAGGGCTGCCCTCTTAATTGTGTCTTACTGCTGTCCGCCGGTCACTTCATAGGCCTCCTCATTTCGGGCTTCGCTCCCTCTTCTTCATTGTCTCTCCACAATCACCTTAGCGGAGTAGCGGCGGGTCGCGTTCCCGCTGTCCTGCTCCAGTTCTATAACGTAGACGCCTTGGCCAACTCGCCTGCCGGCATTGTCTCGCAGGTCCCACGATACGGTCTGCGTCGCTCGACTTGCCTCATCCCAGCCGAACTCCAGGGTGCGCACTGCCCGGCCAGTCACGTCGTATACCCCGAGGGTTAAGTTCTCTCCTACGACAGGCGGGCAGGAAACCCAGACTCGGTCACGGCAGGGGTTTGGGTATGCCCGGAGCGCGGTTCCGCTCCGCGTGCGAAGAGCTTCTTCTTCCTGTAGCCCGACGCCCGTGTACTTGCATACCCAGACGTTCTTCGGTCCGTCGGCAGGGTAGTTCGAGACCATGAACTCATCCCGACCGTCGCCATTGAGATCGCCGGCCGTAGAAACCTCATAACCGAGCACCTGCATGTGGGCTGCCTCCATGATCCAGGCATCTGGTACCGTGTCGAAGTGAGCGCCGGTCTGCCAGAGGTAAGCTGCACCAGTGAAGTAGGGCGGCAGCAGTGGCGCTCCGGCGACAAGGTCGTCGTTCCCGTCCCCGGAAGCGTCGCCGGCTGATTGGGCCGACATGCCAAGGTAGGCACTATCCTGCCTGCCGATGAGACAGATGTCGGGAATGCTGTCCATCGGTCTGCCGCCCTCGTGGATGTAGACCTTGCCGCAATTGTCCGGGCTGAAAAAGCCGTGTGGCCAAAGAGGATTGCCCTCAACACCGTAGTCGAAGTCGCCCTGACTTGCCAGGAAGCCCGGCTTCGTCCATCCAAGGGATTGATTCGGTCCCTCACCGGACATGGCCATGTCATAGCTTGTGTCCATGGGATTACCGCCATAGTACGTATATATCCGACCCCTGCCGTCAAACCCAAAGTCCCATGCTCCCACATAGAGGTCGTGGAAGCCGTCGTGGTCAAAGTCGCCGGAAGCCGATACCCCCATTCCAAACCCTTCGTATTCGCCATCGTGCCCGCCCAGCAGGGTCAGGTCGGGAATGGTGTCGAAACCCGGGCCGCCGTGGTACAAATAGACCCTGCCTGTGCCGTCATGTCCGGGACGCTCGGCCGTAAAATAGGCACCCACTGCAAGGTCGTCGTAGCCGTCGCCGTTCAGGTCGCCCGCCGTGAGAGCGCGGCCGAGATGAGCTTCCAACCACCACGTCCCACCGTGGATGATGTGGTCGGGAATCGTATCCATCGGGTTACCGCCCAGCCACACCGTGCAAATGCCCAATGCGTCATCCGCGCAATCTTCACCCATGGCAATGTCCGCATAGCCGTCGCCATTAAGGTCACCGCAGGCCAGGCGAGGGGTGTTCGAGCCAACCCACACCGGACTTCTCAGTACAAGGTCCGGTACGGTTTCCCCGACATGGTTGCCGTAGTAGATGTTGACCCGCCCGCGGAGCGGCGTGGTCCCGTGATTCACGTCGTAGGTGTCGCATGCGACTATCACGTCGGGAATGCCGTCGCCGTTCACGTCGCCACTGGCCAGGGACGCGCCGAATGCATAGAGCGAGGTGTCACCCGGAATCGTCCAGATTATGTCAAGGTTCTCAGTGGTCACAGGGTAAGCTCGCGTGGCCAGCAACGCCACTGCCAGAAGTAGAAGGACGATCTGACCCTCGGGTCTCCTCATCACGAGCGAGCCTGCGCTGCGGCTACTACTTCTCATGATCCCGTCCCTGAGTCCCCGGTTTCCCGCCGTCGCGTTTGGCGGTAACCAACCAGTTCACTCCTCCATCATTACTCCTTAGGATGTACCCGCCGTTGCATGTCAGCCACACGCGCTGGGAGTTTACGGCCTGCACCTTTAGAAAAGGCGCGTCGATGCCGGGCCTGACTACGGGGAACGTTGCGGTCCACTCTTGCGGATTGTCGCCGCCTGTAGTAGTCCTGAACACCACGCCTCTAAAGCGTTCCGGATCGTCGCGCTTGTACCCGACAACCCAGCCATGGTTCGCATCGACGAACGCGACTCCGTGCAGGTCGTACAGACCATCACCGAGGTTGTACTCCGTGTTGGTGTCGCCGTTCACTATCTTGAGGATATTGCCGCTGTCGCCAACCGCCCAATGGACGTCGTTGTTGCCGACGGTCAGGCTACACACGTCGTTCCAAGTCGGCCACAGCGAATCTTGCAGCGAGGTCCTGTCAGGTGCAGACTGTCCCCATCCGGTGCTCACGCCGAGGCCCAGCCCCAGCACGCCCAGCAGCAGCTTCAGCCCCACGGCCCGGTTGTGGTAATAGGCTCTACGGTTGTTCGGACGCCAAACGGCGAAAATCCGCACGCTTCTCTCCTCTGCTGAGTTGGTTTTATTGGAGTGCCCGAACGGGCGATGTCTGCGAGCGGAGAAGAACTGAATCATCCTAAACTCCCGGATTCGCGTGTCAAGAAAAACCTGCGGGGTACACGACGCGGCCCGGCGTCGCCGGCTGCGCACAGGCGTAGCCATACAGCGGAGCTGTAAGTTGCCGGGTTACGGTAGTTCCGACACTCAACACGTGCACTAATCATTTAGCTGCCTCCATTCGGTCGGTTCAGGCATGAACAGACTCGAACCCCGCAAACTTTGAGGACAGTCCCTATTGGTCTCCGAGGTCCCCTCGGACGGGGACAGGTCCTCTATGATGCGGTGAGCATAGCCGGCGTGACACAATTGTCAACCGCGTCAGCCCGCTATTGATGCCATTCCCACCAAACCCAGCGTGCAGCATTCATGCCAAGGCCACTTTTGTAACATGCGCATTTGCGTCAGTTACAGGTGCGTGTTTTTGCCGCACTTAGAATATCAGTCGCAGTGCGCACCTTGGTCGCAGCGACGCTCACGCAAACACCCGAGGACTGCGACAGCGAGTATGTCCGGCGGCCTCAGTCGGTTAGCCTTGACGAACGTCATTGCATTCGCCCTTCCCGCCTGTCGCACATCACGCAAGACCGCATCCCACCGCGCGGGCATCGTTCCATCGACCTCCGGCGGTGTAGACTACGTGCGGCCTATCGGCTGGCGACTGCGGCCGTCTTGCCTCCCGCTGCCGTACCCGGCACTCGCATCGGGATTGCGGCGTTCACTTCGGCCCTGACCTCAGCACTCAGCCGCGAATTCGACCCGCGACTGGCTGCGCTACTCATCTCGCGACTGAAAGCGTAAGTGAAAGTGCGAGTCACGGCGCAGTTGGCTGCCGAACTCGACCCCGCACTGGCTCCGGCGCTGGTGGCGCGGTTGACTGCACCCCTGGGTGCCGCGCTGACTTCGGCGTTCTTCCCCGCGCTGGCTCCGGCCTTCTTCCCGGTGTTGAAGTCTGGGCTAAGTCCTTGATTGACGGCCACGTTGACGGCCGTGTTGTATTCGGCATTGAATGCCGGAGTCACTCCCGGATTGACTCCCCTGTTGCCGGTGCAAGTGCCGGCTTGGGCCCCGGGCCGCAGGCCGCGGGTCGGGGCCGTCCGCGTTCGGGTCGGTGAGATGCCATGTTACGTTCTGCCCATGAAAGCGCACTAATACATTAGGAGGCTGTGTGGACCGGCTGTCGGCTCCACGGCCCCCGAGGTCCGAAAGGTCAAGAACCCGGCCTGATGGCCGGAAAGGAGACTCACCATGTCCGACGTAACTCGTAGACTCTCGCGCTGGAAGGCGAAGTACTCGCCCGAGATAGCGGCGCAGACCACTGCCCGCATCTATGCTGACATGAGCGAACGCTACCAGGCTTCGATGGTAGCCTTGTGCACGATGGAAACGGAGACGAAGCAGGTGCTGGACGCAAGCGGCATCGACACGATGTACATCGTCTTCTACCTCGACTATGCCCGGCAGCTCTTCCGCCTCTCGCACGGCCGGACCATCTCCGGCCCGACGCTGGCGAAAGAAGCCCAGGTGCTACTGGAGAAGTGGCAGGCACGCGGTCTCGGGCCCGACGTCCTCGCCGCGATTCGCACCGACGTCTTCAGCGTCCCCGCGCCCGAGCCGTAACCTCATGCCGAAGGTCCATGCCGTCCGGTTGAGACGCCGGGGCGGGCTTCCGCCCGCCCCGGTCACTGCTAACTCCTTAGGGGACTGTCCCCAAGGCCTCTACCGCGTTACGACCGCCTTCTTCACTTGAGCGGAGCCGGAAGCGTCGAGGCGGACGAAGTACACGCCTCGCGCAACCGCGGCCCCGCTGCGGTCGGTGCCGTTCCAGATCGCGCTGTGCTGGCCCGCTGACTGCTCTTTCGCCACGAGTTGCCTGACTTCCCGTCCCATGAGGTCGTACACGGATAGGTCCACGCGGGATTATCGGGGACGCTAACCGTTTTAAGGACTCTGTCAAGCTGGAGGCAGCGAAGCGAAGGGAAACGGTGACACAAGATGAAACCCTGCCTGCCCAGCGCATCGGGAAGGGATGAAGGATGAAGGCAGAAGGAATGAGTTGCGAGTTGCGGGTTGCGGGTTGCGGGTTACGAGTTGCGGGTTACGGGAGGCGAGGAGCGCGAGGCGGGAAACGAGTTGCGGGTTGCGAGTTGCGCCCGCGCCGGGCGCGGGAAATCTCAAACTCCAAACCCCAAATCCCAAACCCCCGCATGGCGGAGGCGGTCGGCTGGCTTGACCGCACCGGCGACCGGGCTAGACTTGCAGCGATGATGGTTGTCCGAGACCGCGTTTTGCTGCCCGACCGCAGGCAAATAGAGCGGCGCAGGAGATGAGATGAGCAACAATCCGCCCGAGCGCAAGGCGACGGGGTCGGAGATTGTGTTCTATCAGTCCGAAGACGGCCGCACGAAGCTCGACGTGCGCCTCGAAGACCAGACCGTCTGGCTCAACCAGAAGCAACTCACAGAGCTGTTCGGTAAGGCCAAAGGAACGGTCAGCGAGCACATCAAGCACATCTTCGAGGACGAAGAGCTGACCCCTGAGGTAACTGTTCGGCTTTACCGAACAGTTCAAAAGGAGGGCGACCGCGAGGTCGTTCGCGAGGTGGAGTTCTACAACCTCGACATGGTCCTGGCCCTGGGCTTCCGAGTGCGCAGCCCGGTGGCCGTGCGCTTTCGGCAGTGGGCCGCGGACAAGCTTAAGGAGTACATCGTCAAGGGCTTCGTGCTGGATGACGAGCGCCTGAAAGACCCGAAGGCAGGAAACGACTACTTCGAGGAGCTCACCCGGCGCATCCAGGACATCCGCACGAGCGAGCGGCGGTTCTACCAGAAGATCACCGACATCTACGCTACGAGCATCGACTACAACAAGGACCACCCGCTCACCAAGGAGTTCTTCGCCACGGTGCAGAACAAGGTGCACTACGCTATTCACGGCCAGACCGCCGCCGAGGTAATCTTGTCCCGCGCTGACAGCACAAAGTCAAACATGGGGCTGACCAACTGGGAAGGGGCGCGCATCCGCAAGTCGGACGTCGCCATCGCGAAGAACTATCTGAACGAAGAAGACCTGCGTGCGCTCAATAACCTCGTCGAACAGTATCTCATTTTTGCCGAGGGCCAGGCCGAGCGTCGGATAGCCATGACGATGAGTGATTGGATTACGAAGCTGGAGGGGTTCTTGACCTTGAACGACCGAGAGATATTGCAGAACGCCGGCAAAGTCTCGGCCGAGTTGGCCAGAACCCACGCGGAACGCGAGTTCGTCGAGTTTCGCAAGATCGAGGACCGAAGCCTCGAATCCGACTTCGACCGCGCCGTCAAGCAGTTGCCGCCGCGAACGAAGGACAAGCCGTCGTAGTTCCGGGCGCAGTTGCCGCGGTGGTTGCTGGTGGGTCGGATTGGCGAGCAGTGTTGGTCAGCGGTCGTGACCAGGCGGGCCGGCCGGGTGCGAATCATCTCGATCCGGCGCGCCCGCAAAGAGGAGATTGCGATTTATGAAGGCTAGGCAGTTTGACCGGAAGTTCGACAAAGGCGAAGACGTCACCGCGCACCTGGACGTATCGCGCGCGCGACGCACCGGGCAGGAACCCAGGCGTGTTAACGTTGACTTTCCGGAATGGATGATTGGCTCGCTGGACGAGGAGGCGAGACGCCTCGGAGTCACGCGCCAGTCAATCATCAAGATCTGGATTGCCGAGCGCCTGTCACGGACTCCGGTCTGACGTCGGCATCGGGCTTCGGCGCGTGACACGTCTCGGTCTCTAGCCGCTGTCGCGGCGCGAAGCAGACGAGGAATTCGGGACACCTCCCAATTCCCTGCGTATCAAGCCGCGCAAACGCGAGTTAGTAGGTTAGCAGAGAGCAGTTAGCCGGGCCGGAGTCAGGCAAGGGACAGCGACTCCGTGGTCGAGTATCCGGAGCTTCGGGCTTGAGGCTTGTGGCCTTCTAGGCTTCCGGCCGGAGGATGATGATTGGCGTCAGTTCGTCGCCCTGGCCGGCAGGATTGTCGCGCATCGCTTCCTGGACCAGCTTCACGTCGAGGCCCTCAGGAACACCGACAACCGCGCAGCCGAAGATGTCGTTGGCATCGACTATCGCCACCGGGATACCGAGTTCGTTCGAGAGCATCTGCGCGGTTCCGTCCGGGTCCTTCGGGCCTTTGATGACGCATTCGTAGAACTCCTTCACGCCCGACGTATGGGCCGCATCAATATCGCCGCCTGCTTGTCTGCGACCCGGTAGAAGTCGCCGCTTCTCCCGCAAGGCCGGACGCCTGAAGCACGAAGCGGCACCGGAGGCGTCAGGTTGACATAGTCTTTGCTGCTGGTATCCTAGTTCATCAGGACGTTCTTCGCACTGGTCGCCGTTACGCTATCCGTCGCCGCTGCCCAGCCGCCGGTGGTGCTCGGCCGCTGCCCGCTTGAGAGGGTGGTTGCCATCAGCACCGGCCGGTTCGTGAGCACCGACACCGACGACATTCTCATTGTCCAGGACATTGGTCGTATGGAGCTTTCGCGCGGGCCGGGGCGCGACAAGGCAGTGGTCAACCTGCGCCGGCTGGCCCTGCTCCGGCCCGGCGGCTCCGGTTTGAAGTCAGCATGGCAGAGCGAGCCGTTCAACAGCACCAGCGCCGCGGCCTCCGACATCGCGGGCACGTGCTGGACATCGGGCGACATCAATGCCGACGGCCACCGCGAATTGCTGCTGTTCACGGCTGATTCCTGCAAGGTCGTCTCATTCTCGCCGGACACAGTCGTAACCAGTGCGTACGGCCTGAACGGCGCCTGGGTGGAAGGGGCGGCCTGCTGCGACGCGGACGGCGACAGCCTGCCCGAAGTCGCCACGCTCGAACTGTCCCAGATTGATACCGGCTTCACAACCCGGTTGGTGCGCCTGTACCGGATGACCGGCTCCGGTCTCGTGCCTTGCGGAGCCTACTCGGTCGGCGTGGATTGGGGAGCCGACACCAGGCTCGTCCTGCTTGGCTCAGCCCGGCTTGAGGACTACCCTGGCGAGTTGCCGGTCGTCGCGGGCATCTACGCAAGCCTCAGGCCGAGCCAATACGCCATCGTGTACCGGCCCGCGCCGGACTCACTCGTGCTCACGACCAATCCCTTTCCCTGGCAGGAGTGGTTCTCGAAGGAGCGCGTCCTGCCGGCCGGCGAGTTGAGCCTCTTCAACGTCGGTGATACGCTGGTTGCGTATGGCTACTTTGTGCCGGGCATGGGTACAGTCCCCGCTCGGGGACAGTCCCCGCAGAGTTTTGCCGCGCTCGACGACGGCGAGTGGCGGTTGCTGCCGTTGCTCGAAAGCGCCATCCGCATCTCCGGCCCGGTCTGCCGGTTCACCCGGAACGGCACTGCCGGCTGGCTCGAACTACGCGACAACCTGTTCCACTTCTACCCCGGCGAGATCTTCCGCTGGCGGCCGTAGGCCATAGTCCTTACTTAGTCCTTGGTCCTTGGTCCCTAGTCCATGGTCCTTAGTCGCCAGTGCCCACTTTGTGTCTTGGTGTCTTTGTAGTGAACTCCGGCTCTATCTTGGCGTACTTGGCGGCCTTGGCGGTTTCATTCTGAGAGCCCCTTCGACTTCGCTTCGCTCCGCTCAGACACTTCGTGTCGATTGACTGACACGGCAGCCGGAATAGAATAGGATATGAGAGAGTTGAAGGTGTCGACCCGGGATCTGCTCTTCGCCATGGAAAACCGCGTGCCCGGCACGACCCACTACTTGAATACCGAGACCGGTGAGGTTGTTCCCGCGTTCGGTTTCAACCGGGACCAGATTCTGGCCGAGATCCGGCAGTTTCCCAAACGCTACGTCCGGCTGCCCCCGCTGGCTGGACGCTCCGGATACAACACGATGGTCGAGTTCACCCGTACGGTCAGCCGGCCGGAACTACGCATGCAGCTTGAAGCCGTGCTGAACGAGCCGGGCGTCTACCGGCGGTTCCGCGCCGTGCTCAAGGACGAGCCGCGCGAGAACGCCCGCTGGCAGCAGTTCCGCGGCGAGAAGGTGGCCGGCCGCCTGCGCAAGCGCCTCGAAGCTGAAGACATAGCCATCGAGCTCATCCCCGACAACGACTAGGCGCGGCTGCGCCGCGAGTTTCCAGGTGCCAGTTTGCAGTGACCAGTGCCGACGGAATCAGGTCAGCGCGAGCGGTTCTACAAAGTCTGCGGTCATGCAGTTCTGATTTCTCGAATCCAGCCTTCAGCTTCTGACTTCGCTTCAGTCCGCAAGGACCAGCCGGATGGTCCGGCTCTCGCTGCCGGTGCTCAGACGGCAGAAGTAGGCGCCGGCGGGAACGGTCATGCCGTCGTTTCCCCGCCGGTCCCAGGTGGCCGAGTAGCGCCCTGCTTGCCTTTGACCTTCGAGCAGCGTCCTGGTCAACCGGCCTGTGCCGTCGTAGATGTCAATCCGGGCCGGGCCGGTTCCGGCCAGTTCGTATCCCAGCCGCACCGGGCTTGCTGCCGGGTTCGGCCCGGCCAGCCGCAGCGCAGTGTGGAAGGACTGCCCTGACGGGCCCTGCGCCACCCCGACGTGGGTCGAATGCTGGTCGAGAATCCAGTCGTTGGGGTCGAAAACGACACTGGTCGGTTGTCCGCCGACCGGGAACACATTCTGCTGCGGGCTGGTCGTCACGTCGTACCGGAAGGTCTGGTTGCCGCCGGACCAGCTCACCTTCACTTCCACCGGCATGTGGAATACTGCCGGCGCGCCGCTGTGGTTGCTCTGGGTGAGATCGAGGACGACCTCCCAGCCATCGCCGACCTCCCGGCCTTGCCAGCCGAGCGAGTAGTTCGGGTACCAATCGTCGTAGACCCACTCGTCGAAGAACCAGTTCAGATCCAGACCGGTTATCTGCTCATGAATCCGCTTGTAGTCCTCGGTGTTGGCGTTCCCGTACTTGAAGCTGTCGCCGTAGGCCCGCATCGCACGGAAGAAGATGCCGGGCTGTGTCCAGTCGGTGTCCGCCTCGACGAACCTGAGCATGTGTTGCACCCAGCCGGCCTTGCAGTACGTGTGCCCCCAGTCGAAAAGGTGATCGGGATACGGCGGGTCGTATATCGGACGCGGGCCCGTCGCTTCCTCGTCAAAGTAGTCCTGGGCCCGCGTCGCAATCATGTTCAGGAAGGAACTCAGGCCGTTCAGGTGATGCTCGTATTGCTCATCCGAATAGACCGCGAACCCCTCGTTCAGCCAGATGTTGCGCCAGTCCTGGCAGGTGACCATGTCGCCCCACCATTGATGAGCCATCTCGTGGGCGATGCCGTTGTCGTCGCCGTAGAGGACCCACTGCCGGTGTACCATCGTCATGGTCTGGTTCTCCATCCCGCCCCACTGGAACGGGTAGGCTTCGACCATGCCGTACTTCTCGAAAGGATACCGGCCATAGCGCATCGAGTCGCCGAAGTAGGTTATCATGTCCACGCAGTGCTGGTACGCGCTGACCGCCTCCGACGAATCCTCGGGCCAGTTGAAGTGCTGCATGTAGAGCGACTCCAACGGGCTCACGTGGAACCACTGCCTAAAGTTGGACCAGCGCGAGGCGGCGAATGTCATCAGGTAGGTTGATATCGGATAGCCCTCGCTCCACCAGCAGGTCTTCGTGTGCGCGGTCGGGTTGGTCGTCACGCTGTCCAGCAGCCCGTTCGAGCAGGCGCTCATCGAGTCCGGCGTCGTCACGTTGATGGCGCACCCGCGCTCAGCCTTATCCCACGGCTCGTCAAAGCACGGCACCCAGTAGCGCGCGTCCGAAGGCTCGGTCGTCGTGTAGCAGATGGCATGGGGAATGCCGGACGAGCCGCGCGCGTACCAGTAGAATCCTCGATTCGAGGTGCCGGAGTTACGGTGGTAGAATATGTCTACCGCCAGCGATTCGCCGTTAGAGAACGGACGGTCCAGGTCAACGAGCAGCCGGCCACTCGGGGTCGTGAACGTGCAGACGTTGCCGGCACGACGGATCGAGTCGCAGACCAGGCTGACCATGTGCAGGCTGAACGTGTCAAAGTCGTCATGGCGTGGGGTTAGCTCAACCCGGACCCACGCGGTCATCGCGCCAGACGTCATCGGCAGGTTCAAGTCGGCACGGTAGAACCGCACGTCAAAGTGATGGGCGGAATCGCCGTCAACCTGCGGCGGGGCCGGCGTAATCACGTATTTCCCTTCGTGGAACGGCTGGGCAACAGCCGCAACCGCGACCGCGAGAGCACAGGCAAGAACCAGTTTTTTCATCTTATCTCCTTAGAGTTTGTGAAGACAGTCTAGTCTCGGCGGCGGCCAGTGTCAAACCGGCTGCGGGCCGTTCTCAGGCGCGCCCGCCCGACGCCACCAGCGTACGCGGCGTGCTGTTCATGCCGCGGGACATGACCGAATTGCCCGGCAATTCGGATCGTGTCCCAAGGCCTGTGCTGCTCGACGCGGCCGGGCGTAGGATACTCAACCTAAAGCCAGGCGCGAACGACGTCAGCCGTCTCGCACCCGGAGTCTACTTCATCCGGGCCGCAAGCTGTGAGCCGTCGGCCGCAAGCTGTCACAGGGTCATCGTGCAGCGGTAGCTGTTTTGGAATGCGGCAGCGAAGCTGCCGCCTTGCCGGCCGCAGGACAGGGGAAAGCGGGAGCTGCGCTCCCGCAGTCCAAAGACCGCCTCCCGCGAGCGGTCGGCGCTCAGCACAACGGCCCGTGAAACCGGGACCGGCCTGGACGAATCTGACAGCATGGTGGCGATTGGGCGTTGTTGTAGCGCGTTAGAACATCTGGTCGGGGACGTTACTGACCCTGCAACCGAGACAGCAATCGACAGAGCAACTCGGCGGGCAACTCCGGAAGCTACTCTACCCGCAATCTGGAGAGCAACGGGGAGGGCAACGAGGACAGCAACTTGGCCGGCGATTCAGACCGCAATGGCCAGAGCGACCGGTAGAGCAACGGGTAGAGCAATGGAGAGAGCAACGGGGACGGCAACTCGGCCCGCAACCGGGACAGCAACCGGGGAAGCGATTCCGAGGGCAATCAGGAAAGCAACTCACTAGACAACTTGCAGAGCGATTTTGGAGGCAATCCCCCAAGCTGCTCCGGGGGCGGGGCTCTGAGTTGGACACCTCACGCCTAACTCACCAAGCGACAAGTAGATATGCCTGAAAACCCGCCCGGCGGCTTGTAGGCTAATACGTCTACAAGCCTGAGCCGGGACGACACCGAAACCATTGTCATTCGCCCAAGTCTTCAGCCGTTGGAAGGTCGGTGTTCCGCCCCGGCAGCAGGCACAGCGAACGACGACAGCCGCCCGGCGCTCACCGGGCGGCTGCTTGACTATCAAGCTTCCAGTCCGTCACTCGACCCCTTGAATCCTCGACTCCTTGACCCCTCCTCCACCCTACTCTGTGAGTACCACCTTTCTGGAGAACCTCTTCCCCTCGGCCCGCAGCGTGCAGAAGTAGACCCCGGCCGGAACGCTTCGGCCCCTCGCGTCCTGGCGGTTCCAAGTCAGGTGAGCTGCCCGGCTTCTGGTCGCCGTCCGCGAACGTGGTCACCAGCTTGCCCGCGATGTCGTAGAGCTCCACGCTGACTTGGGTCGTTGGGGACTGTACCGGATTGCGCCGCGTTCCTACGCGGCGGGGACTGTCCCCAACGGCGGGACCAGACACCGCGTAGCTGATTGTCAGTCTGGTCCTTGCCGGGTTCGGGAAGGGGTGGGCGAAGGTCGGGAGCTTGGTCAGATTGTGGCCGCCCGGGAGCCTAGGAGCTACAACACTGACGTGGGTGTCAAGAGCGGAAATGAATTAAGTATTGTGTCCCCGAAATCCGCGTGAATCGGTATCTGATGCAGCAGTGATGAACTGGGCCTGGTGCCGCCCCGCTCTTTCAGCCGGTACGCTGCCTTCTCTTCGGCCAGTGCCCGGTCGATTGAGGCGGCACTG
>Ga0265595_1002258_pt1 | contig 13304 bp, 17 predicted proteins | sample saktaG_15_FD_190148 | JGI IMG/M metagenome (GOLD analysis project Ga0265595, IMG submission 190148) | Saline water microbial communities from Sakinaw Lake, British Columbia, Canada - sak_2013_06_06_50m | ecosystem: Environmental > Aquatic > Non-marine Saline and Alkaline > Saline ... | reverse complement strand
CGTCGATTTTAGATGGCGCAATGGGCAATTGCATGTTCGCACGTGGACAGGCGGCTGTTACAGTTGAAATGACCACAAGGTTTCGGCATCCTGTTACAACACACAGTCAAGCAACTGTCTCAGCCAGAATTATACGAATTTCGCATCCTTTGTATTTGTTGGAAGCTGATATTATCCAGGATGGAGAAATTAAAGCTACTGCTAAGGGTAAATTTTATGACCAGCCGGATCTGGTTGATGTTTTGGGGCCGTTTTCATGATTCAAAATATTCGCATAACAACGTTAGTTGAAAACACTGCATCAAGGGCCGGTTTATTGGCAGAGCACGGCTTATCATTCTGGATTGAATACGGTAATAAGCGGATTCTTTTCGATACAGGCCAGAGTGACATTCTTATCAAAAACGCAGAGGTACTCGGCATTGATTTAGCTGAGACTGATGCTATTGTATTAAGTCACGGCCATTATGATCATACCGGTGGCCTGGCTGCTGTACTTGATATTGCTGAGAAAGCAAAGATTTATTTGCACCCCGCGGCAATCGAAGCAAAGTTTAGCCAAAAAGCCTCTGGGACAAAATTGATTGGTATGCCTGATTCCGCATTGAAAGCTATAAAAAATCGTGAAGTTATTTGGACAGAAACGCCTACTCAAATTTTCCCAGGAGTTACAGTAACCGGACAAGTACCGCGTATCAACGATTTTGAGGATGTTGGCGGAGCATTCTTTCTTGACGAGAACGGCCAAAAACCGGATGAATTATTAGATGATCAGACATTGTTTATCGAAACGTCGAAAGGATTGGTTATTGTTTTTGGATGCGCCCATGCCGGTGTGGTTAATATTTTGCATCATATTGCAGATTTAACTGAGAAAAAACAGTTCTATGCGGCATTGGGCGGAATGCACCTTTTGCGAGCCTCCAAAGAACGTATTGCACGAACAGAAAATGTTTTTCGGGACCACGGCCTTAAAAAAATAGGCCCGGCACATTGTACAGGCAGTAAAGCAATTGAAAAATTCAGAAGCAGTTTTCCCGATCAGTATTTTACGTGTTCTGTTGGCACACAGATTGATTTATAGGAAATAAAAATGCCTACATATGAATATAAGTGCCAAGGTTGCGGCTACAAATTTGAAAAATTCCAAGGCATTAAGGATAAACCCATAGAAAAATGTCCGAAGTGCAACGGTAAAGTCCAACGCCTGATTGGTTGTGGAGCGGGAATAATTTTTAAAGGTTCAGGTTTTTATGCGACTGATTACGCGAAGAGTAATTCTCCGGCTTGTGGTCGAGACAGGCCTTGTTGTGGTCGTGATACGCTTTGTGATAGCAAACCCTGTGAACCTTAAAGATAGGAATACAAAAACTTGGCGGAATAAAAATGGATTATTCAACAAACCCTAATTACAAGTGAAAAGGTTAAAAAGAATATATCCATGAAAATAGTGCAAATGCGAGGCATGCGTGATTAAATTAGTCGATGTTAATTTAGCGTACAATGGCGAGACAGTTTTTGAAAAATTTTCCTTGGAAGTCAAAAAAGGAGCGAAAGCCGTTATCTTAGGAAAGTCCGGTCTGGGCAAATCGTCTTTTTTCTCTTTGATTTTGGGATTTGTTACTCCTGATAAAGGTAAGGTTTTTTTTGACGGGAATCTTGTTGATGAGAAGAGCGTTTGGGATGTCCGTAAAAAAGTCGCGTATGTTGATCAGGATGTGAGTATCGGTGATGGAAACGTTTCCCACTGGCTTGACTTTGTCTCCCGTTTGAAGGCGAACGGTTCCGTTGGTTTTGACAGGAAGAAAGTTAAGGATTTTTTGGATTTTTTTGAGTTAGGTGTTAACGTGCTTGGCAAGGATGTCTCTGAGTTGTCAGGCGGCGAGAGACAGCGATTGGCTATCATTGTTTCTGTTTTGCTTGAAAGGAAGGTTTTTATTTTAGATGAAGTAACTTCTTCGCTTGACAAACATCTTAGAAGGAAGGTGGTTCACTATTTTGTCGAGCGAGATGATTGGACTGTTGTTGTGATTTCACATGATACTGTCTGGCTTGATAATCCTCGCGTTAAGGTCTTCGATTTGGAGGTTGGAAAATGGAGACAGTAAATATCTCTATCTTTTCTTTAGTATTGACTTTCCTTTTGTTGGCTGTGCCGGTTTTCTTAAGTCTGATTTTCAATATCGGCTTAATTAAGCCTCTTGTTAATTCTGTTGTGAGAATGTCTATTCAGTTGATTCTAATTGGTGTTTTTCTGAAATATCTTTTTTTATGGAACAATACGTTAGTCAATCTGTTATGGCTTTCGGTTATGATTCTGGTAGCGGTTTTCTCTGCTGTACGAAGTTTTTCAATGAAAATTAGCAAAGTTCTTGTTCCGGTTTTTCTCTCGTTTTCGATTGCTACTTTTATCGTTATTTTGTACTTGAATGTTGTTGTAATTCGCCTTGATTATGTTTTTGACGCACGGTATCTGGTTATTCTTGGGGGGATGCTTCTCGGTAATTCTCTCAGGGGAAACATTGTCGGTATTGCGGCTTTTTACAAAAATATCAAGAAGGATTCAAAAAAGTTTCTCTACGTGTTGTCGCTTGGGGCTTCTCGTTATGAGGCCTTTCTTCCTTATTTGCGAGAGAGTGTACAACTTGCTCTTAAACCAACCTTAGCATCTATGGCAACAATGGGGATAGTTGCCCTGCCTGGTATGATGACAGGAGTCATCCTTGGCGGCACAAGCCCGGAGGTGGCTATAAAGTATCAGATTATGATTATGATTGCTATCGTGGTTAGTACGACAGTAAGCGTTGTGCTTACCATTCTAATGACGATGCATGTTTGCTTTACGAAATATGGTACGTTAAAAACGGGAATTTTTGTTGGGAATTCATCATCTTAACTAAAAACAAAAATCTCAGAACTTGATGGAATGAAAAATGAGTATTTCAATAAATTACGCAAAGCTCAGAGAGGAAATTCCAAAAGACGTAAAAATAGTTCTCTCTGTTAAAACAAGAACAGTTGAAGAAATAGAAGAAGCTATAGAGGCTGGGGCTACAGATATAGGCCATAATTATGTTCAGGAAGCCGGGCAAATGTACAGTGCTTTGCAAAAGAAAGCGGTTAAAGTCAGATGGCACATGATAGGTTATTTGCAAACCAACAAAATAAATAAAACCTTAAGAGTTTTCGATGTTATTCAAACGGTAGATTCTTTGGAAAAAGCAGTAGCTATTGACAAAAGAGTGGAAAGAGCACAAAAGGAAATTGTTCCGGTTTACGTAGAGATAAATATAGGCAGTGAATTTTCCAAAGCCGGCATAAAGCCGACGGATCATGAACCCTTTGAGGAATATATGGAAGAATTGGCCAGAAACATATCAGCCCTTGGTCATTTAAGGCTGGCTGGTTTGATGACTATGGGGCCTCGCTTCGGAAATCCTGAAGATGTTAGACCATATTTTAGAAGGACCAAAAAAATATTTGAAAGAATCAAAGCTCTTGATTTGCCAAATATAGATATGAAATATCTATCCATGGGAATGACAAATTCATATCGAATCGCCATAGAAGAAGGTTCCAATATGGTTAGAATAGGAGCAGCAATCTTTGGAAAAAGAGAGTGTGATATTAGATGAACAAGGCCATGCCCCAATGGGAAACAACAGGTGGGGTTAAATTTCTGAAAAGGATTGGGCTCAAATCCAGTCAGACGGTTCTGGATTTTGGTTGCAGAGTAGGCCATTACACTATTCCAGCGGCTAAGGTCGTCGGAAATAATGGAATAGTTTACGCGGTGGACAAAGAACAACAAGCACTAAATGAACTTGAGCAAGAAGCGACTCGTCTGAACTTGAAAAACATAAAAATAATAAACACTTCAGGCCAGATACAAATAGACTTAGAAAACGATACTATTGATGTGATTTTATTTTATGATGTTTTGCATTATCATGAAAAAAAAGAAAGAGAAAAGCTTTATGCCGAAGCTCGTCGTATCTTGAAACCAGATGGATTGCTTTCTGTTTATCCAAAGCATACCTTGGAAGATAATCCAATAATGGAGTTTCAGAACTTGAGCTCAGGTGAAATTAAGAAGGAGATTCAAAATTCAAAATTTGTTTTTGAAAAAAAACATTGTGGCCTTATAAGCCACGATGATGGTCTTAATCAAGGTTGCATCTTGAATTTTAGAAAACCAGGCAGCGTTTTTAATATTTAAATCCAAAGTAGGAGAATATGTATTGGTTGTTTTTGTCGTTGGCAAGCGGTATTTCGGTAGCCGTGAAAAATGTCATTACCAGGAAGCTGGTTTTTAAAACTGACAGATGGGTAATCCTTTATTCAAAATATTTGTTTGTCAGTTTATTCGCTCTGCTGCTGATTTCCTTCACGGGCATTCCGGAAATCAAGCCTGCCTTTTATTATTCTATTACCATTGCTTCTATTTTAGATGTCATAGCAGCATGGTGTTTCCTTAATGCCATTGCTTCGGGGCAGCTTGCTAAAACATTTCCATTAGTTGCTTTCACGCCTATTTTTGCAACTGGAACATCCTTTTTTATATTAGGAGAGATCCCGTCAGTTCTGGGTTTAGCTGGTATACTGCTGATAGTTTGCGGGGCCTATTTATTGAGAGCGGAAAGTATAAAGGTTGGTATTTTAGAGCCGATCAAGCTTTTATTGAAAGAAAAAGGTCAGCGGCAGATGCTTATGGCGGCATTTTTGTTTAGCTTCCTGGCCGTCTTTTTCAAAAAGGCAATTTTGAATTCATCACCGTTTTTTGCTTTTGGGGTAACACAATTATTGAGCACTTTGTTTTTAACCGTGTTTTTTCTCAAGAAAAAAACTCTCGGGGTACTGCTAAGGGAAACGGCGAATAACTTCAAGCTGCTTTTTATTGCAAGTATAATTGGATTTCTTGCAGGGCTAACATTGTTTGCGGCTTTTCAGCTTGGTTTGGCGGCCTATGTAGTAAGTGTTAAAAGGGTAAGCATTTTGTTCACTATTATATTGGGATATATCTTCTTCAAAGAGGACCATCTTATAAAGAGTTTAATCATTGGCAGTATTATGGTACTGGGAATTTTCCTAATATCTGTTGGATAGGGAACGAAACAAAGTGTCTTTAACTGATTTTATAAAGAGAAGAAAAAATATAGTCAATCAGGAAAGTGAGGGGATGAATTTGGCGATCTACTCGATAAATGAACTACAAGACAGAACATTTACTTTCAAGGGATTAAAAAACAAATATTTTGGACTTAGCGGAGAAAACCTCCTTAACCGAATTCAGGACGAATTAGATGGTACACTTATACTATACCGTTACACAACAAAAGTAAAAAGATACACCGATAGAAAAGGAGTTCCTCAGGTAGAAATAAAGTTAATTGGTAAAGCTGGCACAATGGATAGATACAATCCACTAGACATAGAATTGGATTTAAAAACAGAAAAGCCTCAAGCTTGCTCTGAATTAAGAAAAAAATGATGCTTAATCTTGCAGTTCTAAAGGCGGTAGTCAAAAGATGTCTCAAACAGTAGTTAATTTGCTTAAGGCAGGCGTAGAAGCTAATACCACAGATAAGTATAGGAAGGACAATGTGGTTTTTCTACCTGCGGCTGATAACGTAATTATAGCTGGTGATCTTCATGGTCACCGGCGCAATTTCGAGCGAATACTTGCTTACGCCGATTTGCATAATAATCGCAGCAGGCATCTCATTCTGCAAGAAATCATACACGGAGGCCCGCAAGATTCTGAGGGGGGTTGTTTGTCTTATCAACTACTGTTTGATGTTGTTCGTTATAAATTGGATTTTCCCAATCGTGTCCACATTATCATGGGAAATCATGATATCGCTTTCATCAATAACAAGAAAGTAATGAGAAATGGCAAAGAAATGAATCGTTCAATGCGATTGGCTTTGGACAGGGAGTTCGGGCAAAGTAGTCCCAACGTTAAACTGGCGATAAAACAATTTCTATTTTCGCAACCCTTGGCGGTCAACTGTGATAATAGAATATGGCTATCACATTCGCTCCCAAGTGATCGTTACCTTGGCAAGTTCGACCAGAAGGTTCTATATAGGCAATTGAAAAACGAAGATGTAGCTAGGCCAGGTTCAGCTTACCTTCTAACTTGGGGCAGAAAACACAGCCAATCTTTACTCGATAGCATGGCCAAACTCTTTGACGTTGATGTCTTTATTCTTGGTCATCAATCACAAGAGCAAGGATGGGGTCAAGCAGGAGAAAACCTAATAGTTATCGCATCTGACCACAATCATGGCTGTTTACTGCCGATCAATCTGGCAAAATCTTACACTATTAAAGAATTAATTGGTTCTATAGTAATGTTGAGTTCTATATCTTGAGCAGTGAAATTGCAACACAACAAAGGGCAGTTGCTTATGACCTGAATTGTGAAAGTGGCCAGCAAATGGAAATTTATATGAGAATAAAATATTATCGAAAAACGATAAAGAGTTTTACAAATAAGAGCAATGTTAAAAGTTAGTTTGTATTTGAAAATCATTTAAAAAAGGAAGCTGTGCGATGAGTACTAAAATTATTGATAACGAGAAACGCGAATATATATTTGGCCCTGTACCCTCCAGAAGATTGGGGCGTTCACTTGGGATCGATTTGGTACCCTTTAAGACATGCAGTTATGATTGTATATACTGCCAACTCGGCAGAACAACCAATAAAACAACCCTAAGGAAAGAGTGGGTGCCGATTGATATTGTTACCGAGCAACTCAAAAAAAAGCTCGACTCCAAGCCTGATTATATAACCTTATCCGGCTCAGGTGAGCCGACACTTTACTCACGGCTTGAGGATCTCATTTCCAGGATCAAAGACATTACTGATATTCCGGTGGCCGTGCTTACCAATGGTTCATTACTATGGATGCCGGAAATAAGAAGTGCTTTAAAATCTGCAGATTTGGTTGTTCCATCACTTGATGCAGGAAGCAGCCAGATATTTCAATATGTTAACAGGCCTCATAGCGATATAACTTTCAGTAAAATGTTAGATGGATTAGTAACATTCCGTGATGAATATTCCGGCAAATATTGGCTTGAGGTTTTTCTTCTGGCTGGTGTAACCACTCCGGAAACAGAGATAAACAGGCTGAAAACCTGTATAAACTCCATACGTCCCGATAGAGTTCAGGTAAATACTGTTACTCGTCCACCTGCCGAGGGCTTTGCCGAGCCAGTACCGCAAAAGCAATTACAAACTATAACTAAGAAGCTGTATGAAAAGGCAGAAGTTATTGCTGACTATAGCGATGTTCATAAACAACAGGATTTTTCCGCTCAACGTGAAGATGTCTTGGCACTTTTACAGCGTCGGCCTTGTTCTGTTGGTGATATTGCAGCAGGTCTTGGTCTTCATCGAAATGAAGTTGTTAAGTATGTAGAAGAATTATCATCTGAAGGTAAAATCGAAGCAAAACCGCAAAATCAACACCTCTATTATAAAGCTACTATCTAATAATAACTCAGGAGTATGATATGAAAATAATAGGAATTAATTGTAGTCCGCGTAAAGGTCAAACAACTCAAAAAAGCTTAGATGTTTGTCTCAAGGCAATTGGCAATGAGTCAGGCGATATTGAAACTGCTATTATTGAACTTGCTGATTTAGATATTCGTGGGTGTTTGGGTTGTGGTTACTGTAAAAAACAGCTCAAATGCAAACAGGAAGATGATTTTAATTCATTAATCCCTGTTCTCAGCGATGAAGAAGTTGCAGGAATTATAATAGCAACTCCCGTTTACCTGGGAACAATGACATCACAGTGTAAGGCTTTTCTGGATAGAACGGTTGTGTTGGCACGCAATGGTTCTCTTTTACATAATAAGGTCGGAGCTGTTCTAGCCGTAGGCGGTGTGCGAAATGGTGGCCAGGAACTTACCATACAGGCAGTTCAGACAACAATGCTCTGTCATGATATGGTATGTGTCGGCGGCGGCACCAAGGCTGCACATTTTGGAGCAGCCTTGGTGAGCAATGAACAGAAAGGTGTCGAATGTGATGAGATAGGACTCGAAACTGCGAGAGATATAGGCTGTAGAGTTGCGGGGTTGGCAATATTACTTAATCCTTCAACACAAGTATGATTTGAATGACATTTTGGAGAATTCAATGGATAAAAAAATTACGATGAGTCCGATTGGCATCATACATTCGCCATATAAGCAAATTAAAGATATGCCTATCCAGGGTAAATTCAAGCCAGATGTTAAGGCATGGATTGAATTAAAAGAAGAATATATCGCAGGCCTTAAGGATTTAGACGAATTCAGCCATGCGATTATAATTTATCATTTTCACAAGTCTCAGAAAATAGAAATCGAAAGCAAACCATTTTTAGAAGATAACAAACACGGCATATTTGCCATAAGAAGTCCCCATCGGCCTAACCACATTGGCTTATCCGTGATAAAAATCGAGAATATTGAGGACAACAAATTACATTTTAGCGAAGTTGACGTTTTAGATGGCACACCAGTGTTAGACATAAAACCATACGTTAAGCAGTTCGACATCCGAGATAACACTGTTTCCGGCTGGCTGGATAAGCACTTCCAGAGTACTGATATGCCGGACAAAACTATTTTGAAGTAAGTTAATACATTACAAAGCAAAGGAGCAGTATTATGACACAATTACCAGATGCAGTTAAAAAAGCAATATCAAAACAAGAAATTTTCCCTGTCGCCACAAGTAATCAAGACCAAATTCCCAATGTTGTATACATTGCATATTTAAAGGTTATTGACAACCAAACAGTTCTGATTGCGGACAACTATCTTAATAAGACACGTGACAATATTTTGAGCAATGGCAAGATCGCTTTTGCTGTGCGCGATGAGGAAAAAGGCTCTTACCAAATTAAGGGTACAGCTGAAAGACTAACCGAAGGAGATATGTTCGACGAAGTTCAAAAATGGGTGCCGGATAAACTGCCAAGAGTCGCAGCTGTCATAATGCATATAGAGGAAATATACAACGGGGCAGAACGGATTTCTTAAAAAAGCATTTTATGAACATCACTATCACAAAACCTCGCATCGTAGCATTTGAAGTAACACGTAAATGCCGATTTAACTGCATACACTGTCGTGCTGCGGCCTCAGAAAAAGCAGAAAACAAGTATTTGACTACAACTCAGTGTAAACAAATCCTCCTTTCCCTCGCTGAGTACAATAAATGCATAGTTATCCTGACAGGCGGTGAACCAATGGAAAGAGAGGATGTCTATGAACTTATTGAGTTTGGGAATAGTGCAGGCCATAGAATGGCGATGGCAACTTGCGGCTACTCGATAAGTGATGATATTGCTAAAAAACTTAAAGATTGTGGGATCCTAACACTCTCTTTTTCACTTGACGGCTCTGATACAACCTCACATGATTCTTTTCGAAGAGTTGCTGGTGCATTTGAGATTACGCTGGCAGCTATTGAAAAATCCCGCAGGTATGGCATCAGATTTCAGATCAATACAACTGTTACCAGCCGTAATATTGAGCATGTGCCCAAAATAGCTCACTTGGCACAAAAACTTGGGGCATATTGTTTCAACCCTTTTATTCTTGTACCTACAGGCCGGGGGGCTGCAATATCAGATGAAATACTTGATCCTACAAAATATGAAAAGCTTCTCCGGGACCTTGCTGAAATAAAAAAAGAAATTCCTATAGATATGCGTGTTACCTGTGGCCCTCAATTCAGTCGAATAATGGCACAAACAGACTCTAAGGCCTTTTGGGGAAAAAGGAAATCTAAAGGTTGTATGGCAGGCGGTGAATTTGCCTTTATAAGTTATCGTGGCGATGTTCAGACTTGTGGATTTCTTGATATCTCAGCGGGGAATCTGATTGATAATGGTTACAATTTTGCGGATATATGGAAGAATTCCACATTGCTCAACAACATTCGCGATTTATCACTACATCAAGGCAAATGCGGTCAATGTGAATTTGTTGAAAGTTGCGGCGGCTGCAGAGCCAGAGCTTATACAATGACAGGTGATTATCTGGCCAGCGATCCGATTTGTGATTATCAACCAAAGTTAATTGCATAGCAATACAATAGGAGATTACAATGCCATTTAGATTTGGTAGAGGACAGGGTAAAGGTAAAAAAAGTATGGGCCGGCGTTTTCGTGGAGGCAGAGGTGCCGGTGGTTTCAGGTCCAATGTGCCTCCAGGTAACTGCATCTGCCCTAACTGCGGTTTAACTGTACCCCATCAACCAGGTTTGCCGTGTTTTCAAACAAAGTGTTCCGAATGCGGCTCAGATATGGTACGTCAATTTTCTTCTGAGCAATAGAAATGACTGCAAAACCCGTACAGAAAAAACCTGATAAAACAGAAAGCCTGAAACAAGGCCAGAGAATCGCATTTATCGCTACTGTGGTAACGCTTCTTTTAGCTACTACAAAGGCTGCTGTAGGTTATCTGTTTGACTCTAAGGTTTTGGTGGCTGATGCTTTTCACAGTGGTGCTGACTTTTTAGCGATTTTTGCATCAGGATTTGGGCTTTGGCTGGCCTCCAGGAAAAAAACAGAAAAATTCCCCTACGGTTTATACAAGGTTGAAACCTTGGTCACTCTTATCATAGGGGCTTTAATAACGTGGGCCGGGGTACAGATATTAAGAGATGGATACGACAAGCTCTTTCTGCTCGCCCAGGTTAAAGAATTCCCGGTTTTGCCCGTCAGTGTAAGTATATTATCTGTTATTACGGCCTTTCTTTTGGCCAGAAAAGAAAAAGACGTTGGCAAATCAATCAATTCTCAGTCCCTTATAGCTAATGCAAGCGAGTCTTTTTTAGATATCTTTACCTCTTTAGTTGTTTTAGCGGGGATATTGTTGGCCTATTTAAGAATTCCTTATGTAGAAGGCTCTATCATTATTTTAATTTCGTTACTCATTGTCAAGTTGGGCATGAAAAATATATGGACATCTTTACTGGTTTTGCTGGACGCAAATCTTGACGCCGCTCTACAATCCGACATTGAGCAGGATATAAACAGGATTTATGGTGTTAAGGGTGTTGGCGAGGTGATGATTCGCCAAGCAGGGCCGGTCAAAATAGTAGAATGTAAGATTTTGACAAGTCCTTCACTTTCCTTATACAAAGCTCATGAATTAGCAGACAAGGTAGAGGATCATATCACCAATAATTTTAAGCACATCGAGTCGGTCTTTATCCACGTCGAACCATCAAGAGAGAATTTTGTTTCCGCTATCGTTCCTGTACAGGATATAAACGAGATGGACTCGAAAATTCATGGCCATTTCGGTCGCGCACCGTATTTTGTCATTTTAAAGATTGCCGACGAAAATGTAGAAATAGAGGATTTCTACTATAACGAATTTCTGGGTGAGAAAAAACATGTAGGCGTCAAAGTTATAAAAGCGGTTATCTGGCACAAACTGGATTTACTATTCACCTCACGGATTGGCGAGATTTCCTTTCATATGCTCAGGGATAATTTTGTTGATATTTATAAAACGGATGAAGGGCTTTCAGTAAAAGATGTCATAAAAAGATATCGTAATCAGGAAATTGAGCCAATTACAGCGCCGACGCACCACATTGAAGAGTCCCAATCATCTGCTTCATAATTGTAAAGCGGAATTGTGAAATGTTACGATGCGAAAGAACTGATAATATTAAGAGGGCTGATACATGAGATCAGCGAAAACTGTTTTCAGACAATACTTAAAAGAAAGCGGTATGCTTGTAAGCCATCAGCGAAAGCAAATCCTGGCAGCTTTTGTAAATACAAAGAACCATCCGACTGTTGACGATCTTTATAATACCATCAGAAAAAAGAATCCGAAGATCGGACTCGCTACTGTCTATCGAACAATGAGGGCAATATGTGATTCCGGCCTGGCAGGAGAGGTTGATTTCGGAGATGGGGTCAGGCGTTTTGAGCATAGATATCGACGTCAACATCATCACCATTTAGTTTGCATCAAATGCGGCAGGGTTATCGAGATAACCAATGGTAAGATTGAAAACTTACAGAAAAAACTGGCTCGAGAGCACAATTTCACCTCTACCAAGGATACAATGAAGATATTTGGTATTTGCAGCAAGTGCGAGCATAAGCAAAAAATGCGATTGAATGATTAACAGATAAGAAGATTTATTCTTCAGAGGCGAAGTCAGAAAATGTTGGGCACTAAAATCAGTTGCGTAAAGCCTGTTTTTGAGGTATGTTACCGATACGCCTGATTATAAGAGAAATCATAATGACAGATATAAGCGATATTAACGAACATTTTCGAGAAGCACTTTTGAAGACTGTCCCTTGTGCTGTATTCATGGTGGACAGTAATAATCAGATCATCTTCTGGAACAAATCTGCCGAGGAATTGACCGGATATCTTGCAGATGAGATTGTTGGTTTTACATGCGATAAACTTCGGATGAACATCTGTTCAAATCAGAACCCTGCCGTCAGAAAAACGTTTTGTCCATTACTTTCTGGAGGTGATGGCGGCGAAGTCGAATGTGAGATGCGACGAAAAGACGGTTCATTCGTGCCGGTTATGAGAAGGAGCCGCGCAGTCCTTGATGACAAGGGAGAACTGATTGGAGCTATAGAAGCCCTGGTTGATGTCAGCCTAATTAAACAGGCTCGCACCGAGATTCGTCTTCTTAAACATGAAATAGCTCGAAGGGGTAAATACGGCAACTTGATTGGACGATCAGATCAGATGCGAAAATTGTATGATATGATCGAAACAGTTGCTCGTACTGATGCGAGTATTGTTATTGAGGGAGAAACCGGTACAGGTAAAGAACTTGTTGCCAAAACCATACATGCTGAAAGCATTCGTTCTGAAAGTATATTTCTTGCGATTAATTGTGGAGCACTGCCGGAAACACTTTTGGAAGCTGAACTTTTTGGCCATAAACGTGGTGCATTTACGGGAGCTGTTGAGGATCGAGCAGGTTGTTTTGAAACCGCTTCAGATGGCACATTATTTCTTGATGAAATTGGCGAAATGTCGTTATCTTCCCAGGTTAAACTGCTTCGTGTTCTTCAGGAAAAGCAAATAACACGAGTAGGTGATAGCTTGCCAAGACCTGTAGATGTACGTATCATAGCGGCTTCTAATAAAAATCTTGCCGATATGGTTAAATCTGGTCAATTCAGAGAAGATCTCTATTATCGCTTGCGTGTTGTTGGGTTAGTTGTTCCATCATTGCTTGATCGCAAGGATGATATACCTGATCTCGTAGCGCATTTCATAACTCAATTC
>Ga0265595_1002257_pt1 | contig 13305 bp, 13 predicted proteins | sample saktaG_15_FD_190148 | JGI IMG/M metagenome (GOLD analysis project Ga0265595, IMG submission 190148) | Saline water microbial communities from Sakinaw Lake, British Columbia, Canada - sak_2013_06_06_50m | ecosystem: Environmental > Aquatic > Non-marine Saline and Alkaline > Saline ... | reverse complement strand
TGACTGATTCCTGGCAATTCCTTCTATGTAGGACATCTGCTTTCCCCCTTTCTTTCAAGGTCTCTTTAGCCTAAAATTATATCAGGATGAACCAAGCGTTAGAAGGGGTTTTCACACAGTCTGACATGCGTAAACAGTCGATAGTCGAGAGTCAAGAGTCGAAAGGTTTTTTGGTGATTTGGATTTAGAGAAATAAACATGTAGTGCGAGAAATGTGTCATTGCGAGCCCTTCGCCTTGTGTCATTCTGGTGAGCCGAAGCCCTGAGTGCAGCGAAGGGGCAGCGAAGAATCTCTGGCTCAGGGTAAACTCCGCGAAGCAAACACGGCGGTGTGGAGTAGCCCCCAAAGCCCCACTGAGATTGCCACGGCATTCAAGTGCCTCGCAACGACAAGAGGAGAGGCGATGTATCACAAATCATATGAACCAGTACATTATCTTTGCCCTTGGTTGGGGAAGTAGTAAAATAGGGTAGGAATATGTCAATAACTCCTATCAGACGGCAATATCTCAGAATCAAGCAGCGCTACCCTGAAGCTATAATCTTCTTCCGGCTGGGTGATTTCTACGAGACCTTCGATGAGGATGCTAAGATTACCTCGCGAGAGCTGGAAATCACTTTAACCTCCAGAGAGATGGGAAAAGGGCAGCGGGTGCCTCTGGCAGGGATTCCCTATCATGCTCTCGATAACTATTTAGCTCGGCTTATCAATAAGGGTTACAAGGTAGCCATCTGTGAGCAAATGACTCCGCCGGGAAAAGGCCTGGTAGAACGTGAGGTTATTCGTGTAGTAACACCGGGGACGGTGGTTGAGCCCGGGCTTCTTACGGATAAAAATAACAACTATCTGGTTAGCCTGGTTATTGAAGGGGAGGAAGCGGGGATTTCCTATGTAGACATCACTACTGGTGAATTTGCCACGACTCAACTCTCAGCAAGTCAGGTCCCCAATGAACTGGAGCGTCTTCACCCGGCCGAACTTCTCCTTCCCCAAGGCCTGGAGGCCAGCGGCTTACTGTTTCAGGGCTCGGCAACCCGGCTTGATGACTACTGGTTTGATTTAGAAACTGCACATCAAGCTTTGATTGACCACTTCGCAGTTGCTTCTCTTGAGGGATACGGCTGCGCTCACCTGCCCCTGGCTGTCAGAGCAGCCGGCTCAATCATTCACTATCTTCAAGAAAATCAGAGGGCGGCACTGGGGCAATTAAACCAGCTCGCCACCTATTCAACTCAATCTTTTATGATTCTCGATGCTCAAACCCGGCGCAATCTGGAGCTTTTCGCTAGCGCTCGCTGGGGGGATAGCTCAGGTGGCCTACTTTCTGCAATCGATTTGACTAAAACAGCAATGGGGGGCAGGCTGCTTAAGAGGTGGTTGGGCCAGCCTCTTCTTGACATAAAGGAACTGATTGGTCGGCAGGAAGCTGTAGACTGGTTCTATCAGAATACTCTCGTCCGGCACAGGGTTATATCTCTCCTTGAAAATATTGCTGACCTGGAGCGCCTGGTTAACCGCATCAGGAACAGCTATGCAGCTCCCAGGGATTTGGTAGCGCTGCGTTCCAGCCTGGAGAAGCTAGCTGAAGTGAAAGCCGGGATAGAAGAAGATAAAAATTCTCTAGCTTGTTTGAGTTCTGAATTAAAACCCTGCCCTGACATTGTTGATTTAATTGCACAAGCAATTGTCGATGAGCCTGGTGCTAGCCTGGAGCAGGGCGGAGTTATAAAAGCGGGCTTTTCTCAGGAGTTAGACAGCATTCGGCAAACTTCATCTGAAGCCAAGAATTATCTGGCAAACCTTGAACGGCGGGAGCGAGAACGCAGTGGGATAAAATCTCTAAAGGTGGGCTACAACAGGGTATTTGGCTATTATATTGAGGTGTCTAAGGTTAACCTGGGTCTCGTGCCTGAAAATTATATCCGAAAACAAACACTCACCGGGGCAGAGCGGTTCTTCACTCCGGAGCTGAAAGAATATGAATCGGCAATCCTCAACGCTCAAGAAAGAATAGTTGAGCTTGAAGCAGCTATCTTCCGACAGGTTTGCCAGCAGATAGCCAGTGTCGGTGAACGGATACTATCCTCTGCTAAAGCTCTAGCTGAAGTCGATGTATTTTCCAGCCTTGCTGAGGTAGCAGTCAGGTATGGATATGTAAGGCCGGAGCTGACTACCGGCGACGTTATCGCTATTAACGGAGGACGTCATCCGGTGGTGGAGAGAAGTCTGGGCAGTGATGGTTTTGTGCCTAATGATACTTATTTGTGCAACAAAGATACGCAACTTGTTATCCTCACCGGCCCTAACATGGCAGGGAAATCTACCTATCTCAAGCAAGTGGCGCTGATTGTCCTTCTGGCCCAGATTGGCAGCTTTGTTCCAGTTGATTCAGCCACTATCGGTATTGCTGACCGCATCTTTACCAGAATTGGAGCTCAGGAGGATTTGGCTGCGGGGCAGTCGACATTCATGGTGGAAATGGTAGAAGCTGCCAATATATTGAACAATGCTACTGCGCAGTCACTCGTTATTCTAGACGAGATTGGACGGGGAACGAGCACTTACGATGGTCTTTCTATTGCCTGGGCAGTAGCTGAGTTTATTCATAATCATCCCAGGCTCAGGTCAAAGACCCTTTTCGCCACTCATTATCATGAACTGGTAGAATTGGCTAGCTTCTTGCCCCGAGTTAAGAATTTCAATGTAGCGGTGACTGAGGAGGAAGGCAAGGTTATTTTCTTGCGCAAGGTTGTCCCTGGGGGTGTTGATAAGAGCTATGGCATTCACGTGGCGCAACTGGCAGGCCTGCCTATGTCAGTAGTACATCGTGCCCAGGAAATCCTGGCCAGATTGGAAAGCAGCCAGCCTCGCCGAAAACAGTATAAAGCTACCCGGCCTCAAAAACCACCCGCTCAACAACCTTCTCTTTTTGGAAATAAGCCGCCATTAATAGACGAAATCAGCCAGCTCGATATTGACTCCATGTCTCCCCTCGAAGCCATTACCAGGCTCTACGAATTGAAGCAGAAGGCAAGAGAGGCAGGCTCACAGTAGATTGTAAATCCTTTAAAACTAACTGCATGTAGTACCTGTTATCTAGTTGTTTCTTTATGTGGTACATTTGCAGTAAATCTTAGGTTAGGAGGTTAAAATGAGTAGTAACGACGCACTTAGTGACAGGCAAATGCTGGAGAAAATAGAGAGACACCTTATTGAGCATAATCAAAAAAAACATGTTTTTCTTCTGAAAATGCAGAAAAAGTTGGACAGGTCAAGTCTTGGCGCATCACTAATGTCATCAATTGCGCTAATCGTTGGTTTAACAGGAATAGCCATAGCCACTAAAACTTGTTGGTTACTTATTTTATGTCTGTATCTGGATGTAATTGCGACTGCCTCTGCTTTTGCTATATTAGTCTACTGGGCAGTTCAAGACGTGTTGGAAAAGCGGGTAACCGTTTAGTCTCAAGTAGAAATAAGCAACAAGCGAGGCTGAAGCCTCGCAACTACATGTCTACAATCGGCGGGTTACAACTCCAGACTCTTGTGAGTCATCTGGTTAGGTTGATTCCAAAAGTGCCTATAGTTAAGGCAGTGTCATAGCGCTTTATGGTATTCCACCTTATTTTCGCTAGGTGTATAATTGGGATAGCATAACATCTGCGATAGAGGGATAGGATGCAACAGGTGTTCTCTTGTCCAAGGTGTGGCTGGCAAAATACAATAGGTCAGCGGTTTTGCACAGGCTGTGGTAACAAGTTCATATACAATTGCCCTCAGTGTGGTAGTGTTATCGACCCATCGTACAGATTCTGCCCAGATTGTCGTACAGGGCTAGGCTGGCCAGAACAACAGGAAACACAGCCTTTGCGTGTGGGACAGAAAACATATTACGAGCCACGGAGCACCTATAGCTATGGAAGAAGAGAACCACAACGAAAGCAGACAAGTTCGTCACCAATAGGGTACCTTGGCCTAATAGTAGGCATTGCGCTTCTCGTGGGAGGAGGAATCTTTGCTGCTAATTCAGGTTTGCAGGGAACACCTCCTGCTGCTCCACCGGTTACCTCCCAGCCGGCAGATACCTCGCCGGCACTGACCGAAACACCACCATCCGAACCAGAGGGGGAGGGCCAGGAGCCAGACTATGAAACACCGCCAGAATACATCCGACAATACACAGATATCCAACCTCCATACATTAAGGCATCCTTCGAGCCTATCCATCTCGTCAACAATCCAGATGCCAAGGACATTAGCTTCGCCGAGTTAAAGTCTTTCATCCTTGAAGACGATGCTGACGAGGAAACATACATAGTAGGAGTAAGAATGTGTGGAGACTTCGCTGAAACATTGCATAACAACGCCGAACGTGCTGGTATTAGAGCTGCCTGGGTTGGTGTAGATTTTGAGGACGATATTATAGGGCATGCTCTCAATGCTTTCCAAACTACAGATAGAGGCTTAGCATACATTGATTGCACAGGGGAGGGACTAAAAGCAGTGACCTACGAGGAGCGGCTATATGAAGTACTCTATCCTTGCGAGTATGACACGATAGCTTACGTTGAGAGAGGTAAGGAATACGGAGTCTTAAGCATAGATAAGGCCGAGTCGCTACAGTATAGCTTTTACATTGAATACACTCAGAACTGGCAGGAATACGGTGATATGCTGGAAGATTATAACAACGAGGTGGCTGCCTTTAATCAAGCTTTAGGTGGTAGAACCACTTTGGCCGAGCCTGAGTATTCAGAATTCAAGGCTTGGGAAGCAGAGCTAGCTGAAAAAGAGCGAATCTTGGATGGTTTGGCCAGAAAACTCGGAAATTGCCGGTTTGGGCCGCTAGGCATCGTTAAGGCCGTAGAGATATATTGGTAGTCATTGCCTGGGAGCCAAGGTCAGCAAGGCTGGCTCAAATGGCGCTCAGTACAGTCGATGGGCGGCGATAATATGCAGCAGATGTTACCGTGTCGAAATTGCGGTTCCTCCAATCCGCTGGGTCAACGGTTCTGCGGAGTTTGTGGTGGGAGGCTAATCGCCACTTGTCCGTACTGCCAGACTACTGTCGACCCTGAGCGGAGATTCTGCCCGAACTGCGGTGCAGATTTGTTCGGAGGAATGCAGAAGACAACATCAGATATCCAAGAACCGCGAACTGTAGGAAGCGCCTACGCATCATTCTGCGAGAATTGCTGGAGCGAATCGCCCACAAAGTACGTAGAGTTGCATCAAAACATAGGTCTGTTAGTCATCAGACTGAACAAATCTGTAAAGGGAAACTTGTGCAAGGCCTGCATTAGAAAGTACTTCTGGCAGTTTACAACTACAACATTTTTTCTCGGTTGGTGGGGTATAATATCATTTTTTGTGACGCTGTTTATTCTGCCAAACAATGTAATTAGATACTTATCCTCATTAGGTTTGCCTGAGCCTAGATAGCGGTAAGAATCTCTGCGGATATCCTTTATTCTATATCTTCATTAAGCGGATATCCTTTATTCTATATCTTCATTAAAAGGAAGTGTAGCGGGTATTCTGCTTTGCTTTGACTGGGTGTATAATTAGGGCAAGATGCAGCAGATGTATTCGTGTCCTAATTGTGGTTCGCCGGTTGCTTTTGGGGCGAGATTTTGCACAAGTTGTGGGGCATTTTTAGTTGTGGGAACCAAAGAGGAGCGACGAGGAACAAGCCCGTGGCTTATATTTCTTGTTGTTTTGATAGCTGTTGTGTTTCTAATTGGTGGAATACTACTTGCTCTTGGGACGGGTTCTCGAGTAACGACATCTCCACCACCTTCGTCACCTGCTTCTGTGCCTGTTATCAATTCTTTTGTAGCCAATTCCGCTAGTATAACTGCAGGTAGTAGTTCCACTCTGGACTGGGATGTTTCTGGGGCTACGTCTGTTGCCATAGACGAAGGGATAGGCTCCGTCCCAGCTTCGGGAAACACCGAAGCAAAACCTTCTTTCACCACAACCTATACTCTGACAGCCACCAATGCCGCTGGAAGTGTCACCCGGTCGGTTACTATTACAGTTTCTGCAGCACCATCACCTCCTGCAAAAATATATGACCCATCGCTTCCTACGGGCATGGGCGCATTTAGAGGAAAGGTGCTATGGGGAGATAGGCCTGTAATTAGTGGTACTGTGATTGCTGATACTAAACACCCTCTCATTATAGCCCTTGAACACAAACGGTTTAGTACTGAAACAGATGATGAGGGGAACTATCTCCTTATTGTTGAGCCTGGGCGTTATTATTTTAGCTGTGGCCTTCCTGGGTCGGAATATGTCACATATGAAAGGTACGGGGGTTTTTATTCACCTTCACATGATGTGGAATGTGGAGAAGTTGTTGAGGTAGGACTCAGAGCGATAGATTGGTCTATTGAGTTGGTTTCACCCGGAGATACTTACCATTATACTGACAGCACGATTACCAAAAACCCTCCTACATTGGTGTGGAAGGAATATGACTGGGCAAAATATGGGGAGGTAGGTTACTATCAAGTCGAGTTGGGTATCTACGAAGATGGCTACCACACAGTCCTGAAGAGCAGAACGGAAAGTGCCTCTTATGTCGTACCCAGCCCACTTAAAGCAGGGAAATATTCATGGGAGGTAAGAGCGTACGTAAGAGCGTACACAGAGAAAGGGGGAGAAGTAGCTGTCTGTGTGGATGAATTCTTCTTTCTTGCTCCGTAGGTAACAGGTTACGATTGAGGCGATTGATAAAAAGTTGGGTTAAAGGTGGAGCTTGGGTCAAAGAAGCGCTTGAGCCAAAGAATTGAAATAAGCATAAGGTTGGGTCTGATGTAAGCAGGAAGTGATAGGGTGCAGCAATCGTATCAATGTCCTAACTGTGGTACTCAGGTTGCCTTCGGTGTGAGGTTTTGCACGGGTTGCGGAACACCTATGAACTGGCCAACGCAACAGCAGATGCAACCTCCACCAACCTATCAGCAGCAAGCTGGCCACTCACCACCATGGGGTGGGAGAACCTATCAACAAATACTACTTTACAGGGGAAGATGTCGGCATTCCGATAGTTAAGATAGCATGAAGGGGTTCTCCTCGATTGTGGTTGATTTGATACATCTTTAGTGTTAAGATAAGTATTAGAGTTAGAAATGTCAGAATTTCGACATATACTTGGTGCAATATGCTTATTCCTGTGTGTTATATTATTCGGATTTGCTATACTTTCACTACCTGGTTGTGGCTTCGTTGAATTTCTAGGCTTCCCAACATCATGGATTGCAGTTACTATATTTGCTATTCTCGGTTTCTTTTTTTGGTGGCTAGGTTTGAGATTGCGTAGAAATAGAAGGTAAATCTCTAAAACACCTAATATGGTACTAATACTAAAGAAACACACAGTTCGCCATTCTGGTTTTATAGGTAAAAGCAGAATCAAACCAAATACTGCCATATAGAAGCATAAAACACTAATAGCTTGGCAGGCATTTGCTAGATGACTTGATGTCTTTTTAGATGACTTCATCTTAGTTACTCCTCATTCTACAAGTAATCATTTCTCTTGGCGTTTAATTGATAAAATTTGCTCTGTCATTTTTAGTATTCTCTTTATGTCGTCTACATCAGTGGTTTGCTCACTTATCTTGTATGCCAATTCCAAGGCTATTGCAAAGTGGTTTACTTCGAGTATATTATTTTGTGTCACTAGACAGACCCCCTATTCCTTATTTTTGCTCGTCAACCATAAACGAGCAGTACCCCTTCAGGTCTGTCTGTTTCTATCCCCTCTGGGAGTGAAATTCTAAACAAACGCGCATGGGCACATGCCCACCAACGAATCATGAAAGTAGGGGTAGCCTAGAGCATCCGCTCTAGGCTAAATTGGAGCCGATGCTCCAATCCACCCGGGGCAGAGTACGAGAATCTATTTTCGGAATAATACCAAAATCCGATTGAATTTCTAGCTTGTGTCATTTGCATTTGTTTATGGTTTAGAAATTTGGATTTGGGAATGTGGTGGGACTATTCAAGGGCACCTTGGTGGGGTTTGGGCAAGGCTGGGTTGCTTCGCTGACCGCTTTCGTCACTTTGTTCCTCGCAGCGTCGGCTCGCAATGGCATTCCTCGCACTACATGCTCTATGAATTGAAGCAGAAGGCAGAGAACACAAACTTATAATAGATTACAGGTGCTTTGGGTGGGCGCGGCTGCATAGTGGCGGGGCATGGCTAAATAGAATTTAAATTTGTGGAGTGGCGGAGGGAATGGGATTCGAACCCATGACCCCAATTTCTCAGGGTAACCGCTTAGCAGGCGGCCGCACTAGACCACTATGCGATCCCTCCAGTTATATAACAAGAACAGCTAATTTTAATATATCATAGCCCTTTCCATGCTTTCAAGTAAGTGTACTCGTCCATATAATTAGTGACACATTACCTCCTTGTATATTTTGCCGATATTGTTCCAGTTATTTGAGCAACTTCAGCAGGCAAAAACATGTAGTGCGAGGCAATGTAGTGCAGGGCTAAAGCCCTGCCCGGCTACCACCCCAGGCAGCCTTAAAAGGCTGCGCTACACTGGTTGGATTAGTAGTGTCCTTTCATCTCCTATTAATGTCACCCATCTATCTGAACTAGATCAATAAGAAAAACCAGGCAAAGCTTTGTTGCAGGTAGCCATTTTTGGTGCTATGATGCCTCGGCAGGAGCTAAGTTATGACAGAGGCGGAAGTCAGCGTGTATATTGAACGGAAGCTCAAGGTCTCGCTTGATGAGTGCTGGCTTAAGTGTGTGGCACAGAAGGCTCTCGAGGTTGAAGGCATTACAGCACCAGTGGAAATGGGACTGGTCATTACCGATGCCTATACAGTTCGGCAGCTTAATAGAACCTATCGAGGTGAAGATGAAACTACTGATGTGCTTGCCTTCTATACGCTTTCTCAGACAGGGCAAGAGCATGAACCATCTTTTGTAACTCCGCCGGACGGGATTCGTCACCTAGGGGAAGTGGTCATTTCTTATCCTCAGGCAGTCCAGCAAGCACAGGAGCAAAGGCATAGCATAGAGAAAGAGCTAACACTGCTAGCTGTCCACGGGGTGCTTCACCTTCTGGGTCATGACCACGAGCAGCTTGAACAAAGACGACGCATGAGGGCTAAAGAAGAAGAGATTCTTAAAAAGTTGGAGGCTGCTAAGAGCAAAAAATGAAGCAACCCTTTCGTATCTGGCAGGATGTTTACGTTGTTGGCAGCGCTGAAATGTCGCACCCTTATGACTGCTGTGTCTACCTGGTTGATGCTGGAGAACTGGTCCTCATCGATTCGGGGGCAGGGAAGAGTTTTAACCGCTTGATAGATAATATTCTTACCCTGGGCTTTATCCCGGAAAAGCTAAGCTCAGTAATCGTTACGCATTCCCACATTGACCACATCGGTGCCCTGGCACAATTCAAGCAGAAATATAATGTTAAAATAATAGCCCATGCATTGGATGCTCAGGCTATCGAAACGGGCAAATGGGTTGGCGCTGAGCTTTACGGAGTCGATTACCAACCATGCCCGGTAGATACAAGATTACAAGAAGCTGAACAAAGTCTCCGTTTCGGTGACTATGAGCTTAAGACCCTTCACATTCCTGGCCATACTCGGGGCAGCATCGCTGTATATGTGGACATTGCAGGCAAGAGGATACTCTTTGGACAGGATGTACATGGGCCATATGAGGTTAGCTGGGGGTGTGATTTAAAACAAGCTGTTGTCTCTTTGCAAAGGCTCATTGACCTCGAGGCCGATATACTATGTGAAGGGCATTTCGGCATCTACCAGCCGGCTGGCGAAGTGAAGAAATATATAGAGGGCCATCTTTATCAATTAGAGCAGAGGATAGCAAGGGAGCAGTAGGTATTACTTATAATCTTACTGCTCTTGGTTTTACACGGCATTTTTCAGCAGTGACTATAGCGTTTATTTGAGAAACAGCGAGGTCCAGTTTATCTGTGTAGTTTACTACAACGTAATCAAAAAGGGACAGGCTTTCCATCTCCTCTCGTGCCTTGTTCAATCGCAGGTTTAATTCTGCCGGGGGCTGGCTCTGGCGTCGTTTTAGGCGGTTGGCTAATTCTTCTGTTGAGGGTGGTATGAGGAAGATAAATACTGCATCAGGTAGTATTTGTTTGATAGTGGAGGCTCCCTGGACATCTACTTTTACGATTACATCCTGTCCCCGGTTTAAGGCCTCTTTTATCTCTTCTTTGGGTACACCGTAGTAATTACCGTAGACCTTTGCCCATTCCAGGAGCTGTTTTGTTTCCGCCAATTGATGAAATTGGTCTTCAGAAAGAAAGCGGTAGTCGACCCCATCTTTTTCTCCTGGCCGTTTTGGACGGGTGGTAGCAGTTACAACGTAGTGAAAAAGGGGCTCTGCCTTTTTCATTCTGGCAAGTGTAGCATCTTTGCCTACTCCGGAAGGTCCAGAGATGATAATGAGCAGGGGGTACACATCTGAAGCCGGGCTTGACCTTGGCCTTTCATAACTCATCTTTCTTCCTCGTCTATCTCTGATTTAAAGTCAGGTCCTCCCCGGCTGGCAGCTAGCCTTCCGGCAATAGCCTCCGGTGAGATAGCGGCCAGGACTATATATCCAGTATCGAGAAATATGACTGCTTTAGCTTTTCTAGCATGGGTGGCATCGATAAGCATTCCTTTATTTCTGGCTTCCTGGGTGAGACGTTTAGTCGGCTGCTGCTTTGGAGACAGCATGGCAAGGACTCTGCTCATGTTGATAATATTGCCGAAACCTATATGAACTGGCTCTGTGTTCACAACTACCTCCTTGAAGTTTTAAATTTAATACCTGGCAAGCCTTTCTAGCTCTTCCCAGAAAGTTGGGTACGATATTTCCGTTACCTGGGCATTGTGGATTACTGTTTCGCCTTTGGCTATTATACCAGCTATCGCCAGACTCATTGCCAGTCGATGGTCAGAATGGCTTTTGACCTCTGTGCCCAGCAGGGGGCTACCCCCGTGAATAAGCATGCCGTCAGGTAATTCTTCAATCCTGGCACCGAGGCGAGAAAGCTCCTGGATTGTAGTCATAATTCTATCTGATTCCTTAATTCGCAGCTCAGCAGCATTTCTGATTACGGTATTGCCTTTTGCTGCGCAAGCTGCTACAGCTAACACCGGTATTTCATCGATTAGGCGTGGAATTACCTCTCTGTTGACCTCGATGGCTTTTAGTTGGCTGGATTCTATACAGATGTCAGCAACTGGCTCATTGCCTTCCAGGCGTTGGTTTACCAGTTTGAGCCTGGCCCCCATAGCTAAAAGAGCATCTATGATTCCAGTTCGTGTTGGATTGATGCCGCAGTTTATTATTTTAATCCTGGCATTGGGATGGATGGCTCCAGCAACCAGCCAATAAGCTGCTGAGCTGATATCACCAGGCACATGGACGTCAACCGCAATTAATGGGGCTGTTAAAGGTGCTAAAGAGATGTGAGTGTTAACACTTTCGAGTTTCGCTCCCATTCGCTCAAGCAACCGCTCAGTATGGTCGCGAGATAGTTGGGATTGCTCTATAGTAGTGTCCCCTTTGGCAAAGAGACCAGCTAGCAAGATTGCTGATTTAAGCTGAGCACTGGGCACTGGTAGACAGTAGGTTAGGCCATGAAGTTTTCTGCCTCTAATGACAAGAGGAGCAAAGGAATTTTCACCCCGTCCATAGATTTCAGCTCCCATTAGTCGTAGCGGCTCGATCAATCGTTTCATAGGCCGGGAACGTAGAGATATATCACCGGTAAGGATGGAAAGAAAGGGTTGGGTGACAAGCACGCCGCTGAGGAGACGCATAGTAGTGGCACTGTTCCTAGCATTGAGGACATTTTGAGCTTCAGTTAGGCCGGTGTTGCCAACTCCGTGGATGACTAGAGCCCCTGGCCTGTCTTCTTGCCTTTCAAATCTTACCCCGAGTGCTTTCAGACAATTTATAGTTGACAGGCAATCTCTTCCCGGCGAGAGGCCCCTGATTTCACTGCTACCTGGTGCCAGGCTATTGAGGATGATGGCCCGATGGGAAATAGATTTGTCACCAGGCACAGTAACCTCTCCTGCTAATTGTTTGGGCGGTGCGATTCTTCTTAGTAGCGCTTTTTCAGCCATTTTCGTCTTGCCTCACTGGCCATAACTAGAAACTTCTCTATTTCACTATCGCCATTAGCTAAAAACTTTCGTAATCTTTGTAGCTCTTCGCTGAATTTATCAATCCAGGAGATAATAGGAGCTTGATTACTGAGGCAGATGTTTGCATTTACCTCTGGGTTTCCCGAAGCCAAACGGGTAAGGTCTCGATAACCACTGGCTGCTAATCTCGACATCTGTTCCCAGGAAGGACTTTGAGTAGTAGCTGAGACTAGAGCTATTGATAGTAACAGGGGCAGGTGGCTGATGCCAGCTACTAGATCGTCGTGTTCGTCAGCGCTGATGGTTAGAGAAGTAGCTCCTAATGCTTTTACCATATCTGCCACTGTCTGTACTGCTGCTGGCTTGGCTTGTGTCGCTGGGGTCAGGCAGTAAACGCAGTTGTGAAATAGGTCTGCTTCAGCAGCTTTGATACCAGAAGTTTCTTTCCCTGCCATAGGATGTCCGCCAACGAAGCTTGTTCTCGGGGATAGCAGTTCCTCTGCCCAGCGCATAACCTGTACCTTGGTGCTGGCAGTGTCGGTAACAATAGAATCAGGAGGCAAGTCGGCAGCTATTTGTGAAAAAATGTCCTTTATAGTCAGAACCGGGGTGGCAATGATAATGAGGTCAGCACCCCTTACTGTTGCTTTCAGGCTCGACTCAACGTTATCAACGGCGCCTGAGCTTAGGGCCATAGGTCTCAATTCAGAACGGCGGACATAACCGACTATTTCTGCTTTTTGCCAGTCGGCTTGTTTTAGAGCCAGTCCTATGGAACCTCCGATAAGCCCCAACCCAATGATAGCAATGCGCATCGCCTTATTATAGCATTGCTTTGATTAAGTTGAGAAATCAATGTACTCGTTCAGGTGATCAGTGACACATAGCCTGGGGTAACGGGTGAGACTAGGTTGCTTCGCTTCGCTCGCAATGACATTTCTCGCACTGCACGTTTATCTCTCTAAATCCAAATCACCAAAAAACCTTTCGACTCTTGACTCTCGACTGTTTACGCATGTCAGACTGTGTGAAAACCCCTTCTAACGCTTGGTTCATCCTGATATAATTTTAGGCTAAAGAGACCTTGAAAGAAAGGGGGAAAGCAGATGTCCTACATAGAAGGAATTGCTAGGAATCAG
>Ga0265595_1002255_pt1 | contig 13323 bp, 17 predicted proteins | sample saktaG_15_FD_190148 | JGI IMG/M metagenome (GOLD analysis project Ga0265595, IMG submission 190148) | Saline water microbial communities from Sakinaw Lake, British Columbia, Canada - sak_2013_06_06_50m | ecosystem: Environmental > Aquatic > Non-marine Saline and Alkaline > Saline ... | reverse complement strand
GAACTAAAGGAATACTTTTGAGGCCTGACCCCCTGATAAGCCTGTAGAATTCCTTCCGACCTTCTTTATCGAGGCAGGTACAAAAAACAGCAGCTTCTTCTATCCCAAGTTCCCTTATCTCTTCCAGTTTCTTTCTCCAATCAGACCCACTCGTAACGGTGACTGAAACTAATATTTCTTTCTTTTCCATATAAGGTATCTTACCACTTTTCTATCAAAAAAAAGAGAGCTGGACGAACACCAGCTCTGGGGTTATTGGCTTATTTACCTATTGTTAATCTCTGCCTGACAGGAGCTACACAGTTTACGAGTTGGACTGGCGGGGATAGGAGGATTGCTATTCGGGTTACCGAGTAGCTCCTCTTCAGGAATAGGACGTTCACATTTATTGCAGATGCCGGTAAAGGTACTGTTATCCAGAGACCTTAATCCATCTTTAATCTTCTTTATGTCTCTGGAGTTACGTTCAATCCGGTCGATGATCCCGCGGCATTCTTCTGCATACTGACTGCCCTCTTTATCAAATTCTTCCTTTCCATCCCCTAGCTCATTCAGCGTTTTTAATAGAGCCCTCTCAGTATCTTCTTTCCCTGCCAGCGTGGTTTTCAACAGCTCTCTTATCCGCTGCTTGCATCCCTCGCTTACTGCCAAAGTCCCTATGCCTGCTGCCATTCTTCAATGCCTCCTTAATAAAATAGCCAAAATTGATTGATGTAAGGTGCCGTAATCACGTTCTCAACATATACCTCCTTAAACAAATGTTATGTGAGATTAATTGAATTATAAACAACCCCCCGAAATAAGTCAACTCAGGGTTGTAAAATATCCTCTGTTCTGCCGTCTATTGATATAACCACGTTTTCAATCGTAGGAAATTGCTTTAAAGTCTGGATTATCTGGGATCTTATAGCTGAAACCCTGCAGGAACCCCCTGCTTGAAACTCCAGCTGTTCATCGAAATCGACTTCAGCCGTTCCGTTCTCAATAACCAGCTTGTTGATTTTGACCCCAGCGTTAATACTTGTAAAATACCCTTGAGATTTCTCTTCTTCAGAAACCCCTTTCAGTAATTCATCCAAGGCAGCCATAGCTACCGCTTGAGTTTTATCAACAGCTCTTTCAACCGGGAAAACCTTATTACAGGAAGACTCAGGATCCAGGTTGCTGTTATTAAAAAACGCTTTCACAACTATTTTTTCTCCTTGAGCAGCCAAATCCCTGAAAACAACCGGAATTCTGAACTCGTCAGCATTCTCTGGAAGTCCGGAAGGATTATCTTTTTCCAAAACAAGGGTTCCCTTCTTAGTTGTAGAAGTAGAAAATGCGAGAGAAACTTCAAAGGGCACAAAGCTTTCAGTCATCCAGTCTCCTTGAGCCTGAGTCGGGGCAACCCCTAAAAGATTATTATTCTCATCAAATATCTTAACCGGGAAGCTTCCTTCAAAATACCAAAAACCCCGTGCCTCGCCCTTAATAACCAAGGGGCTATCAACTATTTGATTCAGTTCAAAATCTTTAACTTTTATTAAATCATCTTTGGCCAATTCGCTTGGCTGAGATGGGCTCAAAAAATACCAAACTCCGCCTATTGTCGCTAAAATGACTGCTCCAAAAATGATGGCTAATATTTTTTTAGACATGAAGATTACTTTTTATTCAACCTCTCCTCCAACTCTTGGACTCTCTTTTTAAGTTCAACCATTTTCAACTCTCTTCCTACGGCCAGTTTATTAATCTTCTCCAGCTCTTCATTCCTTTTTTTAAGCTCTCCCTCTAATTTATTACGCCCGGTAATGTCACGGGCTATACCCAAAACCACTTTCTTCCCCTGCATTGTTACAGGATAAGTGCTTACCTCCAGCAAGATCTTAGTGCCGTCTTTACGGTTAAAAATTAACTCGTCAGGCCCTGTTGGCAGTCCAAGAACGTTTTTACCCAGCAGTACGGCTGCTTTAGACATTTGATTCGACGCCAACAAATTCAATTTTAAAAAACTTTTCCCGATCAGTTCTTCTTTTTTATAGCCGCTGAGCTTCTCAGCCGCCTTGTTGCCGTCAATAAAAACGCCTTTGGAGTCGCTCAAGTAATATGCGTCTGGTGCATACTCAAACAGTATCTTCATTCTTTCCTCAGATTCCTTCTCTGAAATATCGGGAATATTATTTTTCTTTATCTCTCCCATTTTTTTTGCCATATTGATATATTTTACTCCTTAAACCGATTAAGAACAAGAAAAAGTCCCCGTTCAGACGCGGAGGCAATTTTTATTAGCAAACAAATCCTTGTTTAAATATTTAGTTGCCAGATTGAAAAGTTAAGCAGGGCCGCAAAAGTAACCCAGGTTAAATACGGTAAAAGCAAATAGGCCGCTGCCCTATCAATTTTACGAAACTGAAGGATGGTCAGCGCTATTGCAAGCCACAAAAATAATATATCCAAGAAAGCTAAAAACGGGCTGTGGAGGTAGAAAAACAGGAATGACCACTTTACATTCAAAAGAAGCTGGACGATAAAAATTAGCAGTCCTTTCTTCACCTCTCTGTCATTTAAGTCCTTTTTTAGAATCAGATAGAGAGATATCCCCATCAAAAAGAACAGGGTTATCCAAACAGGAGCGAATATCCAGTTTGGAGGGCTAAAAACAGGCTTTTGGAGGGTTGTATACCATCCGCGAATAGAAGGGGCGGTGAATACAGAGCCTAGAACCCCGGCTAACTGGCAAAAGATAACAGCGAATAGAAATTTAAAAATATTGTTTTTCATATATTTTATTATATAAGACTAATTAATTATTTCAAAAATCTTATTTCTCTCTTTAAACCCTTTTATGAGCCTGACTTTTCCCTCTGAAATCTTAAAAAAGTCAGAAAGCAGTTTAACTACCGCCCTGTTTGCCATACCCATTACGGGTTTCTCTCTGACATAAACCTCAAAGGAATCTTCTGACTTCTTAACTAAATCATTCTCTTTTGAACAAGGGAAAGCCTTAACTTTTATCAGCATGTTTTTTAATTCTTCTTTGCTCTAATAATTTTGCCCCTTTCTCGTTAAAACCGAAGTGATGGGCTATCTCGTGCCAGACGACATTTCTTACCAAATCCTTAATCTCTCCCTGTGATCTGGCGATACTTTCAATTGATTGCTGAAATATGGTGATTTTATCAGGCAAATTCCCGCCAAAGCCCTTGCCCCATCTCGTTTGAGGGACTCCCTCGTAAAGCCCCAATAAAACATCGTTATATCTTACCCCAACACTTTTCAATTGCACTCTTGTGGGATTATCTTCAACAACAATAGCCACGTTTTCCATGATTTTACGTATTTTTTCAGGTAAATCCCGGATAGCCTCATCAACTAGTTTTTCAAAACTTTCCAATTCCATAAATTTAATAAAATTTACAGGGTCCCATCTCAATGGGAATCATACTTTGATTATATCATTTAAAAATGAATCTCCCACGGGCTTGCGCCGCGGTATCTCCTTTTCCCGCTCTCAACAAAATTAATAGTGAAAAAATAAAAAAGCACGGTGGAATCTAAATAAACAACCGTGCCGTGCCCTGAAGAGCTTTTTCTTTTTTACGGCGGGCGACTCTCCTGTCCTCAAAAGCCGACTCTGCCAATTGGCGATGTTTATTGTATTCTTCGTCAGGGACCCGAAGACACTCTTGGGAATATAGCCGGGTTTTATTCACCAGCTTCCCTGCTGAGCATACGCCTTTGAGTGTATCTACCCAAGATAGTATATAGAAACTTGATTCAGTCACTAAAATTCCTTCATTTTCCTCCGGGCTTTTAGTAATTTTTACGCACGATTCACTCTTTTCTTTTTCCGACCAGCCTAACAAAGCTAATTGTCTTTCTTTCATTATTATCGTCCTTATTATTCTATTTTTAATTTGAGATATTTCTATCTCGCAGTTTATTGATTATAATAAATAAATACAAAAAGTCAATAGTTCAAATTTTTCCCTCTTTAATTTTTTTACGTATATCCTCTATAAAAGCATTGAAGAAATATATATTGTGGAAGGTCAATAATTTTAAAGCTGTGATTTCTTTGGCCCGAAAAAGATGAGAAATATATCCCCGGGTATAATTTTGGCAGACAAAGCAGGAACATTTTTTATCCAAAGGCTTTTTATCTTTCAAGAAGACGGATTTCTGCACATTTAACTCTCCGAAAGAAGTGAAAGAAATCCCCCTTCTTGCATAGTGAGTGGGAACTATGCAGTCAAAAGTATCCACCCCTCTTTTTATAATCTTTGGGATGTCTTCCAGATATCCTATCCCCAAAAGATGTCTTGGCTTTTCATCAGGTAATTCATTCATCACCCAAGTCAACATTTCCATCATTTTATTCTTATTATCTCCGAATTCCCCACCGATACCGAATCCGTCAAAAGGCAGCTTAGCCGTAAATTTAGCGCTTTCAATCCTTAAATCCTTATATCTTCCGCCTTGGACAATTCCAAAAAGAGCTTGGTTTGATTTTTTCGAATCTAAACAAACCCCTGCCCACCTATTGGTTCTTGAAAGAGAATTTTTGGTATATCCGTAATCAGCTGCCGGGGAAGTAGGCTCATCAAAAGAAAATATTATATCGGCTCCCAAGCTTTCCTGGATTTTGATGGATTCCTTGGGCCCCAAGAATATCTTCTGGCCGTCAATAAAAGATCTGAAATATACTCCGTCCGAAGCAATTTTTAAAAGTTTTGGCTGCTGTCCATCTTTAATATTGATATCAGATCTTTCTTTAAGAATTTTACCAATTCCTAAATCTTTGCCAAACCCTAAGCTAAAAACCTGAAAGCCTCCAGAGTCTGTCATTAAGGGCTTATCCCAATTCATAAATTTATGGAGCCCTCCGGCTGATTTAATTATTTTCTCTCCTGGTTTTAAATGCAGATGAAAAGTATTGGCAATCAGTATTTGGCTTTTAGTGGCTTTTACCTCTTCTGAGTTAAGAGTTTTAATGACTGCCTGGGTGGCAACCGGAACCAAACAGGGAGTTTCAACAACGCCATGGCTAGTTTCTAACAGGCCCAGCCTCGCTTGGCTTATCTTTGACTTTTTAACTACTTTAAATCTCATATTTTATTTCAAAACTGCTGGATTCTCCCCTATCCTCTTCCCAGAAAACCTCGATATTATTGACCTTGGCGAATATGGGGCCGTTCTTTGCCCAATTAGCCAGTTTTTGAACATTTTCTTTATCCCCTTCAGAAACTATCTCCACCCTGCCGTCAGCAAGGTTCTTCACCCAACCGAAAACGCCCAGTTTCTGGGCTTTTTTACAGGTGCTTTCCCGGAACCTGACTCCCTGGACTCTTCCCGATACGAAAATATGAGCTCTGGCTTTATTCTCCATCTGGATTAACGCAAAAGAGTCGGTAAAACTTTTGTCACTGTGTAAAAAGCCGCAAAAAGCATAAATAAGATTACACAGATTACTTCAAATTTAAGCATATTTTTATATGTAAGATTAACCTTGGGCAACACAGGATTCGAACCTGTAGCCTCATGCGTGTGATGCATGCGCTCTAACCATTGAGCTAGTTGCCCCCAAGCTATTTTCCATCTTATCATCTTCAAGAAAAAATAAAAAGAAGCGCACGAAGACGCTCCTATGCTGTGGTTATTTGCTCGCCCAACAAGAACAACCTGCTTTTTGTCCATCTCTGCCCCCGGCAGAAACTATTTTTATTTCTCTGCATAAGGAGCAGTAAATGAGACAAAATTTCATGGGGGCAGAGTACCCCTCTGGCTGAAACCGCCCTATTGGAATACTTCCCCACTCTATAAATAATAAAAGCTTCTGCCACCATTTGATTTTGTCAAGGGTCTCTTTAACTCCTGGCAATTTGGTCGGTATTTTTACCAATTCGTACCTCCGAAAGTTATCTTATGAATCGAGAGTATTTTACAACAAACGAAATAAAAAGTAAAATAAACGAACATGCAGGTTTTCGAATTTCGTTTCAGTCCCAAAAAACAATCCGACTCGGTCTTCGACGGTTTTTGTTATACTCCAAAAACCGCTTACGAAAAAAGAGCAGGAAATTTATATATGGTCGGCGCCTTAAGAAACGCTTTACCTCAAAACGAGCGCCTGCTGGAAAAAACTGCCAGAGTCATAAAGGAAAAATATTACCGCTCTTCCTCAAACAGTCCTGAAAAATCATTGAAAGATAGTTTAAAGGAAGCTAACATCTTTTTGCAGGGAGTGGGTAAAAAAGGAGACGTCAGCTGGTTGGGAAATTTGAGTTTTGCCACCCTTTCTCTTAAAAACTACGAATTAAATTTTACCAAGGTTAATGATATAAAAATCATCCTAATGAGACAGGGGCAGATTATAGATATTGACCGAAAATTAAAATTTACCGATGTCAGTCCTTGGCCCTTAAAGGTTTTTGGCAATATCATTTCCGGGAAATTGGCAGAAAACGACGTAGTCATGGTTCTGAACGAAGAGGTTCTTGAGAAATTCAAATCAGAAAATTTGCTGAATATAATATCGAAGATCCGTCCATTCAACTGGAAAAACCTGAAATCCGTTCTTGATAAAAAGAATGAAAGGCTTTTGAATATTTCAGGGATCTGTTTGATGATATTCCTAACCAAAGAAATCCTTTCAGGCAAAAAAGAGACCATTTCTCCTAAAATACCGAAAAAGGAATTTAGTTTTAAAGAGGTTTTCAGCCCGATTACAGAACTGTTTAAAAAAATCTTTAAGAAACCGAAATTCTTGACTCCCGTAAAAAAAACGCGGACCAAACCGGCTAAATTTTCGAAAATAAAAGTCCGGACGCCAAAATTAAAATTTAGCAGAAACCTTGTTCTAGTTTCCATTTTCCTTTTATTCTTAATAGGAGGCTTTTCCGTTTTTGAAAAACAGCAGAAAAAGCAGATGGAGATATATAAGAGCGACCTGGAAAAGATAGAAGAGAACATCTTGAAGGCAGAGAATTATCTGGTTTTAATAGAAACAAGGCCTCAGGCAGCCAGAAATGCCAATTTTCTGCTGAAAGAAAGTTGGGAAAAACTCTCCCCTTATTTGGAGATATTAGCCACTCTGCCAAAAAATATTGCCGACCAAGTCAATTCCATATATGATAAAATCTCTGAAGACTTCTCCAAACTTAATAACGTCATAGAGATACCCGACCCTCAGCAAATTTTTGAATTCTCCGCCAAACCGGACGGAGAAACCCAGGGATTCATCGCCCAAAAAATAATCTTATCAGACGGCAATCTATACTTTTACAGCCCTTACTCACAGAATTTATTTGAATTGAATCTTTCAAACAACGACAGCAAGGCATATACGGCTCCGATGGCCAAAGGAAATACGATAAACTCAGCTGGTCTGCTGAACGGTTCAATAATTTTGTTCTCAAAATCAGAAAACTTAGTAACCTTCAAAGACGGGAAGTTCGGGGACGTAATAACTCTTAAAAATCCTTTCAGCGAATTCGGTTTCAGTAATTTTTTTCCGTATAAAGGAAATTTTTACTTCTTGGACAAAGCGACCGGGGAAATAATAAAATATCCTTACTTGGGCGGAATGAAATGGGGGCCTCCCGAAACCTGGCTGGCTGAAAACGCCAAAAAACCAATTGAAGGCCGGTCTATGGCAGTTGACGGGTCAATTTGGGTTATTAACAAAGACAGGTCTATCGCCCAATACTACTCCAAATATCTCCAAAAAACCCTGAATATAGACGTCTTCCCTGAGCCTACAGACCTATCCAAGATTATAACCTCTAACAACCTGTCTTATCTCTATTTACTGGAGCCTGCTCAAAAAAGAATAATTATCACCGATAAATTGGGATTGGTAATAAAACAGTACAGGAGCGATAAGTTTGATAATCTTTTAGATTTCGCCGTTTCAAACAACGGAAAAGAAATATATTTACTCAACGGTCTGAGGGTATATAAGATAACTGACTAATAAAAAAACCAGGTTTTGGGGAACCCGGGTTTAAAGGCCTTTTGGCCGTTTTTAGTTTTCAAGGTACAGTTTTGGTGGGTGTTCGCCCCCGAATCACGTTGAGACGGAAACGGGGGCGAACAACGCACGGGATGGTAATTAAGCCCTTCAGGTTTTGAAGATGAGGACGAGGGCTATATTACTGATGTAGGCGTTGGCGAACGTCGCTGTCCCTGGGTGGGAGCATATACAAGAGGCGACGGGCGCCGTGTTGGTGGCTGCTGAAACTGCGGGCCTGGTGGCGGTGTTAATGCTAAAATGTTGTACACCGCCGGCAAGCATCTCTCCTTGCGTGGAAAAACCGGCCAGCAAGACAGACGTCTCCCGTTGGCAAACAGTGGAGGGAAATGCGGACGCAACCTGTATTAGCCCGGCACAATTGATCTGTTGCGTGGAGGTGTAAATTAAGGCCGGGATATCCAGGGTAGCCAATCCAAGGGCCAGGTAGGACCTGGCTGGCGCGACTGTGGCGATGGTGAAGCCGTCGTGCTGCATGGCCGCCGTATGCGTCGAACTGATCATCGTATCCAAGCCGTTGGATAGCCTGAGAGCCGGCAATGACGCGATGCTTTCGTAGTCGTTGGCAGCCCAGGAACTTGAATTCGTAGGAGGGCTATTGGCCAGCTGAAGCGGGGCTGCCACGAGCAACGCTACGAGCAGCAAGAGGAAGAAAACGCCGAGCGCTGATGGGAACTTAGTTTTCAACTAAATCTACTCCTTACTTTATTTCCGGCCTTTCCCGGATGGTCAGCCATTGTACATTTATTCATAACCCCACATATAACGTGTCACCTCCTCGAATATTATTTAGAAGCCTATTAAGAACAAAAAACCAGGAGAATAGCTTCTGGCTTTTTGATAACATATTATTTATTTTTTTTCAATAAGTTGTGGAAAACTTACTTCAATTCAACCTTGGCTCCGGCTGCTTCAAATTTCTTCTTCAATTCCTCTGCCTCCTCTTTCTTAGCCCCCTCCTTCACTATTTGAGGAGAAGAAGCTGATGCGTCAACCATATCTTTGGCTTCCTTTAATCCCTTCTGGGTAACATCCCTGACCACCTTTATAACTTCAATTTTCTTGTCTCCGGGGGCGGTCAAGAGCACATTAAAGATACTCTTTTCCTCGTCAGCAGGAGCTGCGCCTTGAGCTGCTACGGGAGCTGCCATGACGGGAGCTGCGGCTGAGACGCCGAACTTTTCTTCTAAAACTTTCACCAACTCGGCTAAATCCAGAACGCTCATTTTCTCGATCTCTTTAACTAATTTTTCGAACTTTTCCGGGACTTCAACTTTCTGCGTGTGAACAGTGGGTTTTTCTTCTGACATATGTTTTTGATTTAAATTATTTTGTTTTACTTATGGCATTTAACGCCACGATCAGACCTTTAATGTTTCCTTGTAAAACACTTACAAAGTTTGAAACTGGGGCAGAGACCGTCCCTACGAATCTGGCCAGCAATTCCTTTCTGCCAGGAAGCTTGGCTAATTCAATCATTCTGTCTGTCTCAAAAAACTTGTTCTCTAAAAATCCACCTAAAATTTTAACGTTTTTATTCTCCTGTGAAAACTGCCAGACGGTTTTTGCCGGAGCTATTTCATCTTTATAACCAAAGACTATGGCTATCTCTCCTGCCATCTTTTTAAAATCAATGTCTATCCCCTCTTTTTTGAAAGCTAAACTGAGTAAGGTTTTCTTAGCCACTTTTAAACTATCACCGGCTGCTTTTATCTTCTTCCTTAAATTGGAAAAATCCTTTACTTTTAGTCCGGTAAAGTCAAAGAAGACCACCGCCTTTTGGCTCTTCATTTTTTCTTTTAAATCCTCTACTATTTCTTGTTTTTGCTGTTTTGTTTGCGGCATACCCCGTTAGAAGTCTGTCTTAGAGTAATATATTTCTAATTAAACTTTAAACAGATCTTCTTATTATTGCCCTGTTATTCCCGAAGCATTAAATTTTTCCTGAAAATTTTATGCCAAGGACTTCTAACGGGGCATATTTATGTAAATTAAACAAAAAACGGCTGCTTATGCAGACGAATACAACAAAAAGTATAACCTTTTTATTTTATCCTCGGCAGGGCTTACAGAATGCCTGCTGTCTGCAGATGTACTAAGTATATATTCTTTAAATTTTATGTCAAGAGCTGTCATTCTGAAGGAGTGGTAAACTGCATAATTCCTCCCCTGTCAGGCACCTGGTTTGCTGACGGGACCGTCTGTTTTTCCTTGTTATCCTTGTCCCCTATATATCTTTTGGAAGCAAAGAGACCGACAGACAACAAAGCAATAAACAAGACAAAAAACAGGGTCTTCTTCATTTGAGATATTTAGCTTTATTCATATTATGCTCTGCAAGCGTTTTGCTGAAAATAGTCCTGCCCTCGGGGGTAGATAAATAATAGAGATAATCACTTTCTTCGGGGTATAAGGCAGCCTGGATACTTTCAAGACCGGGATTACAGATAGGGCCTGCCGGCAAACCTCGATTCAAGTAAGTATTATAGGGCGAAACGATCCTGGTATCGTCGTAGGAATAAATCCATTTATCAACATTCAAAATATAGGCAATTGTGGCACATGACTGCAACGGCTGGCCTATCTCTATTCTTTTCCAAAAAATACCTGAAACAACCTTTTTATCTTCTTCCGTCTTAACTTCTTTTTCAATTAGAGAAGCCATAATCACAATGTCAGATATTTCTTTATCCTGTTTTGAGACCTCGTCTCTCAGGCCTTTAGAAAACCTTTTATCAAAATTTTGAAGAAAAACTTCTACGATCTCCTTTTCTTTAACGTTTGGAGCAAAGAAATAGGTGTCCGGAAACAGGTACCCCTCCAGGCTTGCGCTGTCAGGAATGTTTTCCAAAATAGAGAAATCTTTCTTAAAATCCTTTGCAAAGAAATCCCCCAATTCCAGTGGCAATCCGGAGCTCCCCAGTCGACTCTCCGTTTCTTTTAAATTAAACCCTTCCGGAAAAGTTATCTTTATCTTATAGGTATCCCCTTTTATTATCTTGTCAGCGACATCTATAAAATCATCTTTTGGAGAGAAGGAATATTCGCCTGTTTTTAGATAGTTTGCTTTCCCAAAAACCAAAACATAGAGATAAAAGGGATATTTGTTGTTTAGAACCTTTTGACTCGCCAAATTCCCGCTTATCTCTCCGAGCGACTGGCCGGATTTCACTTCAAAAAAACCGGCGTAATCAGCCGGTCTGCCGGTGACATACAGCAAGATAGCTAAAACAAAGACGAATAAAGAAAATAATATTGAATAAAATTTTTTGTTCATTTTGTTATTAAGGGTACGAAAACGAACCCCGGATATTCTTTCTCTTCAAAAACATTCTCTGACTTTTTGACAATAAGACAGATGGAGTTGTCTTTTGGGGCAACAATTCTTCCGCCGACCTTAAGCTGCTCTTTCCAGGCCTCTGGAATCTTTCTAGCCGAAGCTGAGGCCAAAATCCTGTCGTAGGGCATATATTTCTTGTACCTCTTTGACCCGTCGGCGCAAACAGACTCTATGTTTTTAAAATCGTATTTGGAAATATTCTCCTTCCCAAATTCCATCAGTTCGGGAATGATTTCAAGGGAAACCACTTTTCCTCCTTCGCCGACTATTTCGGCTAATAAAGCGGTAGTCCAGCCGGAACCCGACCCCACATCTAGGATTTTATCTCCTTTATTGGGTTCTAAAAGCTCCAGCATAAAAGCCACTACTAGTGGCTGGGAAATCGTCTGGCCGTAGCCTATAGGCAGAGCCCTGTTTAACTCCGATAAATCCTTTGAATCTTCGGGCCCGCCTGCCGGCGAGGCAGGCAGAAAATCTTCTCTTTTGATTTTATTGAAGGCCGAGATAATTCGCGGCGTCTTCAGCCAACCCTCTCCGATTAAATCATTTATCAAAGCCATGCTGTTTTAATTCCTTCTTTAATCTTAATCTCTGCCACAAGCTGATCCTGTCTATAAACAGAGTGCCATCCAAATGGTCTATCTCGTGCTGAAAAATTCTGGCTGCGAAACTGTCTGCCAAAATCTTAACCTCTTCTCCTTTTCTATTTAAAGCAACAACTTCCGCTTTCTTCGGTCTTTTGATGTTTATAAACAATTCGGGGAAGCTTAAACATCCCTCTTCTTTGGACTCTGCCTCTTTTGATTTCTTAACAATCCTGGGATTAATGAAGGCTATAAATTCATCTCCGGGTTTGATAACGATTATCCTTTTTGACTCACCAACCTGGGTAGCGGCCAAACCAACCCCCTTACTTAGAGCCAAAGTTTCTATCATATCGTCAATCAGCTTTTGGATCTCTTCTGAAATTTCTTTAACCTTCTCTGCTTTTTTCTTCAAAACAGGAGCCGGATATTTTTTTATTTCTAAAATCATTTTATTAAAAGAAAATGGTTTATAGCGGAACGTTTAAATGGTAATTTTATTGACCCAGAGATGACTTTTTAATAATAATCTTGTAAATATTTTCCAGGAAATCGCCGCCGGCATACCCCACGATAAAACTCAAAGCCGGACTAAAAACACCTCCCAGAGTAAGCCCGACTTCTTTAACGGCTAAAGCCGCTACTAATCCGATAATTCCCGAGAGAGAAGCCATTCCTAAAAAATAAGGCAGTTTGAAACCGACATTTTTATAAGAAAACTGGTGTTTGATAAAACCGACCAGCCCTCTTACTGCCCCGCCTGAAAATCCGGCGAGAAGAATGTAAATATATTGCATAAAATTGATTTATTCAAATCTTCTTAATGCTTCAACCGGCTTCATACTCGCCGCCTGTTTTGCGGGAAGAAGCCCTGCTATGCATCCGACAAAGAACGGAAACACCAGTCCGAATATGACCAAACCCGGCGATATTGAAGCCGCAAAATAAAATATAGGATGAATTTGTCCGTATATTTCAATAATCTTGGCAAAAAGGACTCCCAATAAAGTCCCTCCTACTCCGCCTATCGAACCTATGATCCCGGCTTCCATCAAAAAAATAGTCAGGATAGCCGAATTTTTAGCGCCTATTGCCTTCATAATGCCTATTTCTTTGGTTCTTTCCCTGACCGAAGTGAACATCGTGTTGGTTATGCCGATTCCCCCGACAATAATGGCAATGCTGGCAAAAGCCACAATGACTATCTGAATTACCCCTAAAATATTGCCGGCTATATCTCCCATTTTTTCCGAAGTAATGACGCTGAAATCAACCGAATCTGTCCCCGCCCTTCTTTTCCTGGTTTCCTGCAGGCTCTCTTCTATATTCTCAGCCACCTGATCAAGATTACTTCCGTCTTCTATTTTGACCATAACCTGCTGAGC
>Ga0265595_1002253_pt1 | contig 13340 bp, 10 predicted proteins | sample saktaG_15_FD_190148 | JGI IMG/M metagenome (GOLD analysis project Ga0265595, IMG submission 190148) | Saline water microbial communities from Sakinaw Lake, British Columbia, Canada - sak_2013_06_06_50m | ecosystem: Environmental > Aquatic > Non-marine Saline and Alkaline > Saline ... | reverse complement strand
TCACTATAGGTATAAATTCTTCCCACTCTCTGATTGGCGTTCCAGGATGAATTTGAAGGTCTAAACACATCGTAATCCATTGAAGACCCTTGGCCATTATTAACTAAAATTCTTGTCAATGAACCTGCGGCAAAATCGGTCCATCCCCAGCCAACATCGGGAACGCCAGAGGTTTCTGAATCTGGCTCATCTTTTCGAAGTACGGTATCATCTGTCCATCCCCAAAGATTACCGGCTAAATCCCAGATGGTTTGACCGTTTGAAAGAGTGTGGGTTCTCTTTTGAGTTCCCGCAGAACCGCAAGCAGTATTTACATCTTTAGTCACGGTTCCATAGCAAGCTTGAGAATCATCAGTTGAAGCCTGCAAGCCGAGGGCTGGGACGTTATCATTGTGACCGGCGACTAAATACTTGCTGCTTTGACCAGGACTAAATCCGCAGCCACCGCCGTTTAAATCGCACCAATCACTGCCCATTCTTTCTGTATTTCTGGCAATAGTCATCCATTCAGCATTGGTAATCAAATGAGCGCCTATTGATTCACAATAACTCTTGGCGTCATCTGAAGTTCCATCATCCTGAGCGATACGAGCTAAGGGGTGACCGGCTGCTGAAGAAACTATCTGGCCGCCTTTATCAGTTTCACATCTACAACCAGATAGAATGTTGCCCCAAGTATCATAAGTAGTATTACAGGCTGCGTAAGCTCCGGCCGCCGTTTCTCCAACTCCGTCTTTGTCAACATCGCATTTTGCCTCGTATTTCATTACGCAAAAATCATTAGTTCCGAACAAAGGATCGCCGGGAATCCAAACATAACCAGTGGACAAGCCATTTCAGCATTGGCCGGCCTTAATTCCTGCCGCCTGCCCAGAACAATCGCTCCCTGGTTTAAGTCAGCGTAAACCTCAAACAAAGTCCGGTTATAGGGATAAATCAAAAGGTTATCCATTTTGCCAGAAAAGTAATTGGGAGTGGAGCCAGCTTTACCAACAAACACGCCGCCGGTTACAACCGACCAAAGCGGTAAAGAGCCGGAAGAAATTACCCTGCCATCTTTGTAAAAATAAACTTTTGAACCATCGTAAGCAACGGCAATATGAGTCCAGTTATTGGCAGAAATTCCGGCTCCAGAAGAGGTAACGGTAGTTCCTCCCAAAGCGCCAAAAGTCATTTCGCCGGCTGAAGTCAAAGCAAAAGTGTAGCCCGAAGTATGGGGCTGAGAAACAATAGTGTAGTTCCCTAAAGAAGAAAGGTTAATCCAGGTAGAAATTGTAATAGCTTTTCCTAATTGGAGAGAGTTATTGCTACCCAGGTCTACATAATCATTTGTTCCGTCAAATTGTAAGGCATAATTATAAAAACCCGGCTGCCACTGACTATTATTGGTAGGGAAATTAACCAACGCTCCCCGGTTGTCGTAGTAAGAATTATCAAAAGCCTGAACTCCGCTGGCATCGTCAAAAGGAATTTTGGCCACCGGCTCTCCTCTCCGCTTTGAATAAGCAAAAGAACCTTCGCTCCTGGTGCCGGAAAACAAGCGAAGTTCGTCAATAGTGCCATTTAAAAAAGAATCATAGGTAGAGGAGTCTTTTTTTGTTGCCCCTAAATAAAAATTGGAAGGTTCGTCAGTAATGGAAGCGCCGACCGAACCGGTTGAGGCCTCTTGAACGCCGTTAACATAAATGTAGACAGTGCCAGCGCCGGCATCATAATAACCCTGCAACAAATATTTTATTCTGGGGAGAATTTGAGTCTTGCCAGTTACGGTCTTAATATTGCCCGCCGTTCCGTCATTAGAAATTTGAAACTTTGGAAAGGTTCGACCAGTAGAATCGGTTTGGATAATAAGCCGGTAACTTCTGTCATCGCTGGTTTCGTCCCATTTGGCTAAAACAGTCTGAATTATATTGGGTTCAGATGAAATGGAATTAAATCTGACCCAGGCCTCAATTGAAAAACTGCCAGTTTGAGAAAAGGCGGCAGAATCATTAGCTACGCCGTACTGAGCGCCATAAAAAAACGCTTCAGCATTTTGAATGTAAGCGGAAGCGCCCTGCATGGCAGTTAGAGTTAAATCGTTGTTTCCGACCCTGTCTTTTACGTAAGTTATTCTGTCAACTCCGTCAAAATCATAATAGACCGTTGGAGGCTGCCAAATAGTCCAGTCGCTCGCGCGGGCTTCTAACGGAAGTATCAGAGAGAGAGAGAGAGAGAGAATTACGAACAAACTTGCAGTACCAACAGTGCCAAAATTAGAAAAAGAATTTTTTGTTAATAGAGTTTTCATCATTATTTCATTTTATCTTTGGCTAATTTATTGTCAATATTCAGAGTAGGCTTGTGTCTCGGTCTCTCGATAAAAAATGTTGATGGCTCCGCGGGTAGGATTCGAACCTACAACCTAGTGCTTACACCCAATCCTAATGTTTCCAAAAGGGGTGGACTATATCTTTACCTTGCCCAGTACTACATACATACTTGGTTTAGGTATCCCGGTATCTAGTCTCTACGGGTCCAGATTAATATTACATATCTGGTTCCCACGGTATTACCCCGAAGGGCTTCACCGTTATCCCAGGATGTTCATTCCGAAATTTCTTTCGGAAGCTGCGATAAATTCACAGGCACCCGCGCTACCATTGCGCCACCGCGGAATATATTTAATTTTACAGATTTTAAAAGAAAAATCAATAGCCTTTCAGCTTCTTTAAGGATCCATGGTCTCTTATTCTTTCCAAGGCCTTCGCCTCAATCTGACGGATTCTTTCCCTGGTGACCCCGAACTCCTTCCCTACTTCCTCTAAGGTATGGGTTACTCCGTCTTCCAACCCGAATCTCATTGCCAGAATCTTCTGTTCTCTGGGCGTAAGATCGATCAAGATTTCTTTCAATCTTTCACGAAGAAGAGTACGGCCCGCTTCCTGAGAAGGTGGCGTAGTTTTTTCATCCTCGATAAACTCCGCCAGGATTGAGTCTTCTTCGTCATCCCCGACCGGAGTTTCCAAGGAAACCGTTTCCTGGGCGATTTTCTGTATATGATGCACTTTAGCTACCTCAATCCCCATTTCGGCTGCAATCTCCTCGGGTAAAGGTTCTCTGCCCAAATCCTGCAGAAGCCGTCTTCTTACCTGGGTGTATTTAGAAATCGTTTCCACCATGTGAACGGGAATCCTGATGGTCCTGGCCTGGTCGGCCAGAGCCCTGGTTATGGCTTGCCGTATCCACCAGGTGGCGTAAGTCGAAAATTTGTATCCTCTTCTCCAGTCGAACTTTTCTACCGCCCTGAACAATCCGAGGTTCCCTTCCTGAATCAAATCCAGCAAAGTTAAGTTGGGTGACCGGCCGACGTATCTCTTGGCAATGGAAACCACCAGTCTTAAATTGGCTTTGGCCAGTTTTTTCTTCGCCTCATCGTCCCCTTTTTCAATCTTTTTTGCCAATTCTTTTTCTTCGGCAGCCGTCAGAAAAGCCACCTGCCCGATTTCCTTGAGATACATCTGCACGGGATCGATTCTCGCTTCGGCCTCTCTTACTTTCTTTTTGGTTTCCTCTTCGAAAGACAAAAAGTCCTTTGTTTCCTTTACTTCAATACCCTCTCTCTCTAGTTTTTCATAGAGATCTTCCAAACCATGAAGGTCGTTTTGTATTTCGGGAAAGAAGTAAAGTATTTCAGAATAGGTAATGAACCCGCGCTCTCTGGCCTTCTGCATCAACTGTTCTGTTTTTTCCGGAAAGAAAACTTTCTTCGGTCTCCCGCCTGTTTTTTTAACCCTTCTTTTCTTTTTTCTCTTAACGGTTTTCTTTCCCCCTGATTTTACGGGCTTCTTTCTTACGGTTTTCTTTTTCGCCACCTTCTTTCTCGGTGTTTTCTTTTTGGGTCTTTTCTTTATTTTTTTTATATTTTTAATCATAAAATTCCAAGCTGACTGGCGACGTCTTTAAATTGACTGGTTAACTCACTTACCTTTTTTCTGTCTTTTTCTTCCTCGGCTTTTTTTATTTCTTTTGAAATTTGGTCAAGTTTGTTTTTTATTTCCAAACATTTGATTTCCTTCAGGCAATTATTAATCTCCGGCGCTATGTCCTTTTCCTCTATTTCTTCGACCTCTGCCCGCAGGCAGAGATAATTGAAAAAATCCGATTCCGGAGTCTCCCGCTTTCTTAATTTTACTAATATTTCCTGGGTTTGGGGAGAAAAAAGAAACGAAATTTTCTCGTCGATAATTTCAATATTCTGGGGCGTCTTAATAATCAGGGCGATCAGGCTTTCTTCCAGCAGTTCCTTTCTGGTTTTTTGCGGCAGGTTTTCAATCTCTTCCGGTTCCAGTCCGTAAGCATCGGAATACCCTTCTATTCTAACCTTTTTCAGCTCTTCCTCAATATCTTCATCCCTGACCTGCAACTTTTTCGCCAGTTCCCCCACCCAGTGCGACTGTTCGATTTTATTGGGGATTCTTTTGATGACCGGCAAAAGAATTTTCGAGATTTCCTTTTTGCCCTCGGGACTGTTTTTATCTCTTCCCAAAAAAGCTGACTCGAAATAAAATTCCAGAATGGACTTGGGCTGTAACAAGGCTGTTTCCCATTCTTTTTGGTTCTTGGCAATAATTTCGGCCGCATCTTTCCCTTCGGGCAGGCGCAAGACCTTTATGTTAAATCCTATTGTCTGAGCCAGATCTATACCCCTCTTTGTGGCCGTATCCCCGGCCACATCCATGTCAAAACCCAGAATCAAGTTTTCCGTGTACCTTTTTAAAATCTTCAGCTGAAAAGGGGTCAGGGCGGTTCCCGAAGTGGCAACTACGTTCTGAGTGCCTGCCTGGTGAGCCATGATGACGTCGGTATATCCCTCTACCAGAATGCAGGCGTCTTTCCTCCTGATTTCCACCTTTGCCTTGTCCAGGCCGTAGAGAATGCGGCTTTTATCGTAAAGCAGGGTCTGGGGAGTATTTACGTATTTTGCTATTTCCGTCTTGTCTTTGTCTTTAAAAACCCTTCCGCCGAATCCCACTATCTGGGAACTTAAATCGAATATGGGAAAAATAATCCTTCCTCTGAATCTGTCGTAAAAAGAACCTTTTTCCGAAGTCAAACCCACTCCCGCCCTCTCGACTTCCTTCTCGCTGTAATTCCTGGAGTTCAGAAAATCGGACAATCCCTGCCAGACATCCGGAGCATAACCCAATCTCCATTTTTTAATGCTTTCTTCCGATATGCTCCTGTCCAAGAGATATTTTTTTGCCTCTTTTCCTGTTTTGCTTTCTTCCAGTTGTTTTTCAAAAAACTTCGTTGCCAGTTCGCAAATTTCATAAAGATGATTCCTTTCTGTTTTCAGTTCCGGCGGCTGCTTTTTTAGCTCCACCCCTGCTTTCTGGGCCAAAATTCTCAAAGCGTCGCCAAATTCCACCCCCTCGATCTCTTTTACGAAACCGAAAATATCTCCTCCTTTTCCGCAGCCGAAGCAGTGCCACATTTGTCTCGTGGGAGAGACGAAAAAAGAAGGTTTTTTCTCCGAATGAAAAGGACAGACGGCCCTGTAGTTTATGCCGGTTTTCTGAAGTTTTATGTAGCTACCAACCACCTCGAGTATATCAAGCCTGTTTTTAATTTCATCTATGGGTGAAGAAAGCATGTTGTTTTATTTTTCGTTCCAGTCTATCCCCTTTCTTTTGGCGGATTTCTCAGTGAAACCCTTGGGGTATCTCTTTTGAAGTTTTTCTATGTTTTCTTGCAAAACCTTATCCAAATCCCAGCCGAAGAAATTACAAATCATAGCCACATACCATAAAGTGTCTCCGAGATTTTCTTTTATGCCCGCTCTCTGGTCATTCTTATGGGAAAAAGTTTTTTTAATACAGCCTGCCGTGTCCCCCGCTTCTCCGGCTATCCCCAATCCCCAGGTTAAGATTTCCTTTTCCTTGTCCTTAAAACTCTGGGCGGTTTTTTTGCAGAGTTTTTGGTATTCTTTCAGATTTTTTATTTTCTTTTTATTCATTATCTTATATTACAAAATTTACCCAAGATTTCTTTTGCCGCTTGCAGATTCTTATCTTCCACCAGAAGATAATCCGTTTCGTAAGTTGAAATGTAAAATATGCTTATCCCTTCGTCCGCCAGAGGCTTGGCCAGAGACGAGACGATACCGGTCATAACGAAACCCAGAGGCCCTTCAACCTTAAACGCCCGCCAGTCTTTCTCCGCCATAACTCCGGTCGGAATCTGGTCCTGAGGGCAGACGATGGACATCTCGTCCTCCGTTCTGGTAATGGAGCAGAAACTGATGTTTTCCGTCCAAACTGGAACGGGAGTGTTTTTTGCCAAGTGGCAAATGCCTAACTTTTCAGGCGACACGGATAGCGTAAGTTTTTTTGTGTTTTCCATATGTTTTTAATTAATTGTAATTAATAATAATTAATTATTGAAATGAATTGTAAATTCATTGATTAACTTTATAAAACCTTTCTCGGCAAACGAAAAATGTAAATAGCGCTGGCAAAACAAAGTAAACCCATTATGACAAACATCGTATTGAATCCCAAATTGCTTACCAACAAACCGCCGGTTATTGCTCCCGCTGCCGTGGTAAAATAATTGGTCGCTTCCCACGCTCCCCATTCTCTGCCGCATCTTTGACCGTCGAGATGCTTTGAATACACCGCATCAAATGCCGGAACGTAAATGGCCTCTCCCAGGCCGATGATTACCTGGACCACCAACAATTCCCAGATAGAATTCACCAGAGTGTATCCGAAAAATCCCAACCCCATGATTCCGTAACCCCAGACCAGGATAAGCTCGTTCTCTTTCAGTTTATCACTGTATTTGGCGGATACTAAAGTTGTGATTCCCGCAGCCAGAGCGAAGACGCCGAAAGCCGCACTGGCATCCAACAGACTGCCTCCTATTTTTTCGACGAATAAAGCATAAATGGGGCCGAGCATTGCCCCGGCAATAAGAATCATCCCGTTCGTCACCAGAAGTATCTTGATTGCCCTATTGAATCTTTTCATTGCGGAGAGGGTGGGATTTGAACCCACGATACCGGTTAAGGTATGCCTGCTCTCCAAGCAGGTGCACTAGGCCACTATGCGACCTCTCCAAAATTATATCTTCATCTCTCTTAGAGTGTGAATTCTCTCCTCTATTGGAGGATGAGTCATAAAAAGTTTATGCAGCCAAGCCTTCTTTTCTTTTCCCCGGAAAGGACTGGCAATATATAAATGCGAGGTTGCGTCGCTCGCTCCCCTCAAAGAATTTGGATCCTGGGAAATCTTTTCCAACGCTCTGGCCAAGCCTTCCGGATATCTCGTCAAAAGCGCGCCCGAAGCATCAGCCAGAAATTCCCTTTTTCTCGAGATTGCCAGTTTTATCAGTTGCGCGAAAATAGGAGCCAAAACCGCCAAAGCTATTGCCACCACCATCATAATCACGCCTATCTGCCCGCTTTCTTTATTGTTTCTTCCTCTGAATCCTCCCCAGAAACTGATCCTGAAAAAGAAATCCGTCATTATGACGATCACCCCCACCAGAACCACGATTACGGTCTGCAGCAACATGTCTCTGTTGCCGATATGGGATAATTCGTGAGCCAGTACTCCTTCCAGTTCCGCCCTTTCCAGTTTATCAAGAAGGCCCCGGGTTACGGCCACCACCGCATGATTTTTATCCCTGCCCGTAGCGAAAGCGTTGGGCTGAAGTGAATCTATAATGTATATTTTGGGCAAGGGAAGACCGGCTGTTATGCAAAGATTTTCAACCACTCTGTATAATTCAGGGTTATCTCTTTTTTCTATCGGTTTTGCATGATTTAAAGAAAGGACGATTTTATCCGATTTCCAGTAGGCAATAAAATTCATCAACAGGCTGATTACCACCGCAGCATACAAAATTACAGGGCTCTGAAAATAATAAGAAATCGCCCAGCCGACAGCGATAATCAAAATCAAAAAGAAAAATAGATAAAACCAGGTTTTCCGAATGTTTGATTCGGCCTGAGTATAGAGATTCGCCATAAAAATATCTTTAGAAACTCACCTTCGGTACTCCCTTCTCCCCTCCTTCGGCCTCGAAAAAATCCCTCTTCTTAAAGCCCAGCAAACCGGCCACGATATTCGTCGGGAAACTTTCAGTTTTAATATTGAGATCCCTGACATTGGTGTTGTAGAAACGCCTGGACGCCTGAATCTTGTCTTCCGTGTCCCTTAATTCTCTCTGCAGTTCAAGAAAATTAACTGAAGCTTTCAGGTCGGGATAATTCTCTGCCACGGCAAAAAGCGATTTCAAGGTGCCGGACAACATATTTTCCGCCTCGCCTTTTTCTTTTATTGTCTGGGCCCCCATTGCCAGAACTCTGGCCTTGGTCACTTTCTCAAATAATTCTCTTTCGTGGGTGGCATAACCCCTGACCGTTTCCACTAAATTAGGAATGAGGTTGTACCTTCTTTTCAGCTGGACGTCTATATCCGACCAGGCCTCGCTCGTTCGGTTTTTCAGGGTAATCAAGCGGTTATAAGTCATAATCAGCCATAAAACCACGACTACCCCGATTGCGATTAAAATTGTGCTTAAATCCATAATAATGTTTAGAAATTAGAAATTTTAGTAATTGTCGGCCTATCACCAGTATATAGAAAAACTCCCCAAGAATCAACCAAGGGAGTTGTGCTAAGCCGGGCTAAGCTTAAGATATTAGTAGCCTTCGCCCATCGACGGCAAATCAGTCTTGTCTTTCTTTTCTTCGATTTCCGCGACCACTGCCTCCGTAGTTAAAAGCATGGAAGCTGCGGAAGATGCATTTTCCAGAACGGTTCTTATGACCTTGGTCGGGTCTATGACTCCCGCCTTGATCAAATCCACGTATTCCATTTTCAGGGCATCAAACCCGAAAGCGTCTTCTGCCTCTTTGACTTTGGCTACAACCACCGCACCGTCCAAGCCGGCGTTCTCGGCGATCTGTCTGATCGGTTTTTCCAGAGCTCTCTTTAAAATATCCAATCCTGTTTTTTCATCCCCTTCCAGCTGAATGTTTTCCAAGACCGGAATAGATCTCAGAAGCGCCACTCCCCCGCCGGGCAATATTCCTTCCTCTATCGCTGCGCGGGTGGCGTTCAAAGCGTTTTCCGTTTTTTTCTGCCTTGCTTTCTGCTCAACTTCAGTAGCGGCGCCAACTTTTATCACGGCTACTCCGCCGGAAAGTTTGGCCAATCTCTCCTGCAACTTTTCTTTATCAAAATCCGAATCAGTGGTTTTCAATTCGTTTCTGATCTGCTTTATTCTCGAATCGATATCTTCTTTCTTTCCGTTGCCTTCAATAATCGTTGTTTTCTCTTTTTCCGCCACGACTTTTCTGGCGCTGCCCAAGTGTTTTAATTCAACGTTTTCCATCTTCAGCCCCAATTCCTCGGAAATTATCTGTCCGCCGGTAATGACCGCTATATCCTGAAGCATTTCTTTTTTTCTGTCGCCGAATCCGGGCGATTTTATCGCCAGGGCGTTAAAAATTCCGCGTAATTTGTTTACCAGCAAGGTTGCCAGCGCATCGCCTTCAACCTCGTCGGCGATAATAACCAGCTCTTTTTTCCCGGCTTGGACTATTTTTTCCAGGATCGGCAGCATTTCCTGCAAGGAAGATATTTTTTTATCGGTAATCAAAATATAAGGGTTTTCCAGAACCGCTTCCATCCTCTCGGCGTTGGTAACCATATAAGGAGAAATATATCCCCTGTCGAACTGAAGGCCCTTTACGATTTCTTTCTCCAGCCCGAATTTCTTGGATTCCTCAACGGTAATTACTCCGTCTTTCCCGACTTCGGAAACAACGTCGGCAATTAGGTTGCCTATCTCGGGATCCAAACCGGCAATGGTTGCCACCTGGGCGATTTCTTCTTTGTTGGCAATCGGCTTTGATTTAGATTTCAAATCTTCGATCACCGCTTTCACGCCTTTTTGTATCCCCCTCTTTAAAGCCAATGGATCGGCTCCGGCAGCAACGTTTTTGAGACCTTCGGCAACTATCGCTTGGGTCAAGACAACCGCAGTGGTGGTTCCGTCTCCTGCAACATCGCTAGTTTTCTCGGCCACCTCTTTTACGATTCCCGCTCCGAGATTTTCAACCCTGTCCTTCAGCTCAATCTCTTTGGCAATACTGACTCCGTCGTCTGAAATATCAGGAGCGCCAAACCCTTTATCCAAAACCACCAATCTTGCCTTGGGTCCAAGAGTGACTTTCACCGCATCGGTTATTTTATCGATGCCTGCTTTTAATTTTTTTCTGGCTAGTTCGTTAAAAAGAATTTCTTTTGCCATGATAATTATTCAATAATTGCCAAAATATCTTCTTCTTTGGCTATTAAATATTCTTTATCTTCGACCTTAATTTCGGCCGGACCGTATTTTGTAAACAAAACCTTGTCTCCCGGCTTTACTTCCAAAGGAACGACTTTGCCATTTTCGTCTTTTTTCCCGGGGCCTACGGCAATCACCCTTCCCTGTTCCGGCTTTTCTTTTTCCGCGGTATCGGGAAGCAAAATGCCGGTCTTGGTTTTTTCTTCTTCTTTTATGGGCTCTATTAAAATATGGTCTGAAATTGGTTTGATGCGCATATGTTTTGAATTAGCACTTATTAAGTTTGATTGCTAATATTAAATTTAATCCCTCAGTGGAATTTTGTCAACACCGCTTTCAAATATTGTCCGGTATAGCTTTTTTTGTTTTTTGCAATTTCGGCAGGGGAACCTTCTGCAACGATGTATCCTCCCTTCTCACCTCCTTCGGGCCCTAGGTCTAAAAGATAGTCGGCGTTTTTAATCACGTCGAGATTATGCTCGATGATTAAAACAGTGTTCCCCTTTTCCACCAATCCTTTCAAGACCTGAATGAGTTTTTTAATGTCGTCGAAATGCAAACCGGTCGTCGGTTCGTCCAGAATGTACAAAGTCTTTCCCGTGGCTTTCTTCGACAGCTCGGTGGCCAGCTTTACTCTCTGGGCTTCTCCCCCGGACAAAGAAGGAGCCGGCTGGCCTATCTGGATGTAACCCAAACCCACTTCGTTCAGGGTTTTCAGTTTTTCGTAGAGACCGGGAATGTTCTTGAAAAACTCCATGGCTTCTTCTACCGTCATTTCCAGAGCCTGGGAAATGTTTTTCCCCTTGTATTCTATAGACAAGGTTTCCTGGTTGAATCTTCTGCCCTTGCACTCCGAGCATTGGACATAGACATCGGGCAGAAAATACATTTCGATTTTCTTCACTCCCTGGCCCTCGCACGCCTCGCACCTTCCGCCTTTTACGTTGAAACTGAAACGACCGGGCTGGTAACCCCTGATTCTGGCCTCTTTTGTCTTGGTGAGCAAATCCCTTATATATGAAAAGGCTCCCGTGTAGGTTGCGGGATTGCTTCTGGGAGTGCGGCCTATCGGCGACTGGTCAACCAGAACGACTTTATTTAAGAATTCGATCCCTGAAATTTCCTTATGCTCGCCCGGCTGCTCTTTGGCATTGTAGAATCTCTTCAAAAGAGCCCTGGCCAGAATGTCGTTCATTAAAGACGATTTCCCGGACCCCGAAACTCCGGTGATGCAGACGAACTTGCCCAAAGGAATTTTAACGTCGATATTTTTTAAATTATGCTCCGAGGCGCCCTTGATAACCAACTCATTCTGTTGAGAACTGACCTCAACGGCTTTCTTTTTCTTTTGGGGATTTACCTCAACCATCTTCCTGCCGGACAGATAGTCGCCGGTAAGAGTATGCGATTTGAGCAAGGACTGAGGCGTACCTTGAAAAGTTATTCTGCCTCCGTGCTTTCCGGCCCTTGGCCCCACATCAACCACCCAGTCGGCCGCTTTAATAGTCTGCGTGTCATGCTCTACGACCACAACCGTGTTGCCCAGATCCCTTAGCTGCTTCAAAGTATTGATCAGCCTCTGCTGGTCCCTGGAGTGAAGGCCGATTGAAGGTTCATCCAGTATGTAAAGGACCCCCGACAACTTCGAGCCGATCTGCGTGGCCAGCCTTATTCTTTCTTCCTCTCCCCCGGATAAGCTGTCCGCCCTTCTGTTCAAAGTAAGGTAGTCCAGGCCCACATCTATCAAAAACTGCAGCCGGTTTATGATTTCCTTGGTGATCGGCTGGATGATTTTATTCGTTCCGTTTTTGCTGGGAAGCTCTGAAAAAAATCGCTTCGTCTTATCTATGCTCATGTCTACCACCTCATCTATGGATTTTGCGGCAATTTTCACTGCCAGCGCCTCGGGCCGCAGCCTCTTGGCTTTGCACTGTTCGCATTTCTTCTCAACCATGTACTGTTCTATCTCGCTTCTGGTGTATTCGGAATCGGTTTCGTGATACCTTCTTTCCAAACTGGGAATCACGCCCTCGAAAGAATCCGAACCGTATAAAATCAAATCGACTATTTTCTTGGGTAAATCCTTTACAGACGTATCCAGGGAAAACTTATGTTTCTGAGCCAGTTCCTGCAGTTGCAACCAGAAATAACCCTGCCTGCCTATCTTATGGGAAGCATGAGCCCAAGGAAAAATCGCTCCTTCAGCCAGAGTTAAGTTGGCGTTGGGAATTACGAGTTTCGGATCCACTTCCAGCTTTTCTCCCAATCCCTGGCAGGCGGGACATGCGCCGTAGGGCGAATTGAAAGAAAACAGCCTCGGTTCCAGCTCCGGCAAGGAAATCCCGCACTCTTCGCAGGCAAAATGCTCGCTGAAAATTATATCTTTCGATTTCGAGTTCACCATGGCTATCCCCTTGCCCAGCTTCAGTGCGGTTTCTAAAGAGTCAACCAGCCTTGATTTGTCCAGGCCTTTTTCCAGAATAAGCCTGTCAACAACCACTTCGATGCTGTGTTTTTTCTTGCGGTCCAGAATCTTTTCCAGCGCTTCTTCGATCCTGTGTACTATACCGTCAATCCTTACTCTTACGAATCCGCCTCTCTGAATTTCTTCCAGAACGCCGTGATGTTCTCCCTTTTTACCCCGGATAATGGGCCCTAAAACCGTAATCTCCGATTTTTGGGGCAGCCTCAAAGCCTGTTTTACTATTTCGTCTATCGTCTGCCTGGAAACCTGTTTTCCGCATTTGGGACAATGAGGAACGCCTATTCTGGCAAATAAAAGACGGAGATAATCGTATATCTCCGTAATGGTTCCTACAGTCGAACGAGGGTTGTGGCTGGCCTTTCTCTGGTCGATGGAAATAGCTGGCGAGATTCCTTCTATCTTGTCTACGTCCGGCTTGTCCATGACCCCCAGAAACTGGCGGGCATAAGCCGACAAGCTCTCGACATATCTTCTTTGACCTTCAGCGTAGAGAGTATCAAAAGCGACC
>Ga0265595_1002250_pt1 | contig 13356 bp, 10 predicted proteins | sample saktaG_15_FD_190148 | JGI IMG/M metagenome (GOLD analysis project Ga0265595, IMG submission 190148) | Saline water microbial communities from Sakinaw Lake, British Columbia, Canada - sak_2013_06_06_50m | ecosystem: Environmental > Aquatic > Non-marine Saline and Alkaline > Saline ... | reverse complement strand
TAGTACCAGTCATTATATAATTATACTGGTACTAGTCAAGCAAGAAATCGGCTGCGGCCATAAAGCCGCAGTCGCTGTCAGCTAACCGGTTGAGATACGCTCAGATGCAGAGCTTTCGATTCTTCTGTCATCGTGTTATGTCTCGTCGGCACTATTTCGGCACAGACTGGCGGAGTCGTCGGGCGGGTATTCGACTCCGGCCTTGCGGCGCCGATTGAGTATGCGAACGTCGTGCTCTACAGTCTGCCCGAAAGCACGCAGGTTAACGGTACGGTCACGGACAAGAGCGGCGCGTTCCGGCTCGACGGCGTGAAGCCGGGCCGTTACTACGTTGAACTCTCGTTTATCGGCTACCGGGACCGGGTCGTGAAGGACGTTGAGGTCGCGGCTGGGACTGCGTTCGACCTTGGCAGGATTGACCTTGAGCAGAAGCCGGTGCCGGTCCAAGGCGTAGAAGCAACGGCCGAGAAGCCGACAATCAGCTACCAGGTTGACAAGAAGGTAATCGACGTCAGCAAACTCCCGAACGCCTCCTCGGGCACCGCGGTTGACGCGCTGCGCGACGTGCCCTCGGTCAAGGTCGATATCGAAGATAATGTCACCTTGCGCGGCAGCGCGAACTTCAAGGTGCTCATCGACGGCAAGCCGACGCTCCTTGACCCGAACGAGGTGTTGAAACAGACTCCCGCCCAAACCATCGACAAGATTGAAATCATCACCAACCCTTCGGCCAAGTACGAGCCGGACGGCGCGGCCGGCATCGTCAACATCCTGCTGAAGAAGCAGAAGGGGCGCGGCACCAGCGCGCTCGTCAACGCGAACGCGGACTTGAAGGGCCGCTACGGCGCCGACGCGCTCCTCAGCTATCGGCAGGGAATCGCCAACGTTTATGCCGGCGGGAACGTCCGACGGTACACGTCCGACTGGAATTCAGAAGGCGAGACGCGGATATTCAGCGCGGCTGATACCTTGTTAATCACAAGCGCCGGCACCGGCCGATGGGCCGGCCGAACCGCAGCCGGCCGGGCCGGGCTTGACCTTACGTTCGGCCCGCGCGACAAGTCGAGCATGTCCGGCCGGTTTGGCAGCTTCGATGGCGGCACCAACGGCGCGGCCGACCGGGCAGAACTCCATCTACCCGGCGACTCCACGCGACACTACCGGACCGACGGCAACTGGAGTTACTCGCGACTTTTCTACTTCGTCACTGCCGATCACGAGCATCTCTTTGACACGACCGGGCACAAGCTGACAGCGAGCGCATACGTGGTCGGCAATGGCGGCGGAGGCAAATCGGAAAATGTCGACTTGGACTCGATCGGAAAAGATACCATCGGCGGGCGCCGTAGCGAGGAACTGGGTCCGACGCGCCGTGCGAGCCTTGAACTTGGATACACGCTGCCCGTGCGACAGAACGACAAGCTTGAGGCCGGGTTCCAAAGCCGGCTGGAGGGTACGGACCAGGATCTCAGTATCGCCCTGTACGACACGACAAAACGAGACTGGGTACCTGACACGCGCTCCAGCCACCCGTACGCGGGCACGCGGTACATCCAGTCGCTCTATGCGACGTACACATGGAGCTGGCGCGAACTGGGACTCCAACCCGGGCTGCGGGGCGAGTACGGTGACCGGGCTATCTCGGTCACCGGCATCGACACGACGTGGAAAGTGAGCCGCTGGGACTACTTCCCGAGTCTGCACACGACCTACGGCCTGGGCTCCGGGCGACAGGTGACGGCCAGCTACTCACGCCGCATCGACCGGCCCGACCCCTGGTACCTGCGGCCGATCGAAGTCTGGTACGACGACCACACCGTAAGCATGGGTAATCCGGAACTGAAGCCGTCCTACGCCAACTCCTGGGAGGCGGGCTGCGAACTGCCCTTTGGCGCCAACTCCCTGTCGGCTGAGGCGTACTACCGGACAACGAGCGACATTTTCGAGTGGATCACCACTCGGTACGAGGGAGATACGACCGCGCTGCTGCAGACCGCCCGCAACGTCGGACGCGACCGCTCGATCGGCTGCGAGGTGACCGCGAATATCTCTCCGTTCAAGTGGTTCACCGCGTATCTGACCGGCGATGTCTACGACTACCGTGAATATGTGGCATTGGTCGGTTCGGATTCAGTCCGCCGAACCCTGACATGGAGCAGTTCAGCCAATCTGACGTTTCGGCCGACCACAAGCACGCAGGTCCAGCTCAGCGGCTACTACTCGGGTCCGCGCGTCTCCGCCACGAGCACGTCGGACGGATGGCTCGGCGCCAACCTGGCGGTCAAACAGAGCCTGTTCAACCGTGCGCTTTCCGTCACCCTGCGACTGAGCAACCTGCTCGGCTCCAGGATTCAACACTGGAACAGCGATGGTCCGGGTTTCCTTACGCGTTCATCGTACAAGACCGAGGGTCAGACCCTGTCGCTCGCGCTCAGCTACAACTTCAACAACTTCAAGTTCGACCCGAAGATGCGCGCGGGCGAGGGAGTTGAGCAGGAAGGAACCGGCGGCGCCGGCGGCCCGCAACGCTAGCCAGTGGACAGGCGCACCGCGTGCCGGGTCCTCGTGGCGTGCTTGGCCGGCATCGCTGCGGCACAGCCGGCCACGACACCGCAGACCTCCGTGGTCACGGGGCACGTATTTGACGGCGCGCGGTCCGCGCCGATTGAGTACGCGAACGTCGTGCTCCGTTCACTGCCGGAAAGTACGCAGGTGACCGGCGCAGTCACCGACAAGAAGGGCGCGTTCCGGCTCGCCGGTGTGAAATCGGGCCGTTACTACATCGAGGCTTCGTTCATCGGGTACGGGGACAAGGTTGTGAAAGAGGTCGAGGTCGCAGGAACGGCCCCGGTGGACCTCGGTCGGATTGACTTACAGCAGAAACCAATGCCGGTGGATGGCGTCGAGGTGACGGCGGAGCGGCCGATCGTCAGCTACGAGGTAGACAAGAAGGTCGTCGACGTCAGCAGGCTTCCTGGCGCGGCCTCCGGCACCGCGGTCGACGCTCTACGCAACGTGCCGTCGGTGAAAGTGGACATCGAGGATAACGTTACTCTGCGCGGCAGTTCGAGTTTCAGGGTGCTGATTGACGGCAAGCCTACGCTGCTCGACCCAAATGAGGTGTTGAAGCAGACACCGGCCCAGACCGTAGACAAGATCGAGATAATCACCAACCCTTCGGCCAAGTACGAGCCGGACGGCGATGCCGGCATCATCAACATCGTGCTGAAGCGACGAAGGGGGCGCGGTGCCAGTGCGCTGGTGAACGCGAGCGCGGACCCGCACGGTGGCAGCGGCAGCACGCTGCTCAGCCTTCGTCGTGGAATCGCCAACGTGTACGCCGGCGGGAGCATCGCCGCGTTCAATCGCGACTGGAATTCCCGCGGTGATTCGCGCATCTTCGGTGCGGCCGATACGTTCTCAACCGCAGACAGCAGCGGCGGCCGGTCGGACAGACGACTGTGGGACGGCAGGGCCGGGCTTGATCTCTCTCTGGGCCCGAGCGACAAGGCCGGCCTATCCGGACGGGTTGGCGAGTCCAACCGTCTCACCCGGGGCGGCTCCGACATCATTGAGACGCATACCGTGGGCGACTCATCCCGGCACTACCGGACTGACATCAGCACGACCTCTACCAGCAATTTCTACTTCGTGAACGTTGACTACGAGCACCGCTTTGACACGACCGGGCACAAGTTCACAGCGACCGCATATGTTGTCGACAACGAGGCAGGCTACACGTCCTCCCATGCAGATTTGGGACTGGCCGGAAACGACACCACCGGCGGACGCCGTACCGACAAGCCGGGTCCGACGCGCCGCGCAACGCTTGGACTCGGATACACTCTGCCGACCGGCAAGAAGGACAAGCTCGACGCCGGGTTCCAGAGTCGGCTCGAGGGCACAGGGCAGGACCTCCGCATCTACCAGTACGACACTACCGCGCGAGCCTGGAGCCTCGACACGCGCTCGAGCCATCCCTATGCGACCGAACAGCAAATCCACTCGCTCTACGCCACCTACACGTGGAACCGGCGCAAGCTCGGCATCCAGCCCGGCATCCGGGGCGAGTTCGGGGAGCGGGTCGTAAGGGTCACTGATACCGACAGCACATGGCCGCTTCGCCGCTGGGACTACTTCCCGAGTCTGCACGCGAGCTACGACCTCGGTTCGGGCAGGCAGGCAATGGCAAGCTACTCGCGCCGCATCGACCGGCCCGAAGTATCTCGCTTGCGGCCATTCCAAGTGTGGAGCGACGAGCACAGCGTGGAGTTGGGCAATCCCGAACTGAAACCGTCCTACACCAACTCGTGGGAGGCGGGCGGCGAGTTGCCGTTGGGTGCGGGCTACCTGTCTTGTGAGGCATACTATCGGTCAAAGAGCGACCTGTTTCAGTGGGTACCGAGCAAGTATCCGGGCGACACGAGCGCGCTGCTCTACACCGCGCAGAACGTCGGCAGGGACTACTCGACGGGCGTCGAGTTGTCCGCGAACCTGATGCCGTACAAGTGGCTGAGCGCCTACCTTGCCGGCGACGTCTACTACTACCGCGAAGAGGTCGTGCTGTCTGGTCAGCCTTACAGCCCCGAGATCTTCACGTGGAGCAGTTCAGCCAATCTCAGCGTCACCATGCCTACGAACACGCAGCTTCAGCTCAGCGGCTACTTCACCGGGCCAAGTGTGTCCGCCACGAGCAGGGCGGACGGATGGCTGAGCACCGATCTTGCCGCCAAGCAGACGTTCCTCAGAAGGGCGCTCTCGATAACCCTCCGCCTGAGAAACCTGCCCGGCCCGAGAACCCAGCACTCAGAGTTCGAAGGCGTGGGTTTCATCTCACACTCATCGTACAAGACCGATGGCCTCACCGCCTCGCTGGCAGTCACCTACAACTTCAACAACTTCAGAATGGACCCAAAGATGCGCGCTGGTCAGGGAATCGAACAAGAAGGCGCGGGCGGCGGCGGTGGTGCCGGCGGAGGGCAGCGCTAGCAGGTCAGCGGACGACCTCGACCTTGCCGGACTGCGGGCCGCACTGGTACAGGTGTATCCCGGCCGGGACCGACAGTGACCCGGAGACCGACATCGACATCATGAATTTGGAATACACAGATAGCGCAAATGGTTCCGGACCGGAATCTGCGTAGTCTGCGAAATCGGCGGAGGTCTTCGCCGCGACGGCTTCCGGGGTAGGGAGTCGTTTTATCGGCTCGTGATTCCGCGGTTCAGTGGGTCGGAATCAGGAAGACGGCGGCTGGTCGGACTCGCCGGAGCTCGCCAGTTCGGTGACGTGGGCGGAGAGCGCGGCAAATGCTGGAAGGGAGGAGAGGTTTGCTTCAGCAGCCCAGCGGTTCAGCTCCTCCAGCTTGTGCTTGAGCTTGCGCTTGTGCCCGCCCTTCGTTCGGTTCAGCACGCCCCAGAGCTTCCGCGCGTACAGTCGCAGGCGGAAGGCGACCGCTGAAGCGGAATCGATGCCTGCCTTGGACAACTCCTCGGTCACGATTTCATCGAGGCGGTGTTGCGCATCTTGCGAGCGGGCATAGGCCTCGGCCCGGCTGAGCCGTTTGTCTTCAGATTCAGGCTTGCGCCTTGAGCGGGCGACCTTGTGGTCATACCTGCGGACCGCATCCCAGACACGGGGCGGCAACTTGCCGGCGAGGCTCCGCACCCGCTCGTACCCGCGCTGCTCAAGGACAGTCGGCCTTGAAGTGTATGCCTCCAGCAGGTCGGCGATGTCCGCGAAAGACGCCCGGCACGCCCGCAGGTAATCGGCCACAAATCCAAGCGATGGATAAGGCACCTTGCCGAGCTCCAACATGCCCACGAGGCGGTGATTTCCCTTGCCCTGCCTGCCCATCAGAACCGCCAGCTCCTGCTGGGTGACGCCGGCCCCAACCCTGAGTCCGCGCAAGCGCTCGCCCAACTCCGGCGTAGCCCTGAACGTCTCTTCTGACCGTTTCATATCAGCGTAGCGATGTCACGCATGATACTGAACAATCTCATGCGGGTCAACGGCGGCGGGGGGATAAGCCCTGACAGGAGCGCGTGCTAAGGGACTTCGGGCGAGAATCCGGGGGTTACTCCGGGAGTGATTCCCGAGGTGAATCGCGCGGTGAACTCCGCTGTGAAGCTGGACGTGACTTGCGGGTTGAACTCGGCGGTGAGTTCCGCTCTGAACTTCGGCGTGACTTGCGGGTTGAGTTCGGTGGTGAGTTTGGAGTTGAACTGCGGGCTGAACTCGTCCGTGACTTGCGGTTTGACATCGGGACTGAATTTGGGCGTGATCTGCGAGTTGAGCCCGCGATTGAACTGAGCGGTGACTTGCGGGCTCAGTTGCGAAGCGAATTCCGGCGTGAGTTCCGGGCTGAATTGCTACGTGAAATCCGGACTCAGCCGCGCGGTGATTGCGCAGGTGATGTCTGGAATCCTGATGCAGGTCCCGGGTCAGGGGGCGAAGACGACGCGCGTTGTTGCCGCGCGTTCAACGGTCTTGACCCGAACAACATAGACACCGGTGCGAGTATCGGACGACGGCTTCCAGAGGTAGCCGGATGGCGTGGCGACGAGTGCAGAGTTGGCGTCGGCACTGGACGCGACGAGCCTCCCGGCGGCGTCGTAGATGCGGACAGATGTGGTCGAGTGGTCCAGTGGTCCAGTGGTCAAGTGAATGAGAAGGGAGGTGCGGAAGGGGTTGGGGCGAGCGGAGATGGTGCGTGCGATGCCCGTGGCTTTGTGTGCGTCGGCGAGCCCGACGAACGGCGAGAGTTTGCCCCAGATGCGGGTCGTGTTCGTCACGCGGCCGCCGATTGAGTCTGTCCAACCATCCCAGGTCGCGAGCACACGGCCGGAGGCGTTCGACGTCAGGGCTGGGACCGACTCGTTTCCACCAGCACGGGTGACCGAGAACGTGTCGAGCACGGTGCCGAGCGTACTCACTCGAGCTCCGTGGATGGTCGTGCTGTCCATACCCCATGCCTGCCAGGCGACGATGTAGTCGGTGCCGTCGAACGTGGCTGTCGGTTCAGTGGCCGGGTCCGTTGATACGGCCAGGCCCGCTGTGTCGAGCACGGTGCCGCTACGTGTCACGCGGGCGGCGTAGACGCCGACAGCGTCCCCCGATGTCCAGACAACTAGGTAGCTGCCTCCGCCGTAGGCAATTGCCGGTTCCCGGAGGTTGTTCTCGCCTGCTGCGATTTCGATTCCCGCGGTATCGAGCACGACCCCGGCCTGAGTGACGCGAGCACCGTAGATGTCAAAGTGCGGGAGCGTATCCGGTCGGCGAGTATCTACCCAGGTGATGAGGTAGTCGGTGCCGTCAAATGCCACCGCCGGTTCGTACTTGTCCGGCGGCGCCATTGACACAACGAAGTTGTTGGGGTCGAGCAGATGTCCCCTTCCGTTTACGCGTGCAGCGTATATGTCGTCGCTCATGTTATTGGCCTCGTGCTGCCAGACGACTAGAAAGGCCGTGTCACAGGCAGCTACGGCCGGCTCAAACTGGAAGTCGCCACGTATCGCGACTGCAATCCCAGATGTGTCGAGGACGTGTCCTGACGGGCTCACCCGCGCTGCATAGATATCAGAGTAGTTGTTACCTTCACGCCAGTCTTCCCATGCGACGAGATAGCAGATACTGCAAGCGGCAACCGAGGGGTAGGTTCCCTGCGAAACCGTAAAGGGCCGTGGGTCCAACAGGCTTCCCTGCGACGAGACCCGCGAGGCATATATGTCACATATCGGCCCGCGACGATAGTCCTGCCATGCGACCAGGAAGTCTGTTCCATCAGAGGCACAGCATGGGGATGACTGCTCATAGACGCCCGAGGAAACGAGAACCCCGGCAGTGTCGAGGACGTTTGCGTCCGGGGTCAACCTGGCGCCGAACACATCTTGACGCCATTCGCCTTCGTAGCAGTCCCAGACCACCCAGAAGTTGGTGCCGTCAAAGACGGCAGCCTGCCCGGTCAGCCCGCCGTTCATCTGGTTGATTCGGAACCCGTCCGGGTCGAGTACGCCTCCCGACTGGTCAATACGGCAACCGTAGGCTCCTTGCGGCCCGCTGAATGCCACGAGATAGTACGGGCTTCCGAACGTCACGGAAGCAGGACCCTCATTTTGATCGGTCGTCGCAACCGGGATCCCGCCTGAGTCGAGAACCACGCCGGACCGAGTCACCCGTGTCGCGAAGACGTCGGTCTGGTAGTTGCGGACGCGGTCCCACGTAACAAGAAAGTAGTCGCCACCGAATGCCACCGACTGTCCATACGTCCTGGCAGTGTCTACCGTGATCGGGATACCGGCAGTGTCCAGAACGACTCCGGATGGAGTCACCCGCGCACCGTAGACGTGGACGCCGTTCTGAGTGCTCGTCCATACCACCATGTAGTTGGAATCACCAAATGCTACCTCCTGTGCATACTGAGACCCAGAGGCGCGCGACACTGCGAATCCGTCGGGGTCCAGGACGGTCCCGCTCTGGCTCACTCGGGCGGCGTAGATATCGGTGTTGTCTTGTTCCCAGGCCACGAGGTAGTTTGTGCCATCGAACGCGGTTGATGGGTCAGAGGCGTAGGCGGAGCTCGGTGACACATCAATGGGTGGCTCGTCAAGGACTTGGCCCGAGCGCGAGACACGTGTGCCGCAGATGGCGCCACCGGGCGCGTCCCACACGACGAAGTAGTTTGTGCCGTCGAAGGCGACCCGCGGGTGTCTGTTGGTCACCATGGGATCGGTTATGCTGAAACCGCAACTGTCCAAGAGCCGGCCCGAGCCATCAACGCGGGCGGCGTATATGTCGTAGCCGTAGTGATCCGTCCGGCCGTCCTGCCAGACGACGAGGTAGTTCGTTCCATCCCACGCCGTGACTGCCTCATACTGCCGGTAAGGAGCACGCGCGTAGACCACCTGCGAATCGAGCAGGAATGCGTCCGGGTCGGGCGGGTCGGCGGAGGCCAGCCCGGCGAGGATGAGGAGCGGCGCGGTGAGCAGTGACAGGTTCATTCTGAGCATCGTTACCTCCGGTGAGCGACCAACATCACAATACCTTTACGCCACTGGATGTCAATGGTTGACGGAGGCCGGCGACTAGCGGCGGAGAACAAGCTCGTTGGTGAACGATGGCCCGTTGCCGAGGCAGACGCCGGGCGGGAGGACGTGCGGGCGTCAGGGGGCTGGAGGCAGGGCGGATTCAAGGGAGTGTTCGGCGGGGATTAGAGAGTCGAGAGCAGGGATGAAGGGGGCGGGTGCTTCTAACGTCGGTCAGGGGGCAGCCGCTTCAGCATGTCTGCGACCAGCGGCTCTGTTTCCGGCACGTTGCGGGTTGCGACTTCCCAGATGATCTGCATGTCAACGCCGAAATACTCATGGGAGATGATGTTCCGGAGGCCGATCATCCGATGCCATTCGACGTCAGGATACTCGCCTCTGAGTTCCTCGGGGATGTTCCTGGCTGCCTCGCCGATGACCTCAAGGTTGCGCAGGACCGCGTCCATCGTCTTCTCGTCTTCGACGAACTCTTCGTAGGTCAGACCCTTCGTGTATTGCCGGACCCTCGCCATGGCCTGCTTGAGGTCTTCAAGCCGAATCCGCGCCGGGCGGTTCGTCATGCGTAGACGACTTCGCTCAAGACCCGGTCACGGTACTGGGGTTTAAGAGCGGGGATTGTCACAAGGTCGACACGCATCCCGAGGACTTGCTCCAAGTGGTCTTTCAGGTCCACGATTTCCCAGCCGATGGGCGCGGTGAACTCGACTAGGATGTCAACGTCGCTCGCCTCCGTCTGCTCCCCTCGGACGTACGAGCCGAAGATGCCGATTCGCCCGACGTGGAACCGAGCGGCCAGCAGGGGAAGCGATTCCCGTAGCGTTTTCTCTATCTCAGCCTTGGTCTTCATTCGGTGGTTTCCTCTACATGTAGGTTAGGCGTGGGTGGGGAAATGTCAAGCATGTGGCGGAGGCGGATAGCGTCAGGCCGCGGAATACTGTACATGGGCACCCGCAACTACCTCCTCCCGGAAATAGCGACTCAACTCGGGCGGGGTGCGCAGGTCGACCTTTCTGCCAATAAGGTCTGAGAGTTCCCTCTCCATCTGTGCCAAGCCGAAGTAGCCCGGGCCGTTGCGTGGCTCGAACTCTACCAGCACGTCGACGTCGCTGTCCGGGCCGAAGCGGTCGGTGAGGACCGAGCCGAACAGCGACAGCTTCCGGATGTGGTTGCGCCGGCAGAACTCGGCCAGCTTGTCGCGGTCAAAGGCGACCTTTGGACTCATGGTTTAGTGTAGCCGAACCGGCCCGAGCGTCAAGTTTCCGGCCACGACGGGAAGACGAGTCGTCGGAGGATTCCGGCGGCTCGCCCGGGTGCGACAGTGCCTGACCAGTCCGGTGCCACGCGGAGCGCCGGCTAGGGTTTCTTCGCGGTCGTGTCGTTGACGATGCGATAGATGGAGAGTGTAGTCCCGCCGTCAGGGCCGGACTTGGCCGTGATGACCACAGTCTGCCTTCCGTCCGGGCTGGCGCGCCCCATGGACGTGCCACCACTCTGGGTCTTGACCGGGTAGTCATTCCAGTCGGCCATCAGGGTTGCGTAGTGGGCTATGACGGCCGGAACGGGATCGGTTGTCTTGAAGACGTTCAGCGAGGTCGTGACATCGTCCTCGCTCCGATCCATGTCACCTACCGCCTGTGCCCCGGGGTAGAGCAGAGATTCGGGCAGGGCATGATGGTTAGCTGACGGTGTCGCGCGCGGTCCCTCGCCGCCGTCCTTCCCGCATCCTATTGCGACTGGAAGCGCCGCTGCCAGCAGGGCGCACAGTGCAAGCATACGCGGTCTGAACATTGGGAGCCTCCTTGGGTAAGACGTTTCCATTCCAGACGTGGTCATGACGCGGCCGGAATCACGCCAAGTCGAGTAAGACGCATGCCGTTGGTTCCTTGTTTCAGCGCAGAAGCGGTGCACGGGGCTGAGCCTCAAGCGGGTCAGGTCAGCGGCGAGGTTCGGATTGAGCCGAGGCGAGGATCATCGGCAGCGGACGGAGTTCGCGCTTGAGCGGGTCGAGGACGAGGCCGAGGGCTTCGAGGGTCATGGCTCCCAGCAGCAGGCTGTCGCCTTCTTCACCGAAGATGACATCGGCCCCGCCGATGGCGTCGCGGTACTTGAACAGGGCCACGCCTTTGTGTCGGGTGATGCGCGAGCCGTCAGCGAGACGGAATTCCTGTTCGGCCAGAGACTTGATGCCTAGTCGTTCCAAGACCGGTCGCGGTATCACGGAATATACCGCGCCAGAGTCAACGAGGAGGTCGAGCGCCTCGGTACGTTCGGGGCTGGCGGGGTTACCAATTTCGATACGCAGAACAGTCAATCCCATTTGATGCTCCTTTTCAGGTCAGACCAGAAGAGGATAGGTAGGAACCGGGAAATGTCAAGCGTTCGCCATGGCCCTGAAACCGACATAGGAGCCACGAAAGCACGAAGGCCACCAAACTGATGGGTGCGAAGGGACAATGCTCCGTTTCATCCTATTTCGTGGCTTCGTGGCTTTCAATATCGGGTTTGGGGCATGGCCTGCAACTAAGGGGCTAGCACGACCTTGCGCACGGCTTGCGCTTGTGCCTCACGTACGAAGTAGAGACCGGGGGTAAGGCCGCTGACGTCATTGGCGCCGGGATGCAGGACCGCGACGCGACGACCGGAGGCGTCCAGGAGGACGATTTCAGATTGCGGACTGCAGACTGCAGATTGTAGAATGTCGAGGCGGTCACGGATGATGGTGGCACCCGACGTTCGGCGTTTGGCGTTCGGCGTTTGGCGTCCTTCGGCAATCGCCCCGGTTGTGTCCCAGGTTGCGGTGATGTCGTAGGCGACGCCGTTCAAGACGTGGAGCGGGTCGTTGTAAAGGAAGCAACTGTCGCCGTAGGTGGTGACGGTCGTTGCGCATTCGACGCCGACGTACCAGCGGCCGGGCGCAGGGTTTGGCACGAGAATCGTCTTGTGCGCGTCGGGAGCGGTGTCGAGATAGTTGGCGGTGCTGCGGAACGCGAAGGTGTCGCGTGCGAGGTAGAGGTTGAGCTGGAGCGAGTCATTGGCCGAGACGGTGATGGAGAGGTTGCGGATGGGGCTTGGGACACGATCCGAAATGTCGGACATTTCGGTCATGTCCCGCGCAGTCCCCGCAAGGTCACAGGCGAAGTGGTGATACTGCTTGTCGCCGACGCGGGCAAAGGCCGGGTCGCCGCCGGTCGGCTGGTCCATGTGTCTTGTGACGCCGGCTGAGAGCGTAGCTTTGAGGCGGGGCGGGCCGAGTCCGTCGAGCGCGTAGCGGAACACGGCCTCGGTAAGGTGCAGCCATTCGCCATAGGGCCAGCCTTCGGGGTGAGTGCCGAGCAGGGCGCAGCGGCCGGTCGAGTCCGCTGCCTTGTATGCCCACGCCGCGACGGTGCTGTCGCAGAAGTAGCCCGCAGTGTCGTAGCGGAGCAGGACTTCGGTCCCCTGCGGCCAGCCGATAGATTCATTGGCAAACGGGCCGTTGTAGACGGAGAGGCTGTCGATGTAAAAGTCGCCGCCGAAGCTGTCGTATTGGAGCAGCGGCGAGTCGGGCGGGATGAAGTTGCCGACATAGGCGTTCTGCATACGGGTGTCTTTGGTGCGGCCGGGCCAGAGGTGATAGAAGAACGGCGAAGTGCCCGAGTCTTGATTGCTGAGCGAGGCGAGATACGCGCCCGCGCAGGAACCGGAGTAGGAACCGCCGTGTGAGTAGAAGTCGCGGACGCGCTGGCGGCCGGTGTCGCCCATGGCCGTGCCGTGGACGCCGGCGTCGCCGCCGTTGGTGTAGATGAGGCGGAAGCGCGGAGAACCGTCCGGGTAGAGCAGATAGCCGTTCGCGTCATCGGGATTCGAGACCATGATGTACTGCATCAGGGCGCTGTCTTCCTTTGCCAGATATTCCATTGAAAGCCCCAGGCTTTCCGCGGCGTAGAGCCGCGTGCGGTGGGTCAGGCCGGTGCCGCCGTCCATGAAAACGTCCTTGTAGTAGCCTTCGGTGGCAAACGCGGCAGTCACGAGAAGTACGAGTGCGACGAGGAGCCTCGCGGCGCAAGTCGGGCGCACGAATGACCAGTTGCCAGTTGCCAGTTTCCAATCAAGTCCGAATGACCGAGTGTCCGACCGGGAGCCGGTTGTCCATCTCACGGGTGGCACGTACTGAGAATAGGCCACAGTGGCGCGAAGTCAAACCGACGGCAGAAGAATCGAAAGCTCTGCATCTGAGCGTATCTCAACCGGTTAGCTGACAGCGACTGCGGCTTTATGGCCGCAGCCGATTTCTTGCTTGACTAGTACCAGTATAATTATATAATGACTGGTACT
>Ga0265595_1002245_pt1 | contig 13374 bp, 15 predicted proteins | sample saktaG_15_FD_190148 | JGI IMG/M metagenome (GOLD analysis project Ga0265595, IMG submission 190148) | Saline water microbial communities from Sakinaw Lake, British Columbia, Canada - sak_2013_06_06_50m | ecosystem: Environmental > Aquatic > Non-marine Saline and Alkaline > Saline ... | reverse complement strand
AATTTGGGCGATAATCTTGGCTATTAAATCTACTTGATTGTAACCTCTTTCTCTTTGTCTTTGGCGAGAAAGCGGAACAGTCACCAAAATTGGTTGGTCAAAATTGACAGTCAATTTCAGGTTAGACAGTTCTTCAACTAAATTGTCGTAGATAATTTCAGCAAAAAGTTTAGCTAAAGCTTGGTTATTTTTGAATTTTAGAGACCAAATTGCTTTTTTTACTAATTTATTTTTGTAGTTAACGATAGATAAAGTATTGGGAGTAAGAGATACTAAAGCCGGAGTAGTTAAAGATAAAAATCTCTCCGAGGTGAGATTATTTAGAAAATCTTGGTCATAATAAAAAGGGAAGAGTAAATCTAAAAAATTTTTCCACATTTTTTGTATATGGTTATTAATTTGCATTGTGTATATGATATAATACTTTGATAATGTTAGAAAATCTTTTAGGCGGAATAGGAGAGAGGTTTCCTCTGAAAAACTTTTTCAAAAAAAAGGAAGAGAGCTTTTTGGGTTTGGATATCGGGGCTTCTGCCATAAAAGTTGTCCAATTAAAAAAAAGCAAAGGGGCCGCTGTCTTAGAAACATATGGAGAACTTTCTTTAGGACCTTATGCTGGGGTGGAAGAAGGAAAGGCGACTAGTTTAGGGAATAAACAAATTAGTGGGGCTATTTTGGATTTGCTAAAAGAATCAACCGTTAATGTAATGACCTGCGGGGTCTCGATTCCACTTAGTTCTAGTTTGATTTTTGAGATGGAAATTCCTAGAGTTTCTCATGAGCAATTGAAAAAGATAGTCCCAATTGAAGCGAGAAGATTTATTCCAGTTCCTATTACGGAAGTAATGCTGGATTGGAGAGTGGTTTTAGACGATGAAGCTGACAAAATTAATAGTGAGGACGATTCTCTGGAAGATACAAGACCAGCTGTAGAGATGGGGCGGGAAAAGACAAGGAAACCAGATAAAATGAAAATTTTTGTGGTGGCTATTCATAAAAACGAGATAGAGAAATATAAGGACATTGTTAGAAATGCAAGGTTAGGACTGGATTTTTTGGAGATAGAAATTTTTAGTACCATCCGATCAGTTTTAGGGCACAACACTGGAACCTCTGCTATTTTAGATATTGGTTCGGGGGTGACAAAATTATATATTGTAGAATATGGCATCGTGAAAAAATCGCATCTTATTAATCGGGGCTCTCAAAATATTAGTTTAGCGATTTCTCGTTCATTAGGAATTGTTATTGAAAATGCTGAAAAGAAAAAAAGAGAAATCGGACTTTTGGGGGAAGGGCAAGATAAGCAAGTTTCGGATATTATCTTAACAAATTTAATTGATATTTTTGATGAAGCCAAAAAGGTTTTAGGCATTTATCAAAATGAACACAACAAAAACATAAGAAAAGTAATCTTTACGGGTGGGGGTTCTGTTATTAAAGGTTTAACTGATTATGCGTCTAAAAATTTAGAAATGGAATCAACGGTGGCTGATCCTTTTGAGACAATCAAAACCCCTGCCTTTTTAGATGATATTTTAAAAGAGATTGGACCAGAGTTTGCGGTAGCAGTTGGTTTGGCTTTAAGAGGTTTAGAAAAATAAAAAAAATAGAATTGAAATTTTTGGTGAAGATAATTAAAAAGTTGTCATTTTTATTTTTCTATCCACAGTTTTATTTGCTTTTCTTGTGTAATCGTTTTGCCTTTAGTGTATAATATTTGCTAATGGAGACATCTTTTATCCCTAAACAACAAACTTATAAGAAACCTAGCACTAAAAAAAGAAACTATGGAGGTTTGCTTATGGGAATTGGAGGATTTATTTTTATTGTAACTGTTTTAGTCGCAGGAACTATTTTTTTATATAATCGGTATCTTGCAAGTGAAATAGACACAATGGCACAAAGTTTGGAAAGAGAAAAAGGCAGTTTAGAAAAAGAGATTATCAAGAAATTAAGTTTGATAGATAAACGAATAGAGGCATCTAAAGAAGTTTTGAACAATCACGTAACCCTAGTGCCTTTGTTTGATTTGTTGGAGCAAAATACTTTACAGAAAGTAATGTTTACAGAACTCTCTTTTTATCCGGGAGATGATGGTTGGTGGAATCTTTCGATGAAAGGAACGACCAATTCTTATGCAACGGTAGCTTTGCAATCTGATGTTTTTGGAAAAAATAAAAATATGAAAGAATTAATTTTTTCTAATTTAGGAATCGGAAACGATGGAGGGGTTATTTTTGATGTTTCGGCCATGATTGATCCTCGGCTTCTTTCTTATAGAAATAGTTTAGAATAAAACAATGTTTAAATTTATCATACCACTTTTTTTAATAGTATTATCGGGGGGATTATTTTTTACGTATATAAATCCGGCCTATACAGAAACCAGTGATTTAAAAGAGGTCCAGCAGGAATACGATAATGCTCTAACGAAATCAAAAGAATTAAGAGAAGTTCGACAAGAATTATTGGCTAAATATAATTCTTTTTCAGAGGAAGATATAAAAAGAATTGGGAAACTTCTACCTGACAATATAGACAATGTTAAATTAATTATGGAAATAAACCAAATAGCGGTTAGAAATGGGGGGATGATTAGAAGTATAGATATTTATTCAGAGACAAATGACAGCAACAAAAAAGGCGATTTAGGTCCAAATTTAAAGGGTTATGATTCTATCGGCCTGCGTTTTGTAGTTGAAGCCAGATATGATGATTTTGTTAACTTTATGCATGATTTAAGCGACAATTTAAGAATTGTAGATATTGTTGATTATACTTTGAAAGCAGGGCAAGGGGAGATTTACAAACACAATGTTAATATTAAGACATACTGGTTAAAATAAATTTATGTTAAAAAGTCTGAAAAATAAAAAAAATATTCTTATTAGTTTGGTCGTAATGTTGGGTTGTTTTTTTGCTTATCAATATTGGGGGGAGGCAGCCACTTCAAGTTCGCAATTAATTTCAACTGGAAATGTAAGCGAAGTCGGAGACGAAACATTACAACTTCTGTCAGAATTAAAAACATTGGTTTTGGATGAAGATATTTTTACAGATAAAGTTTTTCAGAACTTAGAAGATTTTAGTATGGAATTGCAACCCCAACCGGTTGGTCGAAATAATCCTTTTGCTCCTGTTGGAACTGATGGAGAATATATTGCTGTCAATGTGAATATTTCAGAAAATTCTGCATGTGAAGGCGATAGTTGTTCAGCAGAAATACCAGAGAGCCAATAAATCAAGATAACAAATAATAATAAACTTAAGAAAACATCAATTTTCCAAATTGATGCTCAGTTTATTGCTAGAGGTTGAATTGTATGTCATATTTAGATGTTTTAGTTAAAAAAAATATTATAGAAGCTGGCCAAGAAAGAAAGCTGAGGCAAAAAGCTAATTCAAGTAAACAAGAATTAGATAAAATTTTGTTAGAACAAGGTGTTAGCCAAGATGAAATTGATAAAGCGAAAGAAGAATTTTTTAATTTGCCAGTTAAAAAATTGACTAAAGATAATTTTTCTATTAAAGCGTTAAAATACGTTCCAGAAAAGTCAGCTCTACATTATCGTATTATTCCTCTTATGGAAACAGAGGGGTTTTTAGAGGTTGGAATTGTTGACCCTAGCAACATTGAAGCAAGAGACGCTCTACAATTTATTTCGTCTAAGGTTAAATTACCTTATAAACTTTTTATTATTAGTGAAGATGATTTTAAAATAGTTTTGGAAGGTTATAAGGGGTTAGGAGGGGAGGTCTCGCAAGCTCTCACAGAATTAGAATCTGATTTAGATGATGAAGAAGCTAAAATAAGTGAAGCTGTCTCAAGAGTAAAAGAAGAAAATGAAGCCACTATTGTTGAAGATGCCCCTGTCACTAAAATTGTTGCAACTATTTTACGATATGCTACTGAAGATAATGCTTCAGATGTTCATATTGAACACATGGGTGACAAAATTAGAGTGAGATTTAGAGTAGACGGAATTTTAGATGTTCGTTTGGTTTTACCAGTCAAAGTCCACAGTGCTGTTGTGGCTAGAATTAAGATTTTGTCAAAAATGAGATTAGATGAAAAAAGAAAACCACAAGATGGACGGTTTTCAGCTAGGATTGAAGATAGAAGAGTAGATTTTAGAGTATCTACCTTTCCTGCCTATTATGGAGAGAAGGTTGTAATGAGGATTTTGGAGCCAGATAAGGGAATTACGCATTTAGAAGAAACAGGATTGAGTGAGAAAAACCTGAAAATAGTAAGAAGAGCGATTGAACGTCCTCACGGGTTGATTTTAATTTCAGGGCCAACTGGTTCAGGAAAGACAACCACTCTTTATTCTATTCTACACGAAGTTGATAGAGTTAGTAAAAATGTTCTAAGTCTAGAAGACCCAGTAGAATTAAATATTGAAGGGGTAAGCCAGTCGCAGGTAAAACCCGAAATTGGCTATACTTTTGCAAGTGGTTTGAGGACCACTTTGAGGCAAGACCCAGATGTAATCATGGTAGGTGAGATCCGTGATAAGGAAACGGCTGGTTTGGCAATTCAGGCAGCCTTGACTGGACATTTGGTTTTTTCCACTATTCACACCAATGATGCTGCTGGAGTAATTCCTCGTTTAATTGAGATGGAGGTTGACCCATTTTTAGTCGCTCCAACTTTGACGCTTTCTATTGCTCAGCGTTTGGTAAGAAAATTGGCAGTTGGATCGGGAAAGGAAATTCCAATAGAGGGTAGCGTTAAAATGATAATTGAGAAAGAATTTGAAACCTTACCTGAAAAATTTAGACGGGAGATAGTTTTTCCTAAAACTGTTTTAGAAGCTACTCCAGTAGAAAATAATCCCCAAGGATTAAAAGGGAGGACGGGGGTCTTTGAGATGATAGAAATGGACCGTGATATTGAAGAAGTTATTTTAAGAAATCCTTCCAGCACTGAAATCCAAGATTTGGTAAGGTCTAAAGGTATGCTGACAATGAAAGAAGATGGTTTAATCAAAGCTTTCAATCGAATTATTCCTTTTGAAGAGGCCAATAAACTATAGAATAAATTTTCAATTTTCAATTTTCAATCAATGATTTAATTTTCAATTTACAATGTCGGATTTTGGCAAAACCAAAATTCGTATACATTGTGAATTAAACTATAAATATATTATACACAAACTTATGTGGTGAATTTAAAGAAATATAATATAATTAATTAAAGACCTAAATTATGAATTCTAAAGAATTACTAAATAGTTTGATAAAAATTATAGTTGAAGAGGATGGCTCGGATTTACATCTTTCGGTTGGATACAACCCAGCTGTGAGAGTTCATGGGGAGCTGTTTTTTTTACAGAAGCTAAATGTTTTATCCAATGATGATATTTTGGGGGTGATTGCTGAATTACTCAGTTCAGAACACAAGGAAAAATTTTTGAAAGAGAAAGAAATTGATTTTTCTTTTGATGCAGAGGGAGCACGTTTTAGAGGAAATTGTTTTTTTAGTCAAGGGACAGTTGGAGTAAGTTTGCGGTTGATTACTAAAAAGATAAAAACATTAGCAGAATTGAATTTACCGCCTATTTTGGAATCTTTTACCAAAAAAGAACAAGGTTTTTTCTTGGTAGTAGGTCCAGTTGGAAATGGGAAAACAACTACTTTAGCCACAATGTTAGAAATCATAAATCAAAACAAAGCTGGACATATTGTAACAGTTGAAGACCCTATTGAATATGTTTTTGAAAAAGGAAAATCTATTGTTGACCAAAGAGAAGTAGAGATTGATACCAAAGATTTTACTACTGCTTTAAGGTCTGTTTTTAGACAAGATGCCGATGTTTTGATGATTGGTGAGATGAGAGGCTTAGAAACAATTTCTATTTCTGTTACAGCGGCGGAAACAGGCCATTTAGTTTTCTCCACTTTGCACACTAACGATGCGGCGCAAACGATTGATAGAATTATTGATGTCTTTCCTTCCGAACAACAAGCTCAGATTAGAACACAATTAGCCGGAAGTTTATTAGGGGTTTTTTCGCAGAGATTAGTCCCAAGAATTTCTGGGGGGGTAATTCCTGCTTATGAATTATTAATAAAAAATACAGCTGTTTCTAATTTAATCCGTGAGGGCAGAACTTATGAGATTCCTAATGTGATAGAGACAAGCACAAGAGAGGGCATGATAAGTTTAGATCGGTCGTTGTCAGATTTAGTTAGAGCGGGGGAAGTAACCATTGAAAATGCTAAAAGATATTCTGTTCAAACTAACAGTATAGAGAGACTTCTTGGTCAATAATAAAAAATATGTTATTTAAATATAAAATCATTAACCAAGACGGTGAAGAAATAGAAGGGAAAATTGATGCCATCAGTGAAGATGTTGCTATTAGCTCCCTGCAAGGAAGAGGGCTGGTTATTTCTTCTATTCAAGAAGTTGGTAAACGACGATTGTTTGGTTTGGATTTAAATTTTTCCATTTTTGAGAGAGTTTCTAATAAAGATATTGTTATTTTATCTAAACAGATTTCTGCTTTATTCGGGGCTCAGGTTTCTGCCTTAAGAGTGTTTCGTCTCTTGTCTGACGAAGCAGAAAATGCTGTTTTAGGAAGAGTTTTAAAACAAGTCGCTGATGATATTCAGGGAGGAAATTCAATTTCAGTTGCTTTATCTAAACACCCTAAAATTTTTACAGAATTTTATGTCAATATGGTGAAGTCAGGTGAAGAGTCAGGTAATTTGAATGAAACTTTTTTATATTTGGCTGAACATTTAGATAGGGGTTATGAATTAATGTCTAAGGCTAAAAATGCCTTAATTTATCCAATTTTTGTAGTGATTGTGTTTATTGTGGTGATTATTTTGATGTTGACTATGGTTATTCCTAAAATCAGTTTGATTCTAACAGATGCGGGTCAAGAATTGCCGTTTTTAACAAGAGTTGTTATCAATATTAGTGATTTTTTTGTAACTTATGGAATATTTTTGCTAATTATCGTGGTGGTGGGGGGTTTTTTCCTTCTCAGATTTAGCTTAACAAAATCAGGGAAAATATCTATAGATAGATTCAAATTGTCTATTCCTTATATAGGGGGGTTATATAAAAAAATGTATCTTTCTCGAATTTGTGGAAATATGAATACTATGTTAGCTAGTGGTATTTCTGTTGTTAAAGCTGTAGAAACAGCCTCAACGGTGGTAGATAGCGCTGTTTATGAAGAATTGTTAAGAAATGCAGCTCAATCAATAAAAACTGGAAGTTCTGTTTCTAATGCGATGGTAAATGAAGGTGAAATTCCTAATATTATGATTCAAATGATTAAAATAGGGGAAGAAACAGGTGGTCTAAATGATATTTTGGCTACATTATCTAAATTTTATGAAAGAGAAGTTACTAGTGCTGTGGATACATTGGTTGGAATGATTGAACCAGCGATGATTGTCTTCTTGGGAATAGGGGTGGGGGGTCTTTTAGCTGCTATTTTAATGCCTATTTACAATATTTCTTCTGCCATCTAATCTTGTATTTATCCACATATAGTTTTAAGAAGTTTTGCTTTAATCTAATTAAGATTTATAATACACAGTATAAATTGTCGATATTTATTAGCGACGTAAAGCGAGAGTAATTTAAAAGCAAATAAAAGTTTTTTAAATTGCCGAGCTGAGGAGCTAATATCAGGCTAACGCCTGTTATTATTAATTTTTGTTATTAATTTATTATTAAGTTTTATGTTTAAAAATACAAAAAAAGGTTTTTCCCTTATTGAGTTGCTTATTGTAGTAGCTATTATGGGAATTTTATCAGCGGTGGTCTTGAGTTCCTTGGGAACAGCTCGAGAAAAAGCAAGGGATGCTAGTCGAATCTTGGATGTGAAAGATATGGCAAAATTATTGGTGCTTGAATCAGATTCTGGCGATGTTGATTTAGAAACTTGTATAACAGCTGACGCCTCTACTTTGACTTGTACAGGCCCAGGAGATGTTTCTTATTTTTCTGGATACAGTGACCCTTCAGGAAGCACAACAATTTGTGATAGTACCTCTGACACTGATTGTCAATATTCTATAAGTCAGGCTGATGGAGATGCTGCTGCTACCACAGAAGATTTTGAAATTTGTTTTTATCTTGAATACGGTTCGGCTGGCTTGAGTGCAGGGGTTCACTCAATTATTGGACCTATTGGTAATTTAAGAGACACTTGTGAGTAAAATTACTAGTTGTAAAAATGTTTAAATCCGTAGAAAGAAAAACTGGTTTTACTTTGATTGAAGTTATGATAACGGTGGCGATTATTGGTATGTTGTCAGCGTTTACTGCTTATTCTTTTGCTACTTCTAGACCAAAAGCAAGATTGGCAAGTGCGCAAGCTCAATTAAGTGCTCTCCAGAATTATTTAGTGATTTGTGGAAATGATGGCGACCTTGTTGATTGGCAAACCAAGCTTCCTGTTGTTGATGGTGTAACTAAAATTTGTGAGCATGCTAATGTTGTGGCTGTTTTCCCAGAATTACCAGATCACTGGAGTTATGTTTTAGCGACCGATTTAGGAAGATTTAAAGCTATTTCAGATGAAGGTTATCTTTGGGAAATCGAGTGTAGTGAAACGGGTTGTGTCACTACTGTTCCGGACCCTGAATAGAAATAAAATTAAGATGGAGAATACCAACAAAAAAGAAAAAAAAAGAAATATACGTAGGGCGGGTTTTACGTTAGTTGAACTACTGATTACAATTGCTATTATTGGGATTTTATCGGCGATTGTGTTGACTTCAATGAGTGGGACGAGAGACCGAGCAAAAGATGGGAGAAGAATATCTGACCTCAAACAAATTCAATTGGCTTTAGAATTATATTATGATGTTAATTCAACTTATCCGTTAGACAATGGGGCGGAAAATACCCTTTACACTCCTGTTGAAGGTAAAAAGCCCTTAGATGACTATCTTAAAATTTCTTATGATCCAGATGGAGCCCCTTATTCCTATTGGAGCACAGGTCAAAATTATCAATTAGGAGCTGTTTTACAAGAATATAATACTTTATTAGATGAAGACGATGACAGTTCTATTGGTTTTGCTGGAGATAGTAGTGATTGTGCTGGTGGAGAAGGAGATGAAAGATGTTATGATGTCACTCCTTAAATAAATCTAAAGTTTATGAAAGTAAAAAGAAGAAAACTGTTTTGCAGTTTTCTTTTTTTTAGTATGTTATAATTTTAATAATGGACTTGTTATTACAAATATTAATTTTTATTTTCGGGACAATTATTGGGAGTTTTTTAAATGTAGTTATTCTAAGATATGGCAGGAAAACTCTTAATGGTCGTTCAGTTTGCCCCATCTGTGGCAAAAAATTGAGATGGTTTGATTTAATCCCCCTTTTAAGTTTTCTCTTTTTAAGAGGAAAATGTAGAGATTGCCACAAAAAAATTTCTTGGCGATATCCTGTGGTTGAAATAGTAACAGGGGCACTGTTTCTCTTAATTTTCAATTTTTCCGCTCAGAGCAGACAATTTTTTTACTTGATTTACTTAGGGTCTATTTTTTCTCTTTTAATTGTGATTTTTGTTTATGATCTTTATCACAAAATCATCCCAGATTTATGGGTGTTTCTTTTTGTTGGTCTTTCAATAATTTCTGTTCTGGGGAGTTTTGATACTTTAACAACTAAATGGTGGCAGTTTTCGTTAGCCAACAACTTGTGGGCTGGCCCTATTTTAGCTTTGCCTTTTGCCCTCTTGTGGTTTATTTCTAAAGGGCGATGGATGGGTTTGGGAGATGCTAAATTGGCCTTAGGCATTGGCTGGTTTCTGGGTTTGGCAAAAGGTTCCTCGGCTCTCATTTTAGGAATTTGGTTGGGGGCGATTATTGGCTTAATTTTGGTAGCTTTGTCAAAAGTTATAAAGAAGAAGCAATTGTCTTTTCGAGGTATTAATTTTACAATTAAGAGTGAGTTACCCCTTGCTCCCTTTTTAATTGTTGGCATTGGGTTAGTTTTTTTTCTTGGGTGGGATGTTTGGGGGTTAGGTTCATTTTTTTAATGAAAAAATTGATTTTTAAAAAAAATAAAGATTTTACCTTGTTAAAAACTAACACTAATAAATTTTATGGGGGTAAAGATAAGTTTCTGTTGGGGTTTTCTTTAATTGAATTGTTGGTCTCAATTGCTATTTTGGTGGTTGTGTCTGGTTTAGTTTTTTTTAATCAAGCAGGTTTTAACAATAGTATCTTGATTGAGAACTTAGCGTATGAGATTTCTTTAACTATCCGACAGGCACAATCTTATGGTCTACAATCTAAAGAGTTTGAGGTGGGAAGTGATATTTTTATGATTGGCTATGGAGTTTATTTTGATATGGATAATAATAATGAATTGATTCTTTATGCTGATGGAAACAGCAATCACCTATATGATGGGGAAGGGGGAAATGACAGAATTATTGATACTTTGAAGATGACAAATAATAGTATAATTGAAGGATTGTGTATAGGAGATCCTTGTTCCTCAGTGGAAGAGCTAAATATTGCTTTTATTCGTCCTAATCCGACTGCTTTTATCAATTATGTCGCGGAAGCCGATGAAATTGAAATTTGTGAAATACAAATTAAATCAGTTCGAGATGAAAGAAAAAAGATTGTGGTTAATAAAATTGGTCAAATTTCAATAGAAGAAGTTGAGTGATGTTTAATTTAAAAAACAAAAAAGAAATAAATTTGGAAAAAGGATTTATCCCGTTAGAAACCATTGCTGACAAATTTTACAGATTTAAAAATAAGTTTTGCAAGAATGAAAACAGGTTTTTAGCGGGGTTTACTCTTGTAGAAATGATTACTGCGGTAGCTATTTTTAGCATGGTTATGATTATTGCTATGGGGGCTTTATTGGCGGTTATCAATGCTAATAAACAAAATCAAGCCATTCAAACGGCTATCAATAACTTGAGTTTAGCTATGGAAATGATGTCTCGGGAAATAAGAGTTGGTTATTCTTATCATTGTGGAGAAGAGGGGACAATAACAGAGCCATTGGATTGTGAAGAGGGAGATGATTATATTGCTTTTGAAGCTTTTGATGGTGACCCTGTTAATCCTGATGATCAAATTGTTTTTAAATTAGAGGGAACCCGAATAAAAAGGTCTGATGATGGGAGTGGTACCTTTTTATTTCTGACAGCTCCTGTGGTTGTCTTAGAAGAACTAAAATTTTATGTAGCTGGGTCTAGTTCCAGTGACGATATTCAACCAAGAGTTCTGATTAGTGCCAGTGGTTATGTTGATTTAGGTTCAATTGGAGAAAGGGGAAAATCGTATTTTAATTTACAAACGACAGCTTCACAGAGAATAATTGATTTTTAGTAATAAAATATATGTGGTTTAAAAAACAAAAAATTAGTAATAAGAAAAAATTAGAAAAGGGATTTACTTTAATTGAAACATTTATCGCAATTACTGTTTTATTGATAGCTATTGCAGGTCCTTTTACTTTAGTCATGAAAGCCTTGTCTGCCGCCAAAGCCACCAAAGGGCAAATTATTTCTACATATTTAGCTCAAGAAGCCATTGAATATGTCAGAAATATTCGGGATGAAAATATTTTAACAGGAAATAATTGGCTAACTGATTTAAATGGGAGAAGAGTAAAAGCCGATGGAACAACTGAAATTTGCTTGGATTGTAATTGTGTGGCAGAAAAATGTATTTTAAATGCTCCCATTCGGAGAGATGTTACTACTTGTGAGGGTGATTGTCCGCCAATCAGGTTTAATGCAGAAACAAAACTTTACGGATACAGTAATGAATCTGGTTGGGCCGATTCTGTTTTTACCAGAACTGTAGAAATTGAAGAAATTGAGGATAATGTAGAGGTAATTGTTACCGTTACTATGGAATGGCAAGATGGGTCTAATAACAGAGAATTTGTGGTAAAAGAACACTTATTAAATTGGCAATAAATTAGAGGTTAGGTATTTAGGTATTTAGGATATTAGGAAAGAAAAAATTGCGAAGCAATTTTTCCTAAAAACCTAAAAACCTAATTCCTAAAAACCTAATAAATCAATGACTTAAAAAATGAATTTTAAAATAAACAAAAAAATAAAATCAGAAACAATTAAAGATAAAAAGGCTGGGTTTGTTTCTCTGTTGGCTTTGTTGTTAGCCAATGTTTTTTTGTTAATTGGTTTGTCTGTCTATGCCATTTCTATCAAGGAATTGAATTTGTCTTTTGGAGGAAGAGAGTCAACCTTTGCTTTTTATGCAGCTGATGGAGGAATGGAATGCGCTTTATATTGGGACATTCAACATGAGGCCTTTGCAACAACTTCTCCTCCTCGTTTAGATGAAATTAGATGCAACGAAAGAGATATTGAGATAATTTATAGTGGAGCAGAAAGGATGAGTTCGTTTGAATTTTCTTTTGGTGATGATAATACCTTCCCCTGTGTGGAAGTAACAGTTACAAAAAGAGAGGATATGAAAACGGAGATTATTTCTAAAGGAAGAAATAATTGTGACATCTCTGATCCTCGTAGAGTGGAAAGAGCTTGGAGGGTTATCTATTAATAAATCTAAAGTTTATGTAAAAGATAAATTGAGTAATCAAGTTATTCAAAATAAAAATTATCATATTTTATGATATAATTTTGTCTATGAGTGATGAAAAAATACCAAAATCTGTCGTGGAGCATTTGGAAAAATTAAAGAAAGTTATTGAAAAACAACGCTATCTTTATCATGTTTTAAATAAACAAGAATTTTCGGAGAGTGTTCGTGATTCTCTAAAAAACGAATTAGTAAAAATTGAGGAAAAATATCCCCAATTGGTAACAGTGAACTCTCCCAGTCAACGAGTGGCTGGTCAGCCCTTAGAGAAATTTGAAAAAGTTCAACACAAGATTCCACAATGGTCTTTTAATGATGCCTTTACGGAACAAGATATCAGAGATTTTGATGAAAGAGTAAAACGAATTGTTAAGGCGGGCAAATTAGAAAAACTAGATTATGTCTGTGAGTTAAAAATTGATGGGATGCACATTGTTTTAGAATATGTCAAAGGGAAATTAATTATGGCTACTACTAGAGGAGATGGAAAAGTTGGTGAAAATGTTTTGGCGAATGCTAAAACAATTGAATCAATTCCTCTAAAATTAAAAGAAAAAGTGGATTGTTTGGTCGAAGGTGAAATTTGGATGGCGAAGGATATTTTTGAACAGATAAATAAAGAAAGGAGAATAAAAGATGAAGAATCATATGCTAATCCTCGTAATTTAACGGCTGGGACTATGCGACAATTAAATCCACAAATTGTGGCAAAACGAAAATTGGATTCCTTTATCTATGATATTTCTTATCCTGAAAAAATTGTTCCATCAACACAACTTGAAGAATTAA
>Ga0265595_1002243_pt1 | contig 13393 bp, 14 predicted proteins | sample saktaG_15_FD_190148 | JGI IMG/M metagenome (GOLD analysis project Ga0265595, IMG submission 190148) | Saline water microbial communities from Sakinaw Lake, British Columbia, Canada - sak_2013_06_06_50m | ecosystem: Environmental > Aquatic > Non-marine Saline and Alkaline > Saline ... | reverse complement strand
GGAAATATCATCATCCACATAATGTTTCAATTTTCGGGCTGTTAATTTCACTTCTCCGTCATTGAAACTCGTATTTCCATTAGCAACGATGATTTCATCCGCTGCAAAATAGCTCAAGGTATCGGCCCGTAGAACCTGTTTTTCTTTTGTGACGAAAACATTGCGATAAAAATCCACCCGCTCATCTTTTTCAAACCAGTACGCCAGCTCACAGGTCAAATCAACAACGCCTTTGCGGAAATGGACATTCCCGGTCAATTTTTTCACCGCGATCCCGTTCCGGGTCGTCTGTTCCAGGCGGTTGGCGCCAATCAACCGTAATTTTTCCTTCGGTTTGGCGCTCAGTGAACCGCAGATGGCACTCAAAACAAGGGCGCTCAGGATAAATTTATAACAGGCGGTTTTTTCTTTATTCAAGTCGGGAACTCACTCGCAAACATCAATTAATCGTCGTATAATATACGCATTCTTTTGATTTCTTCTAAAAATAACGTAGCAGAACAGATGTTAGTTCCGACAATCTGTTTGTTTTTGTTTTGCTTTCCGCTATATTTATCTCTGTAATGAGGCGTTTAATTCCAGGAGTACCCATGAAAAAATTTACATTGCTTTGCGTTATAATGGTCGGCGTTGTTCTGCTGTCCGGTTGTAGTAATAAAAATTACAAAAGCCACTTCGATCTTGGTAAATGGTATTCTGAAAAAGGACTGATCAATGAGGCGATCCTGGAGTTCAAATCTGCCACCCAGGCAGACCCGGATCAGTACAAAGCCCATCACCACCTGGCCATTGCCTATACTAAAAAAGGATGGTACGAATACGCCATCAAAGAAGCCGAAATTGCCTTTGACCTGCATCCTTCTGACGATACATACAAACTCATTCACGTTATCCGTGAAAAACGGACACTGTCGTCATATGAGGATATCATAACCGAAGAATAACATTCCTTTAATTCCTGCCATATTCCCCTTATGAAAAACAGTTCCGGCCAGATTATTTCGGCCAGCCGGCGAACCGATATACCGGCATTTCATGGAGACTGGTTCCATCAGCAGATAGTCCGGGGATTTGTTGATGTACCCAATCCGTTTTCAAATAAAACTTACCGGATTTCATTGAAACCCGATGATATCAGCGCAATTGTATTCTGGTCAAAGGATTATAAAGCATTTATTCCCACTCTTAATAAAATCGGATCACTATACGAACATCGTTTTCTGTTCCATTTTACAATCAACGGATTTCATGACCGGGCAAAACAGCTGTTTGAACCAAATACTCCGGATGTTCAGGCTACAATTCAAACCGCTGTGTTTCTATCACAGAATTATGGCAAAGAGACGGTTCAGTGGCGCTTTGATCCAATCATTTTGTCAAGTATAACTCCCGCAGAAGAACGCATCGCGGCCTTTGCAACTCTCGCAGCTAAACTGGAGGGCGTTGTGACCCGCTGCCATGTTAGTTTTGTCGATCTCTACGGCAAAGTACAGCGACGTTTCAATAAACTTGAACGAAGTGATGATATCCGGTTTTACCAACCACAATTCTTCGAACAGGTAGATATAGCCCGGCAGATAAATGCCATTGCAGAAAATCATGGAATCCGTGTTTTTACCTGCTGCGAAAACAGTCTTGCAGAGGCCGCCAGCATTATAAAAGGCCACTGCATTGATACTGAATTGTTGCAACAATTGTACCCTGAAATTCAGTTCACCGGTCAGCTAAAACCTACCCGTAAGGAATGCGGCTGTTACGCCAGTCATGACATTGGTACGTATAATACCTGTCAGCATCATTGTCTGTATTGCTATGCGAATAATTAGCTATTCCATCGGATATTTAAAATTCCACTGCGCCCGAATGGTATCCATGGTTTCCATAATCGCCAGAGTTTCAACCAGTGGTAATATGTCACTTTCAGTTTTACCTTTGCGTAGACAATCCATGACTTCAATAGCCTGATAAGTGTACCCGCGCCCCAAGACGGGAAATTCTTCAATAATTTCCTTCCCATCGACCGTAATGCAGACATGCTTCAATTGATTCCAAGGTCCATAAATGTGGATAAAACCATTTGAACCGAAAATAATTGATTCCTTTTTCGTTTCCAGCGTATTTGCAGAAAAAATCGAAGATGTTTGACCACTATCATATTCAAATATGAGAGATTCCTGCTCATCCACGCCAGTCGCACCACGATAACCACAGGTTTTGATCACACTGGGTTGTTTATCGAACACAAAAGAAGCGAAGGAAATTGGATACACACCAACATCCAGAAGCGAACCGCCACCCAGTGCCGGGTTAAAGACACGGCTTTCGGGACCTTTATCCGAACGAAATCCGAAATCTGACTGCAAATAACGAACATCGCCAATCAATCCATCTTTCAGCCATTGCTTCACTTTTTGAAACAGTGGCGTAAAGCGGACCCACATCGCCTCCATTAAAAAGACATGGTTCGCCCGCGCCGCCGCTATCATTTCCCGGGCTTCAATGGCATTCATGGCAAAAGGTTTTTCACAGAGGACGGCTTTGCCTGCATTCAGACACAATAGTGTGTTTTCCTTGTGAAACGGGTGTGGCGTTGCTAAATAAACAGCATCCACTTCCGGACATGCCGCCAATTCATCATAACTGCCGAAATGGATTGGAATATCAAAATCCTTGGCAAATTTATCTGCATTTTCAGGACTGCGAGAACCCACAGCCATCAGCTCGGCATTGTCAAGAAGTTTCAGATCAGCAGCAAATACACGGGCGATACCACCGGTTGCCAGAATTCCCCAACGAACTTTTTTATCCATCGTATTACACCCTCAATGTTCAGTTTTCTAATAAAATTCAGTACCATGTATAGAATAATTATCTTTATTGTTAATCTCAATACCCAAATGGGTATTTGCAATAGTGACACTATTTTTTAACTTAATTCAATATTATGCAACGGCTATCAGTTAATTAACATAGGGGACACAGATCGATGAATGTTCCATTTCCGTTTCAACCCATGCTAACTTTTGGATTTTTATCTATCATGTTACTTATTGGAATTTATCTCAGAAACAAACTCCGGTTTTTCCAATATTTTCTAATCCCTAGCTGTCTGCTCGGTGGCTTATTGGGATTAATTTTTATTAGCACCGGTATTATAAAAATCGGGGCGTCTTCCCTGGAAACATTCGCGTATCATTTTTTTAATATCTCTTTTATATCTGTCGGTTTGTCCAGCAGTAACGAAGACGAAAAAAACGTAATCCGGGGAAAAGACTATATCCGGGGATCGGCTTGGATGGCCATTGTTCAAAGTATCTCCTTTTCTTTGCAGGCCGTGATTGGGGGTGGGATTGTGCTTCTGTTTGGACTTTTCGGTATGAAACTGTTTCCAACCTTCGGTTTTCTCCTTTCTCTGGGGTTTGAAGAAGGTCCCGGTCAGGCATTGTCCTTTGGTAAAGTCTGGGAAACCGTCGGTTTTGAATACGCTGCAACGATCGGTCTGACATTTGCCGCGATTGGCTTTCTATTCTCATTTTTTGTCGGTGTTCCAATCGCCAATTGGGGGATCCGCAAGGGCCATTCCACACTTGCACCGGCCTCATTACCAAAACATATTCTGAAAGGTATTATCCCTAAAGATCAGGAAAAGGAGTCGGCCGGAAATCTGACAATGCATTCCGGTAATATCGAGACCCTGGCGTTTCACGCAGCGCTGATTGGTCTGGTGTATCTACTGGCCTATGGTGTTACATTGCTTCTGGGGAAAATCCTGCCACCCGATGTTGCTAAGATGCTTTGGGGATTTTTCTTTTTCATCGGCATGGCCATCGCATTTTTGGTTAAAATGATCATGAAACGGTTAAAAATTGACCATTTGATTGATTCCGGGCTGCAACGGCGGATTACCGGTCTATCTGTGGATTATTTGATTGTTTCCACTGTAATGGCTATTCAGGTCGTGGTTCTCTGGAAGTATATTCTTCCGGTTTCAATTATGGCTCTGATCGGTGGACTTGTCACGACATTCATCGTCATTTACCTTGGACGAAGACTCTGGGACCATAACATCGAGCGGTCAGTAACAATTTATGGCGCGGTGACCGGTACTGTATCCAGTGGATTACTACTGCTCAGAATCGTGGATCCGGAATTTAAAACCCCTGTGGCCGTCGAGGTTGGACTGATGAACCTGTTTATGGTCCCCATCATTCTGGGGTACGGAATCCTAATCAATGCCCCGCTGTGGTGGAATTGGAGTTTGTTGCTGACTTGCGGTGTTTTTGGGATTGCACTGGTTATTTCTTTACTGTTATTGAAGTTTTTAAAATTAGTCGAAGCACCAAAATTTTAGATAGCCATATTCATTTGAATTTCACCAGGATTTGTATAGATTAGCCACGCTTTATTCTATGTAAAATTGGCTCTATTGATAAAAACCGGTGATTTATATTGAAACCACTAAATCAGATCCTTCGCTTTACCGTAATAATACTGGGATTCAGCGCACCGATATGGGCGTTGAATGAAGCCTATACCGCAGAGGTTCTTGTTAAAAATGAGATGCAATACACTTGCGGAGGTGAGTTTTCGGAAAATAGTCAGACAGCGACCAAAAAACATCAATTTTTCGACAAACTTGGCAATACTATCATCACGGAAAATGTCACCTTTGAAAGTAAAACATTTCAGCCGGTTGAGCTGAAAGTTTCCGACCAGCAAACCGGACGTTTAGAGGAAATATATCTGACAGAGCAGGGTTATAAACTCCGGTACAGGGCCCGGTCCAATACTCCGATTCAGGAAAAAATCATACCTTACAACGGAATAACATTGCACGGGTCATATGTGCCGATGTATATCTCCAATAAAATGAACCGGATAGTAAATGGTGAGATTCTCACTTTTCAGCTGCTGGTTGTAGACAAACTCAACAGTTATGAATTTCAAGTTTGTCAAAATGGAATTAAGACAATTAACGGCAAAGACTATCTTGAGATAATCCTGGAGCCCACTTCCTGGATTGTCAAACAGTTCGTTCCATCCATCAGTTTTTACTATTCTCCTGACAATTATCAGAAAATTGTCCGGTATCGTGGCACAATCGGCCCCCGTAATATTAACGGAAATATCCAAACAGGTGAAATAATATTTTATTACCCGTCTGATTAATCCGGACCAACATCTTTCAATTTTTTTAAACTATTTTAGAATAACCCCTGTTATTCCCTCTACCCTGGCGCCAGTTTAAATGTAATTACATCGCCATCTTTAACGACATAAGTTTTACCTTCGATATGTGTCAATCCCTGGTCATGCATCAGTCTTTCGGACCGGGTCTTTTCAATATCACTCCAATGACGGACTTCCGCCTTGATAAACCGTTCCTCAAAACTACTATGAATTTGAGATGCAGCTTTAACGGCCGATGAGCCGACCGGTAAGGTCCAGGCCTGACATATATTGGATTCCATGGTAAAAAAAGTGATCAGTTTCAGTAATGTATAACCGGCATTGATCAGCCGATTCAAGCCTGGTTCCGAAATATGCCATTCTCTCATAAGCAGCTGCTGTTCACCAGAGTCTAACTCCGCCATTTCCAGATCCAGATTCGCAGACAAGGTCAGAAAGAGATTCCCCGTAGACAGAGCAAATTTATCGAATTGTTCAGTTACCTGTGTTTTTCGACCGGATGTGGCTTCATCCTCGGATATATTTCCCACAATTAGAACGGGTTTATTGGATAACAATGCCAATTCCCGGATAAATGCTTCCTCTTCCGGATGGGCATGGTAATTTTTTGCCGCCTTACCATGCGACAATAATTCACGTAGTTCTTCGAGAACCAACAATGGCTTTTTTAATGTTTGATCACCTGTTCGGACCTTAACATGAATTTTTCGGATTCGGTTTTCAACCGTTTCCAGGTCTTTCAGCAGAATCTCTGTTTCCACGATCTCGAAATCCCGCTTCGGGTTCAATTGAGTATCGATATGTGCCACATTCGCATCCTCAAAGCAACGCACGATGTGTACCAGAGCATCGACGGCCTGAATATGACAGAGGAATTGGTTGCCGAGCCCCTCACCCTTGGAAGCCCCTTTAACCAATCCGGCAATATCCACAAACTGCAGGGTTGTGGGAATAACTTTATCCGGTTGATAGATTTTTCTAAGCAGTTCCAGGCGCTTATCCGGTACCTCGACCACACCCACATGTGGATCAATCGTGCAAAAGGGATAATTTTCCATAGCTACACCCGCATGGGTCAGCGCATTGAACAGCGTCGATTTACCTACGTTTGGCAGACCGACAATTCCACATTTAAATCCCATGTTTCAATCTCCCAATAAATACTAATATTCCATTTCAATGATTAATATAATGAATAATTCACAGTGGAAATAATTTTTCCCCAATTCATTGATTCTGCTTGCGCTATGCTGATAAAATCTTTAAATTTGCGTCCGCCTGAGCAATCAGGTCTTTGAAAATGGAGCCGTAGTTCAATTGGTTAGAGCACTGGCCTGTCACGCCAGAAGTTGCGGGTTCGAGTCCCGTCGGCCCCGCATTTATTTTCTCCTCTGTAACATAATATCTCGTCGACAAATCGCTTCGATTTTCACATCATTTATACTTTTATTAAAATGACAGAAATGGTCAGAATTGGACAGAAACGGCATTTCCACCGGCCTGTCACCGACCTGTCTTTTTGATTAACCTCGGTCAGCACTGTCATAGGCAGAAGCAATAAATGAACATAAAAAAAGGCCTCAGTTGAGGCCTTTTAATTGTGCACTTTACACCTTGTTTTACATCAAATCCTCAAGAGATTCAACCGCTTGTTTATAATTTGCACTTATCAAATCTACATAATAGCGTTCTGTTGTCCTCAAAGATTTGTGACCCAAAAGACGTGAGACAACATATAAATCTGCCTTACCTTCTTGAATTAACCTGCTTCCAAACGTCTTGCGAAGTGAATGAAGATTGGCTCCCGTTATTTTTGCTGTTGTGTAATATTCAGAGATCTTATGTGATACAAAATACGGTTTGAATGAAAATGGTACGGGCGCTCCCTCTTTTTTAATTTCATTCAATATATCAAACAGAACTTTATTCAAGGGGATATACCTATTGTTTTCCCCTTTTACTCCGTTAATCATGATTTTCTTTTCATCAAAGTTCACACTCTCCCATGTAAATTGCGGATCTAACAATTCATTTCTCCTGGCACCAGTATGGAGGTAGGCTAGCACCAACCGTAAGAAAGGAATATTGTTATCATCTTTTATTGCTTTAATTAGATTTTCAACTTCGTTCCTTGTTAGGAATCTAACGGTTATATCCTCTGACTTTGGTAATTTTACATCATTTGCTGGATTTTTCGTAATGTATTTCCATTCCACCGCTTTATTAAAAACAGCCCTGAGAACTCTTAGTTCAATAGATACTGTTGCAGCAGTCTTGTCTTTTCCCAAACGTTTCTGTTTATAATTACCGATTGTCTCAGCTGTTATTTCGTTAACATATACATCACCTCCCAGAAATATTTTAAACGCTTTAAACACAAATTCTTCCCGATCAATAGTTTTTTGGGACTTATTTCGCTTGGAATATTTTTTGTATCGGTCAAGTAGTTGAGACCAAAGATATTTTCGTTTTTTGTCATTCTCCAGACCAAACCTTCCAAATGCCACGTCCGCTTCAATCTGGGATTTTATTTTCATAGCATCTGCTTGAGTACAGTATACTGTTCTCGTTGTCCATTTGTTAGTATCCGGGTGCATGAACCCAATTATATATGCCGGTCCTTTATCCCGATTAATCTTTTTTATAGTAGCCATAATTACACCTTATATAAATCATTAATAATAATATCTATCTCGTCACCTGAGATTGGTCCGGCCAGCATCTTTTTCACTGATGATGCCGGAATCCTGATGGGTGGTCTTTTTGATGCCGTTGATTTAATCGCAATGACTGGAATCTCAAGATTCCGGATCATACGACTGATGGTCCTTTCAGACACCTTCAGGTATTTTGCGATCTCTGCTTTGGTGAAGAGCTTTTCCATGATTCTTATATCTTGTTCTGAATTAATGAATTCTATGATTAAGCTGGCAAGTATTGCCAGCTCCAACCATACTTATGACAAAACGCATTTACGCGGCCCCAAGATCGGTTACCTAATGCAACACAACCACCAACACTTTTTTCAAAGGGTATTTCAATAGTTCTTGAAGAATTATTGAATTTGCACCCTTTCCGTTCAAGACTTTCAACCATTAACCTTTCTAAAGAATTCATATTATTTCCTTTCTATTTGTAAAATTTGTTATGCCGGAAACGTTTAAATTTTATTCCCAGAATTTTGATGTGATCTTCGTCGGTATACCAGACGATCTTTCCGAAGATGCTGAAGCCTCCCAGCGGTTTTTTGATGTGAACATAGATGAGTATCCAAGGAATATCGCTAGAGTCTTTGGCAAGATAACATCTTGTTGCCCCACCATCGTCAGTTGCTTCGAATTTTAATTTAATCATATTATTAGACCTCTTGTTTATTATTTTTCTTATTCCAGGTAATAAAAAAGGGGAGCAAGCGAACCTGCTCCCCTTTTTGTTTGGCATCCTACTTTTTCTGCTTTTTCAAGCGTTCGGGTAGTGTTTTGGCCAAGTTCGATAAAGTGCCAATGCCATCATTAATGGCTTTGATCTTTTCATCGAGTTTTGCAATGGCCTCTTGACTCGCGAGCTGATCTAATTCGTCACCAGATTTCGCAAGAGCTTCTTGCTCTGCCTTGGCATCCATTAGTTCATCAAGCAAATCCTGAGAATTATTGCGAAGATTCCTTAATCCAACCACGCTTTTGATATTCTCGGCGCTTTTCAGCCGATTCTTTATCTTGGTGGTTTTCATTGCCAAGGTATCTTCTTTCTTAGCCACGTCATGTCCAACATCTTCATGAGAGCCGGTACTCTGTTGAACATTCCCGGTTTGATCAAAAGTAGTAGATTCCATTAGAACCTCCTTTTTTGAAGTTAGAAATAAGTGAGGGCTGATTCTTTCAGCCCCCTGTCACTTATATAACTGTAATGGTTGTGAATTATTATGAACGAAATTGTGAATGATTGTGAATGCTTTTGTTTTGAGAATATTTCATTACATCAAATAGCATTTTATTAATCTTTTTAGTGGGAACGCCAAATTCGTCTGCGACTGCTTTTATATTATCAACGGTATTATTGCAGCCGTTAGTGTAATTATTAATAAAGAGCCGAAAGATCTTTTGGTATTTATGAGGCAACATGTTGATAAAATCATTTAAGAAATCTGTATTACATTCTACCATGATATCGAGATTATCTATTAATGATTTTGAGTCTATCTCATCGGTATCAATTAATTGGCGGGAAACACTTTCATTTTTATCATCATTGTTGGTGGTGATATTAATCAAGGTGGGTCCATTACTTAAGCATGATTTGTAGAGGCAATTTGCTTTGAATTCACATTTATTATAGTTATTACCATGAATCTTCGGGCAGGAGTTACTGCTCTTTCTGGGAGCCTTTACAATTTGGTTATATTCTAAAAAGATAGTCTGGATTCTGTAGCGACAAATGATAAAAGTATAACCCTTGAAATGATTATTACTTTTAAATTCTTTGCTAAGAAGCAGATCGTAGATACACTCTATAATAGTAGTATATATCAGATGATGATAAACAATACCCTGATTGGGGTCATTCTCATTTTTAGGCGCTAAGTACCTTTCAAAATGTTTATGAAAGTTTTTCTGCCAACTCGTGATGGTATTAGTAATACTAGACAATATTCGGGAAAACAATATACTGTGTTCGTAACTGCCAGGCTCTGAAATTTTGAACTTATTAACAAGATCAAAGTCAATGCACTCTGATTTACTTTTATCATAACAAGATTCTTCCCTATCAATTTTTGGTAGATTGTCACTTTCAATTCTCTCAATTAGAGAATCATACTTGTTATAATGTTTTTGTTTATCTACTCTTCCGGGGATAATATTAATTTTCATTTTTGCATCTCCTTATAATTGATATTTTTGCATTATGAGACAACGCACGTGAATTTTTTGGAAGCGCCTTTTCACCGATGATCTTCCTGAGATTGGAAATATGTTTAGTAATTGTCATACGAGGTACTTCGATTAATTCTAAGCAATCCTTAATATCCTCGTCATCAACGGGGTCAGGATAACAACGAATCATCAAGTCGAGAATTTTAAAGGGGTGTGAATTTTTAATTGGGATCTGTTTCTGATCGCTGGTGATGATATAATCATCAATACGGTTGATAAGCAGATCAAAATCCTGATCTTTCTCAATAGAAGAATAATCTGAAATACCTGTGGTACTTGTATTAAGATCAAAAAGGGTTTGAAGCGAGTAAGGAAGATTATCATCAGAAACAGGGTTTTTAATAAATACCTGGATCATTTCAATATCATCACGTTGAGCGATTTGACGTAAGTCTGCAGGTGTGGGATTGACAATAATGTGACTAATCCGGTGTTGTTCAGCACCCTGAGAAATAGTTTCGAGATCATTTGTCAAAGAATGTTTGTGACACAACATTTTTCCTCCGTTGTGTCACGGGCCCGTGACTGATTGTTAATTCAGTCGACTGAGAGTTCATGATTTTAAAAGTGCACTTACAAGTAATAGGTATAACCTGTGTGTAACTTCAGGATTAATTAACGTAGTTTTGGACGTAGAGAACGTCTTCTACAATTATTTGAGTTGTATTATAGGATTATTTCAGAAAGGGAGTAAAGTGATTATATGTCGATATATTCTATCTGTTTGTTCAAAGCATAATTTCCCTTGCGACTGGCAACCTTATTAGGTTGAGGAATGATTATTTTAAAATCAATTTCTCTAAGGTTTTTCAATTTCTTATTTATATCACTTACAATCACTCTTCGGTGCTTATTATCAAAGTCCCAGATCCATGTTTGAAGAGTGCTTCTTTCTTGCCTGCCTGGAGGATCGATACTAATCTCGTCTTCAAAATAATTTGCAAGATAAAGACGATTAAATATATTTTTCAATTCACTTCTATGTTTATCAGGTTTTTCCAGCCAATATTCTTCCTCATTTTTTCTCTCCATAGCAAGAAATAAAAGTAAGGATGCCTGATCTGCGGATAATTCAATAGGTTTTATTAAATTTTGATTATTACCAATCTGGAAATATGCTTTATCCTTAGGGTCGGAGGGATCTTTTGGTAGAGTAATTTTTAATTTGGTATACTTCTTCATTTCTGATGAAGTCCTTTTTCCATTCATCATTCTGGAAATAATTAATTCTACGGTTTCTTCACCATTAACAAAACGAATTTCATCAACGATCTCTTCGGAAAAGTTTTTCAACTCAGCAATATTGTTATCCCACTCACTTTTCTTTAATAGATCAAAAGTCTTTTTATTAATATCACTAACCAATAGGTGCTCTTTACCAACCGCCTTAATGAAAAAATGATGTGCCAATTCTGGGATATCTTCCTTGATCTCTATAAGCGAGGGAACAAATATTTTCTTGGGAAAGCAGGTGTGCTTTAGATTACGATCAAGATTATCAAATCCTTGTGGGGTTATCGTTGCAATGAATTGTAGTTTTCTCTTTGAAATAGTCGGATTAGAATATTTCTCTTGATATAATTGGTAAATTTTATCCTTTTGGAAATCAGTGGCTTTTTCTAGGTCCTGAAAGATTAGTACACCATTCCATGTTTGACTTAAATAACCTGGATGATGGATCGAAGTTTCCTTTTCTAAATTCAGCATCAAATTATCAAAGTTTTTATCTTTACTAGCGCCACAATGGTAGATTTCATGACGAGCGGATGCTTTAATTAATAAATAATTTATCAAATGCATTCTGCCTGTACCATATTCTCCGACGAATAGAATATTATGACTATCCTCAAAGTAAGTGGTCGCTCTTTTAATGTTCTCTTTCGTAAGATTATTTGATCCGATTATTTTAATGTCTTCAAAAACTCGTAAAATATTATTATTAATATCCCTTTTTAACTTATCAAGCCCTCTGTCAATTAATGACTGGCCTGGCCTATTATCCAAATAATTACATATTTTGGTGTAATCACTTACCAAATCCAGAAGAATTCTTCTCTTATGTTTATCTTTCGGAAAATACAAATCTGTATATTTACTAATTCTGTCAGGTAACAGGCTTCTGATCTTGATTTCGCTTAGAATTAGTTGTAAACAGCCTCTGATATCTGAGTATACTTCTGCGTTTATGATAATGTCAGAAGATTGATACAGCATTTTTTGAATATCGAAGTCTTGATATTTACTCTCAATCCAGGAATTAGTTAAAGACCATAAATACTTTATTGTATTTGATGATATACCAATGTCATTAATTGATATGTTTTCATCTTGTGGTACGGAGGTTATTTCTGTGGAGTTGATTTTTAGAAGGTTATTAATCCCAATATCAATAATAGATACAATAAATTCCGGAACAATCTTTACTGTTTGTTCCCAGTTTTTTTCATCCAGAAGGTAAGATCCACTAAATGGGAATTTAATTAATCGAAAGTCTTTTTCCTTGTCAGCAAGTTGTTGAAAAAATTTATCTGCTTTGCATTTAAATTCATCTTGTGAACAATAGTTATTGACAACTTCATCGGGGATCGTTGAAGCAATGTTTCTGTGTTTGATAAAATCGTTCATTCTGTTCCTAACAAGTATAAGCCAGCCACTCAACACGAAACCTGAATATTCGTGTTAACTCCCGTGTTTGAATTTTTAGTGTAAAACCCTCTTTAGTTAAATTTTCAATTTTAGTATCTATTCTGATATAATTATCTTTTGAGTCAGTATCGAGACTGGCCAATCCAACGTGAATTTCAGGCTTTTTCAAAAATGGTTTATCAAAAGTAATTGTTTCCTCTAGCTCTCGGTCACTGTACTTACTTACTTCTTTTGAAATCTCATTTGGATTATCCCAGCCATCTAATATTTTCCAGGTCCCGCTTTGAATCATATGACCAGATTGCCCTTTTTTCAAGTCACTAACAGTTTTCTTTAATTCTTGGATGCTCTGAATAATATCTAAAATCGACTCTTCCATGCCCATCTCCATAATGAAATTGTTATTATACCGTTTAAGTTTATCGAAATATATCCGAAATATGAAATGTATTTTTACTTGTCGTAGGGAAAAATATATATGGATATCCATACAATTTATTAAAATATCGCTTGACAATGAGCCCTAAATGGACTATATTATATTATGAGGCAATTAAAATTATCACGACGGGCACTGGCGGGAAATCCGGAAAAATATGGCCTTAATTGGCCGGGCGGTAAATTTG
>Ga0265595_1002240_pt1 | contig 13402 bp, 12 predicted proteins | sample saktaG_15_FD_190148 | JGI IMG/M metagenome (GOLD analysis project Ga0265595, IMG submission 190148) | Saline water microbial communities from Sakinaw Lake, British Columbia, Canada - sak_2013_06_06_50m | ecosystem: Environmental > Aquatic > Non-marine Saline and Alkaline > Saline ... | reverse complement strand
CATTAAAAAGACAAACAATCCTAATAGTCCAGTTTCACTAGCTATTAATAAATAAACATTATGAACTGGCTGATGAATCCAATTCGATAAAAGATCAAGCGTATCTTTCATTTCCCAAACAAAATTACCAAGCCCAATTCCCATTAAAGGACATTCTTGAATAATAGAATAAGCAAATTGATTATAAAAAAGCCTTAAGGTAATTGATTGCTCTTTTGAAGATATTGAAAATCGAGAAAAAAGTTCAGGAAAAGCAAAAATAACAAACAGAGAACAAAAAACAATAAATAATAGAAAGATTAAAATAATCTTCTTGGACAATTCTCTATCTTTACTTTTTCTTGCTTTACAAAATGCAAAAATAAAATAAAATAAACTTGCTAAAATAAAAATAGCAATAATAACTCTAGAAAAAGTCAATCCTAAAGCAAATAACATTATAATAAAAATAAAAAAGAAGAAAATATTTTTAGCAAAAGAATATTTCTTTTCTAACCAAAGAAAATAAAGAAAGAAAAGACTAATTAAAAGAAAAAAAGCTAAAACATTAGGATGCGGTAAACTACCATATACTCGAATAAAGATTAAATCATTAACAATAAATTTAGCTACTCCATCTATTCCAGAGCCTAATGGACTTTCAGTTAAAAACCATAGTCCTAAGTTTTTTTGAATAGTAAATTGTGAAATAGCAATTATAGATTGAATCAAGCCACTAGCAATTAATACTTGAGCTAATCGTTTAAAATTAAAAATTTTCCTATAATTATATTTCAAATAAAAGAATAAGCCAATAAATTCTAATAATTTAAACCAAGAATAAAAACCAAGAGATAGATTTCTAGCTTGAATTAAAGAAATTAAACTAAAAATTAAAAAAACCAATAGCCAAAAACTATAGTTTTTTAATTGAAATACTTTAAACTTTTTTAAAAATCTTTGTTCTTTTACTCTCCAAATCCAAAACAAAAAAATTAAAATAAGTAAAATATCAGTTAAATAAAGATAAGCAGTAGTCCATTCATTAAAATCACCTCCCCACTGATAAATTATCTTTCTTGTTTGAAAAGGTAAACAAAAAATTAAAAGATAAAAAACAATTTTTTCTAATAAAATCATTAATTTAATGTAATTTCTTAAATTCCTCCATAACTATTTTTCTATCATCCCAAGAAATCTTTTCACCTCTACTTATACAAAGCCATGATTCGCATCCTTTACCAGTAATAATCACAACATCTCCATCTTGAGCTAATTCTAAAGCTCGATGAATTGCTTCTCTCCTATCAATAAACTCTTCAGCTGACTTATTTTCTAATCCCTTAACAATATCATCTATAATCGCCTGAGGGTCCTCATCATAAGGATCTTCATTCGTGATAATAACCTTATCCAAATATTTTTCAGCAATTTTACCAAATTTAGGACGCTTCCATTTGTCTCGTCCTCCACCAGCTGCTCCTAATACGCCAATAATCTTTCCAGAAAATGATTCTCTAATCATTTGATAAACTTTTTCTAAAGCATCAGGCGTATGAGCATAATCAACCATAATTGTAAAAGGATCTTTAATAACTATTTCTAAACGACCTGGAATGCCTTTAATTTTTTCTAATGCTAATTTAATTTTATCTAAACTAATTTCTTCAATTAATCCAATGCTTATGCTTGCTAAAATATTATATAGATTAAACTTACCTAATAAGTTTACATTAAAATTTTGGCCATCAACTCTAAAATCAATGCCTTTTTGGCTTAATTGATAATCACTTGCCTTAACGTTCTGGTCAACTTCTTCTGATGATTCAAAGTCTATTCCATAACCCCATTTTTCTTTAGCTGGAAACTGTAAAAAATATTCAGCATTAGGATCATCTAAATTAACAATCGCCTTACCCTTAAGCTTAAGCATTTGAAAAAGTTTTGATTTAGCTTGCTTATATCTTTCGAATCCTCCATGGCTTTCTAAATGCTCTTCAGTTAAATTAGTTAAAACAGCAACATCAAAACCAATAAAACGATGACGATGTTGTTTAATCCCTTCAGATGTTATTTCTAAAACAGCATACTTACATCCCGCATTAAATGCCTGACGTAAAAGTTTTTGTAATTTAAACCTACCAGGCATAGTCATTTTTAAATCATTATTCCAAGCCTTGTCTTTAATTTTAAATTCAATTGAAGAAAAAGCAGCGACTGGATAACCAGCTTGTTCTAAAATCCGACTAATTAAATAGACTGCCGTTGATTTACCATTAGTACCAGTTACGCCAATTATTTTCATCTTACGAGAAGGAAAACGATACCAAAAAACAGCCAATACAATCAGGAAAAGATGATATATCGGCTGAAAAAAATTAAATACTGATCGTGGGATAATGCGTCTACCTAGATTTAATATTTTTTCTAATATTGTCATAAAATTTTTCGAGCTAGATTATAGACAATATACCAAATTGACCTATAAATCAAATCAAAAACACCTAAGTGATTAATCTCTTGACCATTGAATCCTTTTTTAAAACGAGTTACTCCAGGCCACTTCTTTTCATTGATCCCCCAAAAATCATAATGCCTTAATCCTTTCTCTTTTGCTTTTAAGATTGTCTGCCATTGGAGTAAATAAGGAGCCATTAATTGACGATATTCATAATTCGAAGAACCATGCAGATATACAGCCATTTCATTAAAAAAACAGACCAAATTAGCTGCAACAACTTTATTTCTATGCTTCGCTAAAAACAATTGAATTGTTCCGTCTTTTCCTAATGTATTTAACATTTTTCGATAATACTCTTCAGAATGTAAAAAGAATTTATCTCTTTTTGCTGTTTCTTTTAATAGTTTTAAAAAAGTATTTAATGATTCTTGTGTATTTGATTGTTCAATCTTTACTCCTTTTTTCTTAGCCAATCTAATATTATACCTTGTCTTTGGATTCATTTGCTTAAGCAAATATTCTTCTGATTGGTTAATATCCAAAATTATTGTCTTGCTTGGCTGAATTTGATTTGAAGATGGGGACAGTCCCCAAAAGGGACTGTCCCCATCTATATTCAAATTTCTTCCTGGTTCTATCTTAAAAAATATGCTTTTCTCTTGTTTAGCAATTTTATTAATTTCTTTTAAAAATTCTTCAAAATCTCCTTTTCCAATTGGACCATAAGGACAATATAAATAATTTTTCTTTAAAGGTAAATCGTGCTTAATAATTAATCCCTTTAATCTCTCTGTTTCAATATGCCAGATCTTTCTATTAATAGATTCCTGAAATTCACCCCATTGCCAAGATTGTAAAAAAGAACCATTGTTCTCTTTAACAAATTGATTCCATTGTTCTTTATTCGTATCCATGTTTATTTCCCTAAAATCTTCAAAGCTTCTTTAATTCTACTTTCTATTTCTTTTATTCTATTTGGCACTTGCTTAAGAGCATCATGAACTTGATACTTGGTATATCCTAAACTAACCAAAGCATCAACCACTTCATCGTCAGAAACTAATTTTTTAACGTCTGAACCAGAAACTAGAATCTTGCTTCTTAATTCTAAAATAACTCTTTCAGCTGTTTTCTTACCAATACCAGAAACTTTAGTTAACAAGTCAACACGCCCACTGGCAATTGATGCTTTAAGATCTTTTATTGAAGCAATTGACAAAATAGACAATGCCGCTTTAGGACCAATTCCGCTAATAGAAATCAAAAGTTCAAAAAAGTCTAATTCGTCAGTATTTAAAAAACCATATAAATCTAAAAGATTTTCTCTATGATAAAGATGAATAAATAATTTAACTTCTTGTTTAAGAGTTAGCTTTTCTAAAATAGGAGCAGGACAATATACCTTATACCCTACTCCTATAACATCAATAATTATAAACTTATCTTTCTTTAATTCTATTTTACCTTTAAGTAAAGCAATCATATATATAAAATTTGTTTTCTGAATATAATAATATATATAAAAATAATATCATACTATTGCTTATTTTTAAAGTTTCATTTATACTTTTTTTATGCCTATTATTAAATCAGCCAAAAAAGCTCTTCGTCAAAACCGTAAAAAACGATTATTCAATTTGAATCGTATAAAAACGATGAAAGAGCTAATAAAAAAAAGCAAAGAATTAATTAAAGAAAATAAAAAAGAAGAAGCTTCTAATCTTTTGCCAAAGGCATATAAAGCAATTGATAAAGCAACTAAGCGTGGAGTAATTAAAAAGAACACAGGAAACAGAAAGAAATCTCGCTTAACTAAGGCAATTAACAAGATATAAATGTGGAAAAGTGATGCTTGACAGACACTTTTAATCTTGATATCCTAAAGCCATACCTATGGGTATAAAAAAACATTTAGAAGCCAGTATTATACACTCTAATAGAAAACTGCTGCTAGCGGCAGTTGTTTTATTTATTATGATTTTTGCCTTAATTGGCCCAGTAAGAGGAGCTGAACAGCTTCTCTCTATTTATTTTGGTAAAAACGAACAAGAAGTCGTTGAACAAACAGAAATATTTATAAATAATGAAAATTATTTAATGGCAAGTAGTTTAGCTAGTTTAACAGACCAAACAAACTATGAATGCGAAGGAGATTCATGCTTAAAAGAAACTGATTTAATAACATGGCAAGAAAATGCTCTTTTAAGTCAGACTAATCCAATTACTACTATTAGCCAAGAACCAAGAGAAGAAATTTCTACTTATGTTGTTCAAGAAGGTGATAGTTCTTCAAGTATTGCTGCTAAATTTGGCATTAGTTTAAATACTCTACTGTGGAGCAACGACCTTAAAGAAACTAGTCTTATCCATCCAGGAGACGAATTAACCATTCTTCCTATAAATGGATTAATATATGCAGTTAAAAGCAATGATACTATTGGTGCAATCGCTACAAAATATAAAGCAAATACAGAAAAAATTATTGCTTTTAATGATTTACCAGCTGATGGAGCTATTCAAATTAATCAAAAATTAATTATTCCAGATGGCCAAATGCCAACTGTAAATACAATCAGCAGAATTGTTCCACAAAGTTATGTTACTGGAGCTGGTACTGGTGTAAGTAGAAACTTCCCTTATGGTCAATGTACTTGGTACGTTGCACAAAAAGTGGTAGTTCCTTGGTCTGGAAATGCTAAATCTTGGTTAGTCAATGCACAAGCTTATGGACGTCAAACAGGATCAATTCCTCAAGTAGGATCTATTATGGTCATGACTGAAGGCGGTTGGATGGGACGAATGTACGGTCATGTTGCTTATGTTGAATCAGTGAATGGAAGCTGGGTAACTATTTCAGAAATGAACTATATTGGATATGCCCTTAAAAGTGTAAGAACACTTAATGTAGGTGATTGGCGTATTCGAGGATATATATATTATTAAAACTTTTAATCTTTAAATTAAAAAACTGCCATCTGGCAGTTTTTTTTAATTAATATTGTATAACAAATTCTTATTTAGAATTTTTACCACATTCTGAACATAATCTAGCTTCAGGCACTATTTCAAGACGCTCTGCTTTGATCTCTTTATTACATTTTTCACACTTGCCATAATTATCACTACTTATCTTTTCTAATGCATTATCTATATCCTTAAGACGTAATTCTAATGTATGTTCAATTGGCAACAAGCTTTCGTATGATTCTATCCTTTCAGCACTTTCGTCCACATGAGAACGATCATTACCCAAAAAAGGTAAATTGGTTAACCAGTTCCCTTTTCTCTTAGGATCTTCTTTCGCAAAAGAACTAATTTCTTTAGTTAGTTTCTTTTTCTCTTCCTCTAATTTCTTTTTTAATTGTTCTTTTGTTTTTTCATCCATGTCTAAATGATATCATAAAAAATGAAAGAGAGCAACCATCATCGATGATTGCTCTCGTTATTAAGAAGGGTTATGAACCCATTTTTTGTTATTTTTAGAGTATAACCCCTCCATGTCTTTTTGTAAAACAAATAATATTGCACTTTTTATATTATATATATTTATAGCACCTCCTGTGCAATAATGATTATATTTTCTCAAAAAAACATTTTCTTTCTTTTTATGCCAGCTATACGCTTCCCTCCGAAGCATTATTTAAAGAACTAATTATCATTAGCTAGCAAGTTTGTTCTCGTAGAACAGACTTCATGAGAACACTATTATTTTACTAATTTTATAACCCTAGTGTCAACCCCAAGTTTTCCACAGGTTATCCTAGTTAGATATTAATAATAGAATCGACTATTTTTTCTAGTGATTCTTGTGAATTACTAATAACAAAATACTTTTCTATTTGAGCGTAAAAATAATTATAATATGAATTAGATAAAGGACTAATTTTCGTTATTTTAATCTGACGATAATCCTGACTATATAAATTAAATTCTTTATTAAGCTCTGATTCAATAATATTTAAAATTTGGCTTACTTTAGCCAAATCTTCTTTTCTTTCCAAAATGACTAAAAATGGCAAAGAAGCTTCAGAATTAGCTGGTAAAATTATAAAAACAGATTGATCCTTAAACAGAGATTGAATATCATTTGAAAAACTTAACCCAGCTTGATTAAAAGAACTGTTAATCTTACTAATCATATCTTGAATAAAAGAGTTATTTTCTTGTATAATCTTATTAAAAGAGGATATCTGTGGATAAAACTCTGTCTGATTAACAATGCTATAAACTACAGCATTTTCAGGAATTAAATCATTAAATGGTTTTTCTTGAGAAACTAAAAACCAATAATTTACTCCTAAATAAATAACAACTAAAAATAAAAATGCACTTAAATAAAGCCATTTTTTTGAAAACTGTTTCTGTTTTTCTATTGGTTGATTATTACGTAAATCTAATTTAAAATTATCACGAACCTGATTATAAGAAGAATTATTTTTTTTAATAATAATTTTAGGCATAATTAAAAAGAGTTATTTTCTTCTTCAACTCTTAATAATGTATCTATTGCATTAAACATGGCTTCTCTGGAAGTAGTAATAACTAAATTACCAGCTATAATCCCATAATCAAGACTTAGAATAGGCATTGGAAAATTCATATAACGAATATATACATCTTTATATATCTTATCTTGAAATTCTTCGCTATGTGTATCTGGGATATCTTCTATTAAAAACAATTGATCTAAATCATCTATCATTGTATCTTCCCAATTATTTAAATCTTGAACCAGAGTATCGCTTTCTCCCATCTTTATAACAATCCCCAAGCGATTACCTTCTTCCTGTCTATACAAAAACAAAGTGTAGTCATCTGTAATGGCTGAAAGAATATTCTCTGGTATATTAATATTCAAAGCCAAAATTAAAGTATTCAAATCAATATATTTTTCTTCTTCTTGGTCAACTGACTTAACTAAAATACGATTAATAGTGCTACTTGCTTGACCCTCGTCAATTATTAAACTTAATTGACCTGGTAATAAGTTTTCTTGTCCAACAATTAATTCAATTGTTTTTGTTTCATTTACTGGAATAAGTGAATCTGGAATAAGTAATTCTTGAATAATTGGCTGGCACTCTGCATCAATCTGGCATTTACTATCTCCATCTCCTTCAATAATAATACATTGATTATCTTGACATTCAAAATGAGTAACAACTATTGGAGTTACTGACTTAAGATAATTCCACCAATAAAAAAATCCTCCCGTTCCTATAACTATTAAAATAGCGATTAAACCAAAAATAATAAAAAAATATTTTGATTGTCTTTTTGGAATCTTTATATTAGAACTCTTTAATTCAACCTTTTTAGATAAAACTGGTTTTTTGTCTGGTTTTATTATTGGTAAACTATTTGGTGGAACAGAAGATCCTTTATTTAAAACAGCTACATCGTCAGCCATGGTTCTAATAAATGATTCGTCAATATTAAATTGTATTGGATTTTTAATATTCACAATTACTCCTTCTTAATTATCGACTAACATCTTTTAACGTCAGACCAACACGACCTAACTCATCAATTTTTTTAACCTTAACAACAATTACTTGACCTGTCTTAACAATGTCTTCTACTTTTTCAACATGATAATCAGCTAATTCCGAAATATGAACCAATCCTTCTTGATTAGGTAAAATCTCAACGAATGCACCAAAATCAGTAATTTTAACTACCTTGCCACTAAAAACTTCTCCAATTTTAACTTCTCTAGTTAGATTTTTAACCCATTCAAGTGCTTTTTGACCAGAATCTTCATCAAACGCAGTAATATTAACTATACCATCATCGTCAATATCTATTTTAACACCTGTTTGATCAACTATTTCATTGATTACCTTACCACCTGGTCCAATTACATTTCTAATTTTATCCTTATCAATTTGAATAGTCAATATTCTAGGAGCTAAAGGAGAAAGTTCTTTACGAGGTTCCTTTATTGTATCTTCCATCTTTTCAATAATTCCTAAACGAGCATTCTTAGCCGATTTAAAAGCATCTTTTAATATTTCTAAACTAACTCCCTCTATTTTAACATCCATTTGGCAAGCTGTCACGCCATATTTAGTTCCAGCAACCTTTAAATCCATATCTCCATGATGATCTTCTGGTCCCTGAATGTCTGTTAGTATCCTATATTCATCACCTTGCCCCATAATTAATCCAATGGCTATTCCAGCAACATGTGTTTTAATAGGAACGCCTGCATCCATTAAAGCCAAACTAGAACCACTGATTGAAGCCATTGAAGAAGATCCATTAGATGAAAGTATTTCTGAAACCAAACGAATAGTATATGGAAAATATTTTTTATCTGGAATTAATGGTAAAAGAGCTTTTTCTGCTAATGCACCATGTCCAATCTCTCTCCTACCAGGACCACCAATACGACCAGTTTCACCAACAGAATAAGGAGGAAAATTATAGTGATGCATAAAATTCTTAGTAAATTCATCTTTAATGCCATCAATTATTTGTCCTTCACTTGGACCACCCAATGTTACTATAGAAAGAGCTTGAGTAGTTCCCCTATTGAATAATCCTGAACCATGAGTTCTATCTAAAAGAGCTACTTGAGTACTAATTGGCCTAACTTCGTCTAGTTTTCTATTATCAGGTCTTTTATCGTTTTTAACGATATTCTCATGAACTATTTTATCAACTTGTTCATTAAATATATTTCTAATTTGAGTTTCTTTCCCACCACTTTCATCATTTAATGCTTTAATTAACTCAAGTTCCAGAATAGAAATATCTTTACTACGCTCTATTTTATCTGGTTGATAAACTACTGCTTCTAATTTGTCAGATAAATATTCTTTTACTTGTTTAACTAATTCTAAATCAAATTCTTTAATATCTAAATCCATTTCTTCTTTACCAACTTCTTTAACAATGCTTTCTTGAAATTCAATTATCTTTTTAATATGTTGATTAGCAAATTCCATGGCTGATAAAAGTATCTCTTCTGGTACTTGTAATGCTCCGCCTTCTAGCATGTTAATTTTGTCGTTTTTACCAGCTACAATTAAATCAAAATCACTTTTTTCTCTAGCTTGATAAGTTGGATTTAAAATCCATTCTTGATCAGCTCCTGATTCACCAATTGAGGAACGACCAACTCTTACTCCTCCAATTAAACCGCTCCAAGGAATACCTGAAATCCCTAAAGCCAAAGAAGCAGCAATTAAAGATGGAATATCAGGATCATTTTCTTTATCAAAAGAAAGAACTGTTAATACAATTTGAATTTCATTTCTAATCTTTTGATTAAAACCAGGTCTAATCACACGATCAATCATACGCCCAGTTAAAATCGAATCATCAGAAGAACGACCTTCACGTTTAATAAAACGACTACCATTAATTTTGCCAGCAGCATAAAGCTTTTCTTCGTAATTAACAGAAAGAGGCATATAATCTGTATTGCTTATGTCTTTGTCAATTACAACAGTAGCCAAAACAGTAGTTTGACCATAGCTTAATAAAACTGAACCATTAGCCTGTCCAGCCAATTGTCCAATTTCTACTTTTAGTTCCCGACCTGCCCAGTCGGTCTTAAATTGTTTAGGCTTCATATTATAGATAGCGCCTATTGTTAATACAAGTTTCAATTTTCGTACAGGTTTCTATTCAAAATCACTTGAACAAAAACCTAAACGAAATACTTTGATACCAAGATTAACAACAAAACACTTAATTACCTTTTAATTAAATACTTTTTTTCATCTTTACTTAAATCAATAAAATCATCCGATGCTTCAATTAATTTGGATGAGGTACTTTTAGCAAAAGCAATTATTTCTGTTTGAATTCCTTTATTTATCTTAAGATACTCTACTAAAGGAACAAAATCTCCATCACCAGTAACTAAAACAACTGCATCAACCTTATCAGCTGACTTAATAGCATCTACAGCAATACCTACATCCCAATCGCCTTTTTTCATACCTCCAACAAAAATCTGCAAATCTTTTGATTGAATTTCTAAACCAGCTTTAACTAGTGCGTCAAAAAATGTTTTCTCTTCTGGGGTTTCAGTTTGAATTACATAAGCAATTGCACGAACTAATTTACGCCCAGCAACAGCTGAATTCAAAATTTCTTTAAAATTAACTCGTGACCCATAAAGATTTTTAGCTGAATGATACATATTCTGTACATCTATAAATACGGCCACTCGTTGTTCTTTATGCTTAATTATTGACATTAGCGTTTTAATCCTAACTTTTTAATTATTTTTTTATAACGCTTTTCGTCTTCACTCTTAAGATAATCCAATAACCGCTTTCTCTTAGCAACCATTTTTAAAAGACCTAAACGAGAATGATTGTCTTTAGAATGTTTTTTTAAATGCTTAGTTAGTTCTTCTATTTGATTAGTAAAAATAGCAATCTGAACTTCTGAAGATCCAGTATCAGTATCATGAACCTTATACTCTTTAATTATCTTTGTTTTTTTAGTTGGTTTTAACATATTTATTATTATATCAGAAAACAAAAAAAAGGCAAGTAGCCCATAAAATAGTGCCCCGTGTAGGATTTGAACCTACGGCCAATTGCTTAAGAGGCAACTGCTCTACCACTGAGCTAACGGGGCAAGTTAGTACCCTCGGAGGGATTCGAACCCCCAACAACGGTTCCGAAGACCGTGATGATATCCATTTCACTACGAGGGCTTAACAATAACATATTATCTTGAAAACACACTTTAGTCAATTATAAATCTTGTACAATAAAAAGCCGTGCCTTAGAAGCAACGTCCCTTGCGAAGCAAGGGTGTGCGAAAAGGCACTGCTTTGATTGATTCAGAGGCATCGTCCTTAAAATGACGCCTTTGTACTCAAGGGACATCATTGTTAAGGACAATCCTCTTCCGTTTTTCAATTGCTAAAAAGAGATTTTTGAATTACTATAATACTATGATATTACCTAAAGAGATACAAAATATTTTAAATAAACTAGAAAAAGGAGGATTTAACGCTTATGCAGTAGGTGGTTGTACGCGTGATCTATTACTTAAAAAAGAACCAAAGGATTGGGACGTCACAACTAAGGCAAAACCAAAAGAAATTCAAAAAATCTTTCCTAATAGTTTTTATGAAAACAAATTTGGAACAGTTACTATTAAAACAAAAAGTAAAAAAGAAAATCTTAAAGAAATTGAAATTACTACTTATAGAACTGAACAAAATTACACAGACAAAAGACATCCTGATAAAATTAGTTTCACTTCCAACATAGAAGAAGATTTAGCTCGTAGAGATTTTACAATCAATGCTCTTGCATTAGATAAGAAAGGGAAGTTGCTTGACTTGTTTAATGGACAAAAAGATTTAGATAACAAGTCTATTAAAGCAGTAGGCAAGGCAAAAGAACGATTTAATGAAGATGCATTACGTATGATTAGAGCCATTAGATTAGCCGTAGAACTTGAATTCAAAATTGAACAAAAAACTCTTAAAGCAATACAAGAGAATGCTGGATGGATGCAATCTATTGCCAAAGAAAGAATTCGTGATGAACTAATCAGAATGATTATATCTAATAAACCAGACAAAGCAATTGAATTATTAAAAGAAACTGGTTTGCTTAAATATGTTATTCCTGAACTAGAAAAGGGAATTGGAGTAAATCAAAATTTACATCATATTTATACTGTTTATGAACATGCAGTTCTCTCCTTAAAATTTGCTGCTAAAAAAAAGTATAAATTAGAAGTTAGATTAGCTGCTTTACTACATGATATTGCTAAGCCACAAACAAAAGAAGGAAAAGGACCAAATGCTACTTTTTATAACCATGATCATCTAGGATCTAAATTCACAATTAATATTCTAAATCGTCTTAAGTTTCCAAAAAAGACAATTGAAAAAATTGCTCTTTTAGTTCGTAATCATATGTTTGTTTATGGAGTTGATGAAGTAACAGAAACAGGAGTTAGACGTCTATTACGCAGAGTTGGCTTAGAAAATATGCCTGACTTGATTAATTTAAGAGTGTCTGATAGATTAGGCAGTGGTTGCCCAAAAGGTATGCCATACAAATTACGTCACTTACAATATGTAATGGAAAAAGTTTCCAAAGATCCAATTTCTGCTAAAATGCTTAAGCTTGATGGCAATGATTTAATAAAAATATTAAAAATAGAACCAAGTCCAAAATTAGGATTGTTAATTGAAGCTCTTTTAGCTGAAGTTCTAGAAAATCCAAAACTTAATACCAAAGAAAAACTAACACAAAAAGCAAAAACACTAAACAAGCTTTCAGATGAAAAATTAAAAGAAAAAACTAAAACAGTTGAAGAGAAAAAAGAAGAAGTTGATGAAAAAATAAAGGAAAAATATTGGGTAAAATGAAAAAAGATAAATTAAAAAGATACTTAGTCATCGGAGGGGCTGGTTTTATTGGTTCTCATATAACAGACCGATTAGTTAAATCAATGCATCAAGTAATAGTACTTGATAACCTATCAACTGGAACAAAAAAGAACATTAATCCCCTAGCTAAATTTGTTAAAGCTGATATAAGAAACTTAAAACAAATAACTCCGTATTTTAAAAATATTGATGGTGTTTTTCTTTTAGCCGCTCTTCCAAGAGTTCAATACTCTATTAAGTATCCAGCTAAAACCAACAGAAATAATATTGAAGGAGTATTAAATGTATTGATTGCAAGCCAAAAAGCATGCGTAAAAAGAGTTGTCTATTCTTCTTCATCTTCAATCTATGGTAATCCTAAAAAACTGCCAGTAAAAGAAAATTCTAAACCAAATCCTTTGAGTCCTTATGGTTTACAAAAATATGCCGGTGAAGAATATTGTAAATTGTTTTTTCTTATTCATAATTTAGAAACAGTTTCTTTAAGATATTTTAATGCCTATGGGATTCGTGCTAGTCAAAAAGGGGCATATGCCTTAGTTATGATGATCTTTATAAATCAATTAAAAAAGAATCAA
>Ga0265595_1002238_pt1 | contig 13411 bp, 13 predicted proteins | sample saktaG_15_FD_190148 | JGI IMG/M metagenome (GOLD analysis project Ga0265595, IMG submission 190148) | Saline water microbial communities from Sakinaw Lake, British Columbia, Canada - sak_2013_06_06_50m | ecosystem: Environmental > Aquatic > Non-marine Saline and Alkaline > Saline ... | reverse complement strand
AAAACAGTTGTCTGTGCAAAAGATGATGATGATGCAAAAAAGATTGCAGAGTTAGGCCCGGATTTCATAGCAGTAGAGCCACCTGAATTAATCGGCGGAAAAGTCTCGGTCTCAAAAGCAAAGCCAGAGGTTATAAGCGATTCTGTAAAAGCAATAAAATCAATTAACAAAAAAATAAAAGTTCTTTGCGGTGCAGGAATACATAACAAAGAGGATGTAAAAAAAGCAGTTGATTTGGGTGCAGACGGAATTCTGGTTTCTTCAGGAATTGTTAAAGCAAGAAACCAAGAGGCTGCCTTAAAAGATTTAGTGAATGGCTTAAGTTAAGGAACCACAATATATAATTTCTGGGTTGTACTATATTGATTAGTAGAATCTTTCCCACATGAACTTTGTTCATCACTGCATACATAAACATTGAGGACATATGTTCCCTTCTTTGTTCCCCCAGGGACAAGTACTCCCAAACCAAGTTTTTTTTGCTCATTTGGGTTTATTTTAACAAAATCTTCTCCTAAAATCCAGTAGTCTCCATTAATTGTAGGTATTTCATCATTAGTAGATTGTTTAACACCAATGTAAAATGTTGTTTCATAATCATATGTATTTAATATTCCTATTGTGAAATAACCTGAACCATAGGGTCTTAATTCTATTCTTGTTGGTGCAACACATATTCTCTCTGATGAATCGCACATAATGTCTGTAAGGTGCCTGTTAATCTCTTCCTGTGTCATGCTTCCCATTTCTGTTGCATTCCTAAATATCCCAGAAAGAATCTTTATTCCAAATCCAAATACAACTATTGATAGTATTAATATCACAATAAAATTTATTGAGAGTTCCATTCCTTTTTTATTTATTCTTTTCATCAGCTTTCCTCATCAGGATTTACAAAGAAAATCTTTGAATTATATGTCTTTGAATAAGTCTTCCTCTCTATCTTTTCCTCATAGATTGGCTCTCCCTCACTGTTGCTCCCAGTTTTTTCCCTTATTTTATAGTTATATTCTATCACAAGTTCAAGTTTTTTCTCATCTTCTATATCCTTCATACTATCAGGTCTTATAGGTATTATTTCTGTTACAGAATCTCCAATTACATTTAGTTTTTCTTCAGTATCTTTTTGTCCGACTATAAGCCCTTTTTCAACTCCATCAATAAGCTTCAGTCTCGTTATAACCACTGGAAGTATCAAATCTTCATCTGTGTCTTTAAGTTCAATGCTGACCTTAAACTTTGAATTGTCAATATCAAATGGCTGGTCAATTGATGTCATTATATCCCATTTAAAGTAGGAGAGAGTTTTATCATCATATAAATCAAGGGTTCTTACAACTGATTTGTCAAAAGTTAACATGCATTTATTATTTTCACATCCATACTCAAGATAATCTGCATCAACTTTTTTACTGCCTGACTGAACCTTTGCCTTGCCGCTGCATTTGCCGCAATCAGCTGGACAACTGCATTCTGACTCAGTTTTCTCACAATCATCATTTCCACAGCAGTTATTCTCAACATCAATACTGCATTTATTTTCAATGCAGTCTATATCAAGGCAACTCTTAGAATAAGAGCCGTAGTTTTCCATTACATAATCATTGCAATCCAGGCTGGTTTTGCATTCCTTGCATCCGCTAGCAAATAACATAACAAAGACTAATATTAAAAAAAAATATTCATGTTTCATGAAATATCCCCTATACAATTCAAATCACTTAACCTTTATCTGGAATGATTTTGAAGCATAATAATCTTCTAGATCATCAAGTTCTGGAGCGTCTCCATCCTGGCCTAGAATAACTTTACATCTGTAGATTGTTGATTTTGCAGTAGGCTCTACTTTTATTACAACAGTGTCAACAGCAACATCATCTTTTATAATCTCCTCTGTTAGACCAAAGAATTTAAAGGTTATATCATCTGCAGGTTCTGCTTCATCATCTATTGAACTTGTGCACCCAAAATTTACACCAAATGCCATTGTTCTCTCTAACTCATTTTTTACACCAAAGAAAATTGTTTTTTCCTCAGCTTTCTTCATCTCATTAAAATTCATATCCCAAGTAAATCTCTCGCCGCTTTCCTTTAATTCATCAATAAACTCATTTCTTCTCTGCTCCCTCTGCTCATCTATGTCTTCAAAAGCTGGTTTGAGCATATCATTTATAAATTTAAGTCCTACACCTAGGATTGTCACTGCCAGAATTAAAACCACAATTGTATTAATAGATATCTCCATTCCTCCTTTCTTATGTTTTAGTTTCATTAAAACCACCTCTTTGAATAAAGTATACTAATATAGCAATTATATATAAAACTTTCTATTATAATCAACTGCCCTTTAGAAAGCTTTTTAAATTATCCACAATTCCCAAAAAGCATGGCAAGATTAAGAAAGTTTGCAGCTTACAGAAAAGTTGAAAGACCTTACACAAGAATATCAAAGTTCAGAAAAAAATCTTTTATCAGGTCAAGCCCTAATATCAAGATAATAAGATTTGAGATGGGTGATCCAAAAAAAGAATTTAATTATACGCTTGAGCTTGTTTCAAAAACTGATTTGCAGATAAGGCATGATGCAATAGAATCTGCAAGGCAGACCAGCAATAGATCACTTGAAAAACAACTTGGAAAAACAGGCTATTTTATGAAAATTATGATTTATCCATTTCATGTTTTAAGAGAAAACCCACTGGCAAGCGGTGCAGGGGCTGACAGAATGTCAACAGGAATGAAAATGTCATTTGGGAAGCCTATTGGTGCAGCTGCTCAGGTCAAGAAAGGGCAAAAGGTATGCATAGCCAGGGTTAATAAAGAAGGTCTTGAAACAGCAAAGAGTGCCCTAAAGAGATTTTCAAAAAAGATACCAAACTCTTATTCTATTGTAGTTAAGGAAAACAAGCCTGTTACTATTTCTAAATAGACAGAAAGTTATAAATACAATCTCAATTTCAAAAAAATATATGGAGCTGAACACTATAATAGAAATTTTCAAGAATTCGTATGTAGAAGCAGCAATAATATTCATTTTATTTATAGTAATAGCAAAAACAGTTACAGTTGTTTTAAGAAAATATTTAAAAAAAATAACTGAGAAGACAGAAACAAAGTTTGATGATGTGCTTCTTGAAAAAACAGAGCCATTTTTAACATATGTTATAGTCTTGATTGGTGTAAGGTTTGTGCTGCTGCATCTTGGAATCATGACATTATTATTATCAAGAATAATCAATTCTTTTATAGCAATCCTGGCTGTATATTTTGTAATAATACTCATTGATATATTCATTGACTTCTGGGGAACAAGCTGGGCAAAGAGAACAAAATCTGGCGTTGATGCAATGCTTCCATTAATACATAAATTATCAAATATCGTTTTGATTATTGCCTGCTTGATGTTTATACTGGACATCTGGGGTAAGGATATAACAGGGCTGCTTGCTGGTGTTGGAATAGCAGGAATTGTACTTGGATTTGCCCTTAAGGACAGCCTTTCAAATATATTTGGTGGAATCTCAATTATACTTGACAAGACATACAGGATTGGTGACAGAATAAAAATTGACCCAGGAGAAAGCGGGATAGTTTATGATATTAGCCTTAGAAGCACAAAGATAAAGACATGGGACAATGATATTATTATTATACCAAATGGCATGATGGCTAACTCAAAAATACAAAACTATATCCAACCAAGCATCAAATCAAGAGGAGTTATTGAATTTTGCGTTGCATACGGCTCTGATGTTGATAAAGTAAAAAGAGTGATAATCGAAGCAATAAAGAAAGTTGAAAATGTTCTTGATGAGCCAGCTCCTTCTGTTTATTTCATTAAAATGAATGATTTTTCTCTGGATTTTAATGCAAAGTTCTGGGTTGATGATGTTGCGAAAAGGTATGAAACACAAGAAAACGTAACTATTATTATCTACAAAACCCTTAAGAAAGAAGGCATAAGCATACCTTTCCCAACAAGAACTGTTTATTTAAAAAAATAAAACAATAAGTTTAAATAATTGCTTTTCTAATTTAATTATAAGGTGATAACATGTTTTTCAGAAAAAAAAGTAATCCATTCTTAACAATTGGAATATTAACAGGAGTATTTTTAGGCTTGTTTTTAGGCAATATTTTTTTTTGGATGATAATTGGGGGTCTTGTCGGTTATTTAGCAGGAAAAAAAGGCTTTTCTCTTAAGGGAAAAATAATTGATGCCAAAAAACCTTTTACAAAAATTGGCTCATTGATAGCAATTGTTGTATTAGTCTTTATCTTGTATTTTTTCAGACCATGGTTTCATCCGTTTGTCATGGGCATTTATACTTATCCCAGCATTATAGTTATGATAGTATTTGCATTATTTTCTGCATTTGCCTTCATGAAAAAAAAGGATAAGATAGGATATGGTTTACTGGCCATATCACTTGTTTTCTTCATGGCATTTTCATTAAACGATGTTATTGTTCAGAGGTATATTGTAAGTGAAACAGAATATCATATCATAAATGATCTTCCTGACTCATCACAGGTCAGGATTGTTCCGGTTGCTGTTGCCAGCAGGTATGCAAAAGACAGCCTGCAGAAATCAAGGGAAAAGCTTGGGGATTTTGATTTTGTTAATCTAAATGACGGCCTTATCTGGACAGCACCAAGGATTCCTGATGGTGCAATATTATATTTTACACAAAATGTTAAGGGCATTATGACAGTAAATGCAGAAAAGAGCAGCAGGCAGACAAAGATGATTAACCAGGAGCTTAAGATTGGAGAGGGTATTGGGATAACAGACAATATCTATTGGCAACTTTACAAAAAAACTTATTTTATGAATCTTGGTGAGATTTATTATATAATAGAAAATGATGAAATATTGACAGTCTCTCCTGTAATTAAATATAAATTCAGGTTTCCTGTCATGATGCCTTATTTTGATGGGGTTTATGTTGTTGATTCTGCAGGGAAAATAAACAAGTATTTGCCTGATGAAATAGAATATATTGATTACCTAAAAAATAACAGGGCATATCCAGAGTATCTTGCAAGATTGTATGTTGATTCATACAAATACCACCTTGGCATATTAAATGCTTGGTTTATGCACAAAGACCAGATAGAGATATCAGATGTTTATGGCCAGGAAAACAGGCAGCCATTCCTGATGCCGACTGTTGACGGGCTTAAGTGGATCTTGGCAACAGAGCCATATGGCGAGAGCTATGGTGTGTTTAAAATATTTGTTGTTGATGCAGTAACAGGCAAGATTGACATGCTTGAAATGAATGAGGAGAAGACATTAACCGGCCCTGTAAGTGTTGTAAGCTATGTAAAGAAGCAGTTCCCAATGATTGACTGGGCAGAAGCAAGGATTATTGAGCCAAGGCCTTATGTTGTTAATGGAAAACTCTACTGGATGCTCTCAATAACACCAGCAGATTTTGCAGGAATATCATACACTGTTTTTGTTGACTCAGAAAACAATGATGTTCTTTCATTTGAAACAGATGAGGATGTGCTTAATTTTGTGAGCAAGGGGATAATAGCTGCTGAAGATAAAACAACAGAAATCCCAGACAGGGATAAAGAAGAGCTAATAAAAGAAATAGAGGAAAAGCTTGAAGAGCTTAAAGAGCTACTAGAGCAGGAAGGATAAATAAAGCAAAGTATATAAATTCCTTTAACTGAAAGAAGAATATGGAATGCAATAAATCAGGGAATTTAAAGAAATGCAACTGTACTTACACGTGCGACAAAAAGGGAAAGTGCTGTGAGTGCATAAGATATCATCTCAGCAGAGATGAGCTTCCGGCATGCTGCTTCCCGGATGATGCTGAAAAAACATTTGACAGATCTGTAGCAAGATTTGTTGAGGTAAACAGATGAAAGATGAATAAAATAAAAGAAAAAAAGTGTTGTAAAGACTTTTCAATTTGGCTAATGCCAACAGGCACAGCTTATAAGGAATTATTAAATCTAATTTCTAAATTAAGTCAAGAATATTCTTCACCAGTCTTTCAACCACACGTTACCTTAATTGGGGGTCTGTCTGGAAAAAAAGAAGAAATTATTTTCAAAAGTTCTAAACTGGCCTCCCAAATTAGTCCATATAAAATAAAAATTAGTAAGCCTGCTTATTTTAATGAATATTTTAGAAGTTTATTTTTAAAAGTTAAAAAAACAAAAGAAGTTATGGAAGCTAATCTAAAAGCAAAGGAAATTTTTAGTTACAACAAAAAATCTGAATATTTTCCTCATTTAAGTTTAATGTATGGAAATTTTTCTCCAAAAATAAAAGAAAAAATTATCTCAGAATTAGGAGAAATTAATTTAGAATTTAAAGTAGAAGAACTTCATCTATTTTTCACTGCTGGCAAACCAAAAAATTGGTATGAAATAGAAAAATTTGATTTAAAATCTTAAAGATGAAAATAATCAATGTTAAAATAAAAAAAATTAAGGTTAGTTCTTTCTCTGCAAGAGACTACTCTGTTGAATTGGCAATTGATTTCAATGACGGAATTGATAAGCAGATAATGAGGCACACCTTAATAGATTATCCTGAAATGGTTGCAGAGCATATTTTTAATGACCTCAAAAAAATGGAAAAAAACATCAACATAAAATTTGACGGAGAGTCTATTTTAGACAGTTATGTTAATGTTGTTATGCAGAATCAGGATGAAGACAAGAAAAAGACAGCAAAGTTTCTCAGTAAAGTTCAGGAAAAAATAAACAAGATAAAAAGCAAGAGGGTTGTTGAAGGTTATATAAACATTATAAAGGAAATAAACCTGATGAAAGTTGAGTTATAAAAGAATTTATTTAGTTATCTAATTTATTTCTTCGTATCCAAACCCATACATTCCATTGATTTCTATGGGGTTTTCATTCTCGTCCTCAAAATGAATAATGAAATCCTTTGTTATTCCAAGCTCTTTCTTTAGCTCGTTGTAGTCTGTGCTCATAAAGCTGTTTAATGCCTGCTCGTCAATCTCATCTCCGACAACAAAAGAATCAATGATTTTTTCTGCTTCTGAATTTATTTTGTACCTGTTGTAAAAGGATGAAGCAAAGAAAAGAATAACCAATATAATAAGGGCTACTATGAGAACATTTGTTTCTCTGCTCTTTGGTTTTTTATAAAGAGGAGCAATTAATTTCTTTATTGGTTTTGCCCTTGATTTAATGCTCTTCATTATTTTTTTCTTTTTTTGGTTTTTCTTTTTAGCCATTTTCATTTGAACATATCAACTATCATCCTTACAAACTTTCCTCTCCAGAAGACAATCCTTGTGATTCTTACAATGTTTTCTGCTTCTGGAAAGACAAGGCTTGTTCCTGGTATCTTTTTGTAAAGATATGGGCTGCCTTCACAGCATCTTGCTTTATAGGTTTCGTTGTATGACACAGTGTTTCCAACTGGAACACCTATCATTTCCCCCTTTCTAGTGCATATATTCATTAGAGTATCATCATAAAAATGACAACCGTTTATTCCTTCACAATCCATGTGGCAGACAGGTATTTCATCATTTGTTTTGCTACAGTCTGGTCTGCAATCGCTTCCAAAGGTGTATAATATGAAATTAACAGTGAATACAGTTAAACCATCAACAGTCACTTTCTTGGTTTCTGATCCAAATCCCTGGTCTTGGGATGAGGCAACAATATCATATTCTCCTTCAGGAACATCTCTTATAAAGTAGTTTCCGTTTTCATCTGTTATGTCATTTAAGCCTGAACCAAGAATAGTGACTTCAGCACCTTCAATTGGGAGTCCAAAAGCATCTGTGACAATTCCATTAACACCTGTGTCTGGCAGAACAGCAAATGGTATGCTAATTACAAGAGGTATTATGAGTAAAAAGATAGTAACTAAAATAAAATAACTGGTTCTCATGGTACCACCTCTAAGCTTGCTGTTAAGTCATAAAATCCCGGAACAAGATTACTAAATACAGGCATACAATCAGGTAACTCAACCTCAACAAAATCAGAGCTGACTAAATAGCTTGCAGTGTTTTCTAAAATCTTTAAATCAGAATATTTGCTATAAAAATTATTTTCAGCATCATTACTAAAGCTTTCATCAGTGGAGTCATGATACTTGCATTTATCATGCATGTAACTGCTTATACTGCTCTGCTTACATTCATAAATCTCTTCATTAGTCAATAATACTGGCTCATCCAAGGAATAAAAGTGAATATTCTTAACATTAGTTCCAAAGAACAGCTTGTTGCTTAGTGAGATGGTCTGGCTGCATGAGTCAACCAAATTGTTGTCTTCATCACGAACAGATAAGGTAAGTTCTCCATTAGCAAGGCTGTATGGATTAGAGATATCTAGCAGAACAACAGGAATATCATTATTGTAAAAATTGCTTACAGCAGCAACATCAGCAGCAAGACCTGCGCATTCAGTATTTAGCTTTGAGAAATATGTGCAGCTTGTTCCGCTGCAGTAATAATTCCTGTAATACTCATTATAACATTTATCATCAGCATTACAATCTGTGCAGGAAGTACAGCCGCAGTTAGTGTCAGTTCCATGGCAATAGTTATTACAGCTTCCTCCAGAGCAATAAGCACAAGAACCACAGTTTACACCAGCACATGGATCAGAAGGAGTGCTAGGTGTTCCGCCTCCGCCGGAGCCTCCGCCAGTATCTTGAGTTTGTTCATCAGTAATCTGAGTAGGTTCTTCAACACAATTTTGAGAAAATAAATCACAGGCTTTAGCATAGGAGGAATGTGATGAACACCATGCGCTGTCTGCAATAGTTGCTGGTTTGCATTGAGTATCACTTGTGCACCTGCTTGTACAAGGGCATTTGGTAGTTGTATAGGATGAACATTTTCCGCTTTTATCACATGCCATGCAGGTGCATGTTCCTTGCGGACGGCAATTAGAATCACTTGTGCATATATTTGTACAAGGGCAGGTACTAGTAGTATAGGATCCAGTACATGTTCCATCAGATGCACATGCCTTACAGGTGCATGTTGAAGGTTGTTGTGAAGCTGGTTTGCATGCAGCATCACTAGTGCATTGATTTGGCCCGGCACCGCTTACTTCTACACATCTTGGATCACAGCCTCCGCTGCATTCTAAGTGAGTAGCAGGTTGGGGGGGAGATATATAACAATCAGAATCACTTGTGCACCTGCTTGTACAAGGACATTTGGTTGTAGTATAGGATGAACATTTTCCGCTTTTATCACATGCATTACAGGTGCATGTTGAAGGTTGTGATGGTTGCGGAGCAGGTTGTGAAGTAGGTGGTGGCTCTGGTGGTCGAGGTGGTGGCTCTGGTGGTCGAGGTGGTGGCTCTGGTGGTCGAGGTGGTGGCTCTGGTGGTCGAGGTGGTGGCGGAGCAGGTTCAGGTTCTGGATTACATCCATACCCGGTTATAGAAACAACATTCCCAGTTGGTGAACTAAGACTGCCACAATTATGGCTATTCCATTCATTACACAGACTTCCCCACTTAGCACAATCATTAGATGGGGGTGGTGGAGTAGGTGTTGGTGGAGTAGGTGTTGGTGGAGTTGGTGTTGGAGTAGTACTAGTTGGTCCATCGCCAGAGTCTGGTTCTATAGGTGGAGTAGGTTCATCAATATATTCAATGGGGTCTTTTGGTTCTCCTTCCGGTCCACTAACAAAAGATGTATATTCAACACAACTACTCCCTGAACATATTAATTCATATTCCCAAGTATAACCATCATCATCAGTACTTTGCCATATAGGATCTTCAAGCTGTTCTGATGGATCAAGATCTATAAAAAGTAGGTTATCGCCTCCAGGTCCTTCTGCATATTCAACATAGCCCTCTGGTTCTTCATACTCCTCTTCGACCTTTTCCCAATAATCATCAATTTTTTCTTGCTCTTCTTTTTCCTGGTCAGCTGCAGCTGCTTCCTCTTCAGATTGGGTTGGAGTAGAAGGAGGCTCATATGAACTGTCTGGTGGCGAATATTCATCAGCTGGGTCCTCGGCTTTAACTATCTTGCTAGTACTTAATATAAAAATGATTGATATAAGAAAGATAATTATAATAAATAAGTTTATTGTTTTGTTGGTTGCTTTAATTTTATTCACCTTTTTTATTCTGTTCTTTTAGTTACAATTACCTTGCCTTTAATTTCAGGCCATTCTTCAAAATAAAACTCAAATTCCCCTTCTTCTCTTAAGATGTAGGTAAAGATATTGGTTGGTTCTATTTCTTTAGTTTTAAAAAGTGCATTAGTAATAATTATATGATTCTTTGTGTCTTTGTTAAGGAAACTAACACTTTGATCTACTTCAACAGTCATTTCCCTAGGATCAAAACCATCAGAAGTTATATTAATTATCTCTCCTCTAGCTTCTAATAATTTTAAAAGTTCTTCTCTATCTCCCAATACCTCAGAAACAGAGGAAAGTATAGGTGATAAATCTTTTTCATCATTAAATGATATGTTTTGATAAATAAGATAAAAAGCAATTCCAGCTATTATTACTATAAAAAATATCAATGCAAGATTAAAATTCCTTCTTTTCTTTGCAAGAGAATCAACAGAATCAATAGTGTTTTGTTGGTAGCCAGCTTTTCTCAAGCCCTCTTTAATCTGCTCTTTTTTAAAGCCTTTTTTCAGCTGTTCCTTAATCCAATTGTCTATTTCAGCCATTATTTATCTTTAAGAATGAACTTATATATAAATGTTGCTTTTTGTAGATTAGTATAGGGTTGTATAAACTATAAAGTAGAAAATTTTAAATTATTTTTTTAAATAATCCTAAGGTATCAAGGGCTCATTACCAAAACTTTCATCAGAATAAAAAACTACAAGAGTTGCTTTATCTTTTTTTGAATTTTCTATTTCAGTATTACCAAATTCAACTAAATCATCAATTGATTTGTCTTTATGTTTTACTAACATAAATGAGAGGATTCCTGGAATACATTTTTCTTCCTTAGGACAAGATCCAATGCCAACATAATTTTTTAATTTTTTTAATGGCTTTAAAAAACCACCTGCATAACAAGAGTCTAATATTACAAAAATTTTGCCATAGTCATCAATCTTTTTAATGGCTTTACTTAAACTCTTATAACCCAATCTACCATTAGGAAATCTAATAGTATACTCTGGATTTACATGCGAAGAAAGCATTATATACACTAAATCATTATCATCAGATGGAATAGCAGAAATTGCATCTAAAACTTTGTTTAATGTAACTTTTTCTTCATCTATAATTACATTACTTTTACTAAATGGAAGAGGAGTTGGACCAAAATTATAATCTATCCATTTCTTTGTTAGAGTGTTTATAATATCCTCAGTGTTTGGATGATATAAAAAAAGGGTGATGTTATCATCACTTACACCAACATCTTTCATTAATTTATAAAACTCAAGAGCACTTGTTATACCCCCCCCAAAGAATTTTCCATCGTCTGTTTCATCGTCTGCTCCATTGGCAATCACAGCATAGATATCAACAGGGTTTTCTGGTTCCTTAATGATCTTGTCTTCTAGTATCTCAACAGGTTTTTCAACTGCTTCCACTTTCTTAAGTTTTTCCAAAAGCTCTGTTGTAAAGCCCTTATCATAAACTTCTTTTGCATAGACTTTTTGTATGTCTTTTGGCAAGCCTTGCAGCAAGTCAATAAACTCTTTTTCAAAATCATCAAGACCATTCTCATTAAGAGACTTAAGGCGTAACTGGAGGATTGTTGATAGGTCATATTGATTTTGTTCAATATACTCTTCTAGGTTAGTCTGCTCTGAAGCAAGAGCAGAAACAGAATAAGTTATTGCTAGTGTAGGAATAGTAAATAAATTAAATGCTATATTTCTAATGTTTTTTTTATTTACCTTAGGAACAATACCTTTGAGGGATTCCTGAAGGTAAGCAAATCTAACCTCTGCGTTAAAAATAGCATTCCTTAGTTTAGGAGAATATACTTTCTTAATCTCTGAAAACCTTTCTGAAACTCTTTCTGTGAGTGATTTTTTGTTATGCATAAGCATATTAAAGAACTGCTTATATATAAATCTTTCGTTTTATTTGTTACGTCTGAGTGGTTAAAAATATTAATTTAGAACAAGTTTTTAATAATAGCCAGCTTTTCTTAAGCCCTCTTTAATTTGCTCTTTTTTGTAGCCTTTTTTAATCTGTTCCTTGATCCAATCTTGTATTTCAGCCATTATTTATTTTTAAGAATGAAGTTATATATAAATGTTGCTTTTTTGTAGATTAGTATAGGATTGTATAAACTATAAAGTAGAAACTTAATGAATTATTGTGTTAAATAATTATTAGGTATTAAAGGCTCATTACCAAAAGTTTTATCAGAATAAAAACTTACAAGAGTTGCTTTATTTTTTTTGGAATTTTCTATTTCAGTATTACCAAATTCAACTAAATCATCAATTGATTTATCTTTATATTTTACTAACATAAATGGAAGAATTCCTTGAATAGATGTTTCTTCCTTAGGGCAGGATCCAATTCCAACATAATTTCTTAACTCTTTTAAGGGTTCTAAAAAACCACCTGCATGACAAGAATCTAATATTACAAAAATTTTTCCATAATTATCAATCTTTTTTATTGCTTTCCTTAAACTCTGATAACTCAATTGGCCGTTAGGAAAGCTAATATACTCTTTACTTCCATGCGAAGAGAGCATTATATACACCAAATCATTATCATCAGAGGGGATAGCAGAAATTGCATTTAAAACTTTGTTTAATGTAACTTTTTCCTCATCTATGCTTACTTCACTTTTACTATATGGAAGAGGAGTTGAACCAAAATAATAATCTAACCATTTCTTTGCTCCAGTATTGATAATATCTTCATGATTTGGATGATATAAAAAAAGAGTTATGTTATCATCACTTAAGCCAAAGTCTTTCATTAATTTATAAAACTCAAGAACACTCGTTATTGTTGATTCCAATAAATCTTTATCATCTGTTCCATTTGCAATCACAGCATAAATATCAACAGGGTTTTCCGGTTCTTTAATGACCTTATCTTCTAGTATCTCGACAGGTTTTTCAACTACTTCCCCTTTCTTGACTTTTTCCAAAAGCTCTGTTGTAAAGCCCTTATCATAAACTTCTTTTGCATAGTCTTTCTGCTTGTCTTTTGGCAATCCTTGCAGCAAGTCAATAAACTCTTTTTCAAAATCATCAAGACCATTCTCATTAAGACAGTTAAGGTATAACTGGAAGATTGTTGGTAGGTCATATTGATTTTGTTCAATATACTCTTCTAGGTTAGTCTGTTCTGAAGCAAGAGCAGAAACAGAATAAGTTATTGCTAGTGTAGGAATAGTAAATAAATTAAATGCTATATTTCTAATGTTTTTTTTATTTACCTTAGGAACAATACCTTTGAGGAATTC
>Ga0265595_1002235_pt1 | contig 13419 bp, 18 predicted proteins | sample saktaG_15_FD_190148 | JGI IMG/M metagenome (GOLD analysis project Ga0265595, IMG submission 190148) | Saline water microbial communities from Sakinaw Lake, British Columbia, Canada - sak_2013_06_06_50m | ecosystem: Environmental > Aquatic > Non-marine Saline and Alkaline > Saline ... | reverse complement strand
GCCACCTGGCTACTATGTGGCATCGTCCTGCCTCCGCCTCGATTATATTCTTTCGGCCCCAACAGTTCTATGCGGTTGCGTAGCTGGCACCTCGCAATCAGTAGTTTTTTCAGTGGAGTCAAGGTTGCTTGTTAAGGTTCACGGAGCACAGTGTGTTCACTGGACGAACGCTTCAAGTCGTCCAGCAGTGGGCTTACCAATTGGTGTTGCCCCTGTTCAAAAGTTGCGTTTTTTCGCCGGTTTAGCCATTTTGCGCTCTATTTGCACAAAACTTACGCTAACCAGCCCGACCCCCAACTGTCCTGCAATTGCCGTGGCTCGACCCTGGGTATCGGCGGTGACCATAAGGACGGCCAGGCTCTCCGACAGGGCCGCCAGCCGTTCGGGCACGCCCACCAGCACCTCACCGTCCAGGGCTATGGTGCCGTTCAGATCCAGCACCAGATGCTCCAGCTCAAGAATCTCTCGGCCGGGGATGTCCAAACGGATCACAACCTACAACCTCCTCAACTGGACGTGGCAATTTCCCTGTAGTGATGACTTCAGTCATCCATCACGGAGCCACAGCGACTAAAGTCGCTACTACGAACCGTAAAGACACCTCTCTCAAGGCCAGACCAGAAGGCCTGCACCCAGTACAGTCAAGACAGCAACCAGAACCAGGTCGGCCCGACCGAGGGGCAAGGGCTCCTGTCGAGGGCCGTCGGGCCGAAAGGCTCGCGCCTCGGCTGCCTCCACCACCTCGTCGCCTCTTCGCAAGGCGTTTAGCACGATGGCCACGAAGAGCATTCGCAAGGCCCGCAGCCGTTCCCGGCGGAAGCCTCCTCGCAACCGCATGGCTTGGTAGGCGTTGCGCGCCATCTCCTCCAGCGCGGGCAGCAGGTTGAAGGCCACCCCTACGGCAAAGCCCAGCCCTTTCAATCCAGCCGCCTCGAAGAGCCGGGCTATCTCGTCTGCTGAGACAGCGTAGGCGAACCCCCCGACCGCCAGGGCCATGCTCAACGCCCGCAGGGCCATCCACAACCCCACCCAGAAGCCCTGACGTGAGAGGCTCAAGCCGAGCAGGGAGAAGTCCTTCTCGCCGATGAGCAAGGGGCTGAACAGCACAGCCGAGGCCACGAGCAACCAGAACTCCGGGCGGCGGATAGGTTTCAGGCCGCTGGGGAAGAAGATGGCAGAAAAGACGATGACGAACCCCAGCACAAAGACGATCTTGATTTCCGGAGCCGCTATTCCCAAAACGATGGCCCAGACCAAAAAGGCCAAACACCCCCAGGCGCCGAAAATCCTCACTCCAAAGCCCTCTCGCCCCCGGTCAGCCGAGCCTGGACAGCCTTCCCCAGATCCCAGGCCAGCCACCCCGCCAGACCGCCAGCCACGATGCGGACGAGCAGGTAGGCGGCGATGATAACCAGGGCGTAACCCATCTCAAGGTCCAGCGCCTGAGCCCCCTTCTTGAGCATCTCCAGGTAAACGTCGTAGATGCCTCGGCCGAGGAAGACGTAGGAGGCGAAAAACTTATGGAAGAAAGTCCACAGTACCGCCAGGCAGCCGGCGAGCATGAATCCTCCCCGGCCTGGCTTCCTGGAGAGGAACAGGCTCAGTTCCGCCAACAGGCACTCAATGATGATGCCGATCATGGCAGGGAGCTTCACACCACCCATGCTCAGGGCCTTCAATATGGCCACCACCACGCCGATCATCAGCACCGAGCCCGCCCTGGGGACGAAGAGACGCCCTATCAGGGCCAAGACCATGCCTATAGCGGCCATGATCGTACCGACCCCCACCAGGGGGGTAGTCACAGGGGGAAAGATGAGGTGGAGGTAAGAGCCAACGGTGATCTCCAGCACTCCCCACAGAGCACCGAAGACGGCAATGTAAACCAAATCCCGGGTGGTGAAGCGAGTTTTCATTTTGCATTTCCTCCATTCAGCCCCCACCCCGACCCTCCCCCAACCCGTCGGCTCTGCTCAGGGCAAGCTTTGAGGGAGGGAGAAGGAAGGGGGCGGCCCTCGGCGGCGATGCGCCCGTTCCGCAGGAGAAGCACCCGCCGGGCGTAGCGATGCACTAACTCGTAGTCATGGGTGATGAGTAGGATGGCCATGCCCCCTACGTTCAGGCGGCCCACGTGTTCCATAAAAGCGCTCAGATGGCCCCAGTCCTGCCCCATGGTTGGTTCGTCCAGAATGAGAAGGTCGGGCCGCAAGGCCAGCACCGAGGCCAGGGCAGTGCGCTGCTGCTCTCCGCCGCTGAGGGCGTGGGTACGCCGGTGACGCAAGCTTCCCAGGTCGGCAACAGCCAGGGTATCCTCCAGGAGAGTTGGGGTGAGGAGACCGTAGTTGCGCGGGCCAAAGGCCACCTCCTCCTCCACCGTCTCGCAGAAGAGCTGCTCCAGGGGGTTCTGGAAAAGAAGGCCCACCTGCCCTCTCACCTGCACTTTCCCCCGCCGGGGCTTCACCAAGCCGGCCAGCAGCCGGGCCAGGGTCGTCTTTCCCGTCCCGTTATCGCCCACCAGGGCCACCAACTCACCGCGCCGAATGGAAAGGTCCAAGCCAGCCAATACCTGCCTCTTCCCGTAGCCGGCCACAACATCCTCCAGTTCCACCAGAGGCTCCACCCTCCCCCGGTCCCTCTCCCCCCTACCCCCCCTCTCCCAACCCTGGGCGAGGGGGGAACCGGGCTCCCCTCCCCTGCTTCCCCCCCAGAGCCTGCCCTGAGCAAGGTCGAAGGGTTGGGGGGGATTGAGGGGGGGCGGAGAGGAGCTGGGGGTGGGAGCTGTAGCGATGGGGTCGGCCCAGTTGCTCCGGGGCTGGTTGGCGGGATGGCGCACCCCCAGGCGGTGGAGCAGCTCCCGCCTGGCGAAGACCTCTTCGGGGGACCCGTCAGCTACCGGCTGTCCCTCTTCCAGGATTAGCACCCGGTCGGCCAGTCGGCTCACTTCTCCCGTCTTGTGCTCGGCGATGATCACCGTCGAAGACTCGCGCCGCAGGCGTTCCAGGGTGGAGAGCACCTGGCGGGTTCCGACCATATCCAGATTGGAGGTTGGCTCGTCCAGGATCAGGATGCGGGGGGCCATAGCCAGGACTGCGGCGATGGCCAGTCGCTGCTTTTCGCCGTCGGAGAGGGTGTTCACTCGTCGGCCTCGTAAATGCTCCAAGCCTGCTGCACCGAGTGTCCACTCCACCCGCCGGGCCACCTCGTCCGGGGGCAGGCCCAGGTTGCGGGGACCAAAGGCGACTTCCTCCTCCACCCGCAGGCAGAAGAGCTGAGTGGCCGGGTTCTGGAAGACCAGGCCCACGTGGCCGGCCAGAACCGGCAACGAGTGTTCCTGGGTATCCAGCCCGTCCACCACTACCTTGCCCTCCAGGCGAGCCAACGAGGCGTGAGGGATGAGGCCCGCCAGGGCGCGCAGCAGAGTGCTCTTGCCACAGCCGGAGGGGCCAGTTACCAGCACAAACTCGCCGGGTTGGATGGAAAGGGAGATTCCGCCCAAGACCCGGCGCTGGCCGTAGTACACCGTCAGGTTATCTGCCTGGATCATGGTCAGCGAAAAGCTCCTTGACGATGGCGTCGGCCAGGGTTTGGCGATTGTCCTGGGTAACGGTGAAAGTGCAGAAGGGGATGGCGGGGAGTTGTTCATGCAGTTGAGCTGTCAGTTCTGGACGGACCACCAACAGCAGCCGTGGATGCCTCCCGGCAGAGAGATCGGAGAGGAGCGGGGCCAGTCCCCTCCCCTGCTCCAACTCCAGGGGGCCGATCTCGTCCACGATGAGCAGATCGCAGTCCTGCGAGATCGCTCCCCGGAGTCTCTCGACCACCCAGGAGAAGACGTTCGCGTCGAAGCTGTAGCGGCTTGTCCTGGGACCGCCCAGGTCACTGTTGGTCTGGGCCAAAAGCCGCTGTTCGCCGTCGGGCACCATCAGGGCGTAGCGGATCGCGGGGAAGCCATCCTTGTCGAGGACAACAGGTGTGAGCACCCCTGCTGGATCATGGCCCAGTTCACGGGCCAGCCCCGTCACCCGTTTGCAGACGGCGGTTTTCCCCGCCTGGCGCTCTCCAGTCAGCAGAACGTTCACCGCTGTTCTAGTCCCTCCTACGCTGCCACCAACTCGGGTATCCGCAGTTCTTCGGGGGCAAGAGTCAGTCGCACGGATAACAATTCACTCACCGGTGACTTGCTTAATACCTCCAACACCGCGGCCCGCAAATCAGTCGGTAGCTGCTCCAGTCGCTCTAGTGTGAAAGTCGGCGTACGCCCCAGCGCTAGCAGTTGGGCGGGAAAAAGTATGGTCAACCCCACCGCGCGAGGCGAGCGCGCTGTACCCTGGCCCGTATCCAGGCGCAGCAGCAGGTGATCGCCTAACTCGACACCGACTACATGCTCGCTCCGGCCAAAGAAGATGTACAGGACATCCCCTTCCCGGTCATAGTCGTACTTCATCTCAGTCATAATGGGTCCAGATTTTGCTTCGCAGTCGTCCAGGCATCCTCGTGCTGCGGTTCCCCATCCGTGGTCATCCTTCCGCCAACAGCTCGCGCAACCTCTCTTGTTCCTGAGAACTGGTCAGGGCAATCGCCCGTGGGCACACAAGGGCACGGCCGTGGCCGGCGTCGGGTTTGAGAACTGTGTTGGCCTTACACCACCAGAGGAGCACCCTTGCACCCTATCTCGGCCAAATCCTTGGATTGAGCTTGTCGAAATCCTTGGATTGAGCTTGTCGAAATCGCCGGGCGTCTACATTATACACCGCCTTGAGCGGAAACACAATCAGGAAACCCCTTCGGTATCTCCTGATGCTGCCTGACCACAGTGCCTGCTACCCTCACTGCAAGGGAACGACGCAGATGAAACGCAGGGCCGCGTCGCCATCGTTGACGAATTGGTGCTTTTCCTCCGGGGCGACGAAGATGGCGTCCCCCTCGCGGAACGGCGTCTCGCCATCCACAGCCCTGAGATGCCCTATGCCGGCCAGGATAAATGCCTCGTGCTCCCAGGCGTGGGTGTGGAACGGGGAAGCGGCCCCAGGCTCTACCTCGAAGACGCGCAGGGCGAAGTTCGGCGCTCCGTCCTTGTCGGTGATCATCCAGCGCACGGTGACGCCCGGCGCCTCCGCGGCGGGCTCCGGCGTAACCTGACGGTAGTTTTTCACGATCATTGCAAGCTCTCCTTTCAACCTGGTCTTGGAAAGTGTAGGTAACTTTGCGCATTTTTGCCACGAATTACACGAATTTATACTCTTTCCTCCGTGTTAATTCGTGAAACCTGTCCTGAGCCTGGTCGAAGGATTCGTGGCTGACTTGACGACGATCTCATCACCTCTACTCACCTGGCCACCCTCTGTCACCCGGCAGAAGATGCCTTCCGTGGGCAGGAGCGAGAGCCCCTGGAAACTGTAGGCGTGGGCCACGTGCGGCGGCTTGCCGATCTGCACCACCTCCAAAACGGCCTCTCCTGCCCGCAGGCGCGCGCCGATGGGCAGCGAGACGAGATCAAGGCCCTGGATGGTGAGGTTCTCGGCGAAGTCGCCGGGGGCGGCCTTGATGCCGTGCTCCTTATTGAGCCGCCCGATGCTCTCCCAGGCCAGCAGGCTGACCTCCCTCTCGCTCAGACCCGCGTGGGCGTCACCCACCAGGCCGTAGCTCTCTCGCAGATAACCTTCGCCAATGTCCCTCTTGGGATCCGTGCGCCTTCGGCTGGCGCAGACAGCCACAATCGAACCCATCACTGTTCCCTCCTGGATCAGCAAAAAGCGGCCCGCCCAGCTTTTCCAGGGCCGCTGTCCCACAGTCTCCGATGAGCCACTTGTGAATCTCGTGGCTCAACTCGCTCTACCTCTCCTTGATCCGCTCGCTGCCCATCTTTCCAGAATCTCCTGTCAGAAATGCAACTTACTGAAGGCAAACTGCCTTCGACTCACAGCGTTCAGGTGGATGGGCCACACGCGCTGGCGGTGGCCGCTGTGCTACTCGACATCTTGGCACTGAAAACAGAGATGAGCTTATCTACCTTCCGGCCGCCGCATTTGGGGCACTTTATCTCAGATGTTGAGGTGCTCAAGCGCACCAGCTTCTCGAACCTCTCCCCACACTCCGAACATCGGTATTCGTAAATCGGCATTTGTCTTGCTCCTTTTCTCGTTCAACTTTGGGTAACGAGTCACGAGCCAATGAGTAACTAACTCATTGACTCATTGACTCGTTGACTGTTTACCTCCGTAGCGCGAACTCGGCCACCAGGAAGGTGTGATCCGAGGGACGCTCCGCCCGCCGCGCCTCCACGTCAATCCAGGCCCCGGTGGACTTTCGGGCCAGCGGCTCGGTAGCCCAGACGTGATCCACCCGCCAGCCCAGCCCGCGCTCCACGGGATTCCGCGCTCGATAGTCCCAATAGCTGTAATGACCCGGCTCGTCGGGGTGATGGAGCCGAAAGACATCCACGAAGCCCCACTCCCGCACCCGTTCCAGGGCGGCGCGGGCCTCTGGGTGGAAGTCCACGTGGTTCTTCAGCCGCTGGGGATCGTGCACGTCAATCGGCTCGGGGGCGACGTTGAAATCGCCCACCCACAGCAGCGGCTCCTGCGGCGAGTAGTGTCGCTCGAAGAAGGCTCGCAGCCGGGCCAGCCACTGCAGCTTGTACTGGAAGTGCTCTGAATCGGGGGAGCGACCCTGGGGGACGTAGGTGTTGACCACCGGGATGCCACGGATCACCGCCCGGATCAGGCGTGCTTCGTCACCACCGTCGAGGCCAAAGTCTACCTCCTGCGGCTCCTCTCGGCTAACGATGGCCACTCCGGCGTAAGCTTTCTGCCCTCGGAAGACCACGTGGTAGCCCGCGTCTCTGATCGGCTCCGCAGGGAAGTCCCCGTCTTGCACTTTCGTCTCTTGGATGCAAAGGATGCCGGCTTCCTCCCGGCGCAGCCAATCTAGCACTTGCTCCACCCGGACCCGGATGGAATTAGCGTTGTAGGTTGCCACCTTCAGCACATCATCAGACATCTCGCCTCCACTAACGAGGATCTCGGCAATGATGCGTCTCTGTACACCAGGAACATTATAGCACCACCCGCCACATTAGGCAAACCTTCCCTTTGCGCAGACGGATGGAATGTGATAGAAATAAGGCCTGGCCCCATGATGAGCATCCTGGGGACGAGAGGTTTCTTCGAGTGGGCCATCATCGCCGAGGACGAGAGCGTCGAAGACCTGGCTATTCTGGCTGCAAACCGCCCCGCTTCCTTCACCTCGACCGGTGCCGGTGGGCGAAGAATGCGGGGCGGCGTTCTGAGCAGAGCCGAAGGGCTGTGTCAGGTTTGGGGCGATACACTCTGATCATAACCACATACCAATTGCCCCTTCAAACGCCATGAATCATGAGTTTAGCGCCGGTTGAGTAGCTGCAAGCCATGGCGAGTAGCGTATCGAAACCAAGCGTCGTTGTACGCTTCGCGCCCTTGGTTTCGATACGGCCTTCGGCCTACTCAACCGGCGGACACTCGCTTATTCATTGTACTTCCTACAGCAATTGGTATTACCTCCTCCCTTTCTACAGCCAGGCGCACGTTGTAATCGTGTCCTTCCTCCATGGCCACGATTCTGGCGCCGGCCTGTTTGAAAACGCCAGCCAGGTCGGCGATGGAGTAGAAACGACTGCGCATCAGGAGCAGCCTCTCGCCCAGGGCAGTCCATTTCACTGCCCAGCGGCGAATGTCCGGCTCCTCGATGACCAATCGTCCGCCCGGACGCAACACCCGCAGGGTCTCCTTCGCAGCGACGTGCTGGTCGTGAAGGTGGTGAAAGGTGTCCACCATCACGATGCGGTCGAAAGCCCCATCGGCAAAAGGGAGGTGCTCGGCCAGGCCACAGCAAGCGATCATCTGCTTCTGGCGAGCCTCTCCCAACATCCCCCAGGAGAGGTCGCAAACGACCACCAGGTAGTCGTCGCCAAAGGTTCCGGAGACGCGGCCCGTGCCGCCGCCGATGTCCAATATGCGCTCCGATGGCTGGGGCTGGAGCAAACCCATGAGCCGTTCTGGTCCCAGGAAGTGGAACACGCGGTCGTAGAAACGAGCAACGAGGTCAAAATGGTCAAAGTGCATCGCTTATATCCTCAAGGTGCATCCAGTTTCTCCAGTCGAGCCATCACCTCGTCCACATCACTCTCTCCATCATTGCTCCTCTCTCCCTTGCTTACCCTCTTCTTGTAGTAGAGGAAGATACATAGCAAGCCCGTCTTCGCCGTCGCATAATCCGGGCATTGGGAATCTGATCTTAAAAGAAAGGTGCTGGTACATTGTCACAGCAGGCACGTTGCTTGCGCATACCTCAAGATAAACCTCGGAGAGCTCCCTCGATTTTGCATAATCTATCAGTTGTGACATCATTTTCTTCCCTATCCCACGTCTCCGCATGTCCTCTTTCACGGCGATGTTCCATATGTGCATCTTGCCCCACGCAAACCGTGCGATCGCATAGCCCACCGTGGAATCGAGTTGCTTGGCCACCAATACGTAATGTCCTTCGCTGATGAGATCGTTGATTCTCTCCTGTGCCCACACCTGGGTCGCACCGCTGTAATGCGAGGCGAGTTTGTAAATAGCAGTAACGTCGGCTATATCCGCTTTTACGATTACTATTCCTCCAGACCTTTTGTCTCCTGTCACTCTGATCCGGGGAAGAAACCGGCCCGTCCTCGCGCAATACGCCTCATACTCCGCCCCGTGCGTCCGCTGCAGATACTCCTCCTCAGCCTGCACCTTCAGGTGGTAGCCGGTGACGTTGAGCACCACCGCCAGCAGCGCCAGCAAGCTGGGGGCGATAAAGAGAGTGCCCAGCGCGAAGAGGTCTGCCCCCAGGACACAGGGGTTGCGAATGTAGCGGTAGATGCCTGTGGTGACCAGCTCGGTCTCCTCCCTGGGCAGAGCCACGCGGAACTGTTCCCCCAGCGCCACCTCGCCGGCGATGCCCACGAGCACGCCAACTGTGGACAGGGCGATGCCCAACCCTCTGGCGACGTCGTTGTCCAGGAAGGCGATACGCCCGAACCAGACCACGCTACGGGCGTCGAAGATGTAAAGCAGCGTCACTACCAGCCAGAGCAATGAGGCGGCGGTAGTGACAGCGGCTTCCCACGCTTTGACGTCCGTCATCACCCCCTTTGGTTCGTACCCTCGCCGCCGCACGTACAGCATGGTGGCGACGAAGGTGACGAGAAAGACGCCCAAAGCAGCAGCCAGAAAAACCTGATCGTAGGTCATGGCTCTAAAAAACCTCCAGTTCGGGATGCTTCAGCGCTTCTTCGTAGATCGGCCCCTGGGCCACGAAGCCCAGCCCGTAGCGACTGCCGCGCACCGTCAGCAGCCTGTCGCCTGGCTTCACTCCCACTTCCGGCGGCACCGTCACCCGTCCGCCCTCAGTGAACCGCCCTCGGGCCAGCACGCGCATCGTAGCACCCTCCAGCCGTTCGGATACTTCTGCCATCAGTTCCGGTGTGCTGATGCCGAACCCACCAGAGCGACGGCTGCCTGGTGTGAAAATCGCCTCGCCTCCGGCCTGGAAACCGAACTCGCGCCACGCCTCCGGTGGGATGGTGATCTCCCCCTCTGGCCCGATGACCACCCAACCGTAGGCCCACTTGCCTCCCTTGACTAGCCTTGGCACTACAGAACCTCCTCCTTCTTCACAATGGCAAGTCTTCCACAGTGTGGTAGTTCTTCACTTCGATACCTTCATCGGCCAGCAACTGCCAGAAGTTGCGGACCAGCGTCTCTGCCAGCCGCACAATCTCATCAACAGCGCGCGCGGGCCACATTACGGGAACGAGGTCCTGGTATCCTTCAGGTAGCTTGGAAAAGCTGAAGGCATCAACTAATCCTTGGTAGTAGTCGTGTGTGACCCAACGCTGGTTCAGAAGGCAGAGAGCTTTATTCATCTCGAAAAGAACCTCAATCACCGCACAGCCAATGTCGTGCGTGTTCCCCCGTTCCTGGCACGACAGGATACGGCCGTATGACTCCACCACCAAGCCGGGCAGACTTGCCTCCAGAGCCTGGCGAAACCTCTCCGTGGGCACGGACTGCCCCAACTGCATCCAGGCTCGAACTTGTTCCGGGTCGCCGTGGAGCACCTTCAGCACGTTGAGCACACCCATCCAAAACGGCCACTTGAGAGACGGATTGGTGAGTAACTCCTCGAGTTTTCCCTGTTCAATGACCTGATACCTAATGGCTGTACCGCGATAGAGGAACTCCTTGCCCTCGACCTTGCTGCCATCGCGAACCACAAACAACATCTCAAGGTCTGACCACTGGGTATCCGCATCCCGCGCCGTGGACCCGTAGACACCACCCAATATGACAGCGCCTGGATGCCTGGCAACCATGCGGGCGCAGAGATTTTGCGCGAGTTGTATTCTTTCTTCGTGTTCCATGACTGTGCTCTCTATCGTCTGCCTCTCAGTAACGGTGGTCTCCCTTTTGGGTGTTGATGCTGTGTCATTGCGAGCGACCATAGGGAGCGAAGCAATCCCCCCCACCGTAGGCTGGGGATTGCTTCGTCGCTTCGCTACTCAGAAACTTGTCTGTCATTGCGAGCAAAGCGAAGCAATCCCCACTCCGCGAATTGGAGATTGCTTCCCTTCGACAAGCTCAGGACAGGCGGCACACAAACCGTGCCTACTCAGAAACTTGGCCTGTCATTGCGAGGCGACGCTCTTCCGCCGAAGCAATCTCCTACGAGCGTTGGGGATTGCTTCAGGCGCACTCACCGCGCCTTCGCAATGACAAGATGGGCGGCGTTTCTGTCCTTTAGAATGGCAGGCCACACCATGACCGACTCGCAATGACACGATGAAGTTTCTGCTCCCTACGGATGGCGCGATGCGCCATGGCCGACTCGCAATGACAAAAGCAGCTCATTCTAGTGCAATAACACTTTACAGGGAGACTACCTCAGCAAACTCCAGACCAAAAGCAGCACCGCCAGCGCACCAACCAGTGCACCCAGCCCAATCCACACCCCGCGCCAGTCCATCGGTATCTGCGCGCTGCCGTCCGCGAAGGGTGGAGCCGTCTGGTCAATGTACGTGCGCAAGCGGTCCATCGTCGGCGTCGGGATGGAGGCGGCACGGGCCAACGCCCTGAATTCGTTTCGGAGGTATTTGCCCTCGTCACGGGCCGCTCTGGCGTGTGCAAGGGCGGCCTCGATAGCTTCACTGTCGAGCATGCGCTGAACAAAGGCTACTAAAATCGGCTCAGGTATCCACTCGAACATCTTGAGACTGGGCGGCGTGATGGGGACATCGAGCGCCCGCAGAACCCGAAAACTCTCATGCATGGCGCGGATCATCAGCACCACTGCGTCGCGCGTGCGCGCCAACCGGTAGTTGTCGAGCCCAGCCATGTAGAGCGCGCCTCCCATGGGCAGAATCAACGCTACGTGGGTCTTGAGCCAGGCATCCATATTGGGGCTGATGGTCACCGGGAACTCAGCGCCTTCGAAGGCCTCAACAATCCGCTCCAGCCGCGGCGTAGTGCGCCCGTCCAATTCACCCATCGTGGTCGCATATCTCCTGCGTCCCGACGATGCAATGTAGCGAACGACGTGCCCCTCCCGCGAGCCTCCGCCTCCCGGAAAGCCCAGCAAGACGCGCTCGCGACCCAGCGCCTCGATCATCTCGTCAGGCCCAGCGGCGTTGTTGCCCATGAACAAGACATTGGGCGTATGCTGATTGGCAGCCAGCGCTGGCAACACCTCCGAGACGTGATTCTTGGGCACCAGCACGATCACCAGGTTGTATGCGTCTTCCGGCGCAAGCTGTTCCACCACGTTGACACGGGTGGTGCTCCGATGGCCGGTGATCGCTTCTTCCAGCACAATGCCGTGCTCGCGGATGCTGGCCAGCCGTTGCCTCCGCGCCAGGATCGAGACGGCATGCCCGGCCTCTTGCAGCCGTGCAGCGTATAGACTGCCCAACACTCCAGCGCCATAAACCAGGATTTTCATTGTGCCTCCTTCTCTCCAGAAAATATCCCTCTCCGCATCATTTCACCGCATAGACAAGTTGATGGGCATAGGCAGTGTGTTCTGACCTGGCTACGCTCTCCACTTGAACCGCTTGGAATCCCGCCTGTCTCAGCACGGCTGCCAGTTCGTCGTTGGGGTAAAAACGCATATACTTTAGCCAGATACCATAGGCCAGGTTGGCCAGCGCGGATTTGGGTTGTGCCCCCGTTACGAGCACGAGGCGTCCACCTGGCTTTAGCACCCTGCAAAGCTCCTCTGAAGCCCGTCTCAGGTTCTCGATGAAGTATAGCACCTCAACACCGGCAGCACAGGTAAAGTGATTCTCGGCCCATGGAAGGGCTTCAATATCACCCTGTATGATCTCGACACGCCCCTCGGACAGCGCTTTCCCATTCTTCTGCCTGGCAAGCTCAACCATGTCCGGGCTATGATCTATCCCGCAAGCCTGCTGCACAGTTTGCAAGACCATGTCGAGCAAAGCGCCGCCCCCGCACCCAATCTCGAGAAAAACGTCCTCAGGCTGGAGTTGTAACCTCCCAATAGCCACGCGGAAAAAACCGTAATGCCCTATGGGTTCCCGGCTCCCGTACAAGAGCTTCCCCAGCCACCCTGACGGTTTTCTTCCCGTCACATCAAAGAAGGTTTGATGCCATTTGCTCATGATTCTGGCCCTTCTTGTTCTCGTTCACTCCGGATACCCTGGCGCTGCATCGCGCCGAAAATTCAGCGTGTAGACCCAGAAGTTGCCAAACCGCTGGTCAAGCTTGAACCCCGCCGCCTCCACGCGCCGGACGGTCTCGAAGGCGAACGGATAGTCGGGGTCGAAGAACTCCTCAGTTATGGAGAGCAGTCCGCCCGGCTTCAACACCCGGCGCAGTTCAGCCAGCGCGCGGGCCTGGTCGGGAACCTCAGGCAACACCGTGACCAGGAAGGCGCGGTCCACACTGGCGTCGTCCAGCGGCAGGTGGTAGGCATCGGCGACGTGGGTTTCGACGTTGGTCAGCCCGGCCTCCCGCACCCGCTTCTCCACCTGAGCGATCATCTTTGGCTGAATGTCCACGGCGATGAGCCGCCCTTCCGGCCCCACGCGCCGCGCCGCCTCCACGGTGAACATCCCCGGCCCAGGGCCGAGTTCCAGCACCCGTTCGCCGGGGCAAATGCCCACCCGGTCTAGCATGGGACGCATTTCCCAGCGGCGAATGGGATTGTCCACCAGCCAGTCCAGCGATGCCGGGCAGGGCGCCAATTGGCCGAACCGGGCTGCCAGCCTCAGTAGATGGAAATTTAGGGATCGAGTGGCACGGCAATGGCCTGAATGACGTTGACTGTGCCGTAGGTGTTTTCAATCGCCCGCCTCAAGAAACGAACCATACGTTTGAGTTGAAAACGCTTCTT
>Ga0265595_1002234_pt1 | contig 13420 bp, 10 predicted proteins | sample saktaG_15_FD_190148 | JGI IMG/M metagenome (GOLD analysis project Ga0265595, IMG submission 190148) | Saline water microbial communities from Sakinaw Lake, British Columbia, Canada - sak_2013_06_06_50m | ecosystem: Environmental > Aquatic > Non-marine Saline and Alkaline > Saline ... | reverse complement strand
CCGCAACATCGAGGGCTCCGCCATCGGCGCCGACAGCGAGGACGACCTCAAAGGCCTCTTCGACGACCTCGACGTGAACAGCGCCAAGCTCGGCAACACGGTCGCCAAGCGCAACGAGAAGCTGGTCAAGCTGCTCGATGCGATCGGCGATCTCGGCCTGGGCAACTTCGAGGACCACACCATCGACGCGTTCGGCGACGCGTACGAGTACCTCATGCAGATGTACGCGTCGAGCGCGGGCAAGTCCGGCGGGGAGTTCTACACGCCGCAGGAGGTGAGCGAGCTGCTCGCGCGCATCACCGTGGTGGGCAGGACCGAGGTGAACAAGGTCTACGACCCCGCGTGCGGATCGGGCTCGCTGCTGCTCAAGTTCGCGAAGGTGCTGGGCAGAGAGAACGTCCGCCAGGGCTTCTTCGGCCAGGAGATCAACCTGACCACGTACAACCTCGCGCGCATCAACATGTTCCTGCACGACGTGAACTACGAGCAGTTCGACCTCGCGCATGGGGATACGCTGACCGACCCGGCGCACTGGGACGACGAGCCGTTCGAGGCGATCGTCTCGAACCCGCCGTACTCGATCAACTGGGACGGCGACGCGAACCCGCTGCTCATCAACGATCCGCGGTTTGCACCGGCCGGCGTGCTCGCGCCCAAGTCGAGAGCCGATCTCGCCTTCACCATGCACATCCTGAGCTGGCTCGCGGTCGACGGCACCGCGGCGATCGTCGAGTTCCCCGGCGTGCTCTACCGTGGCGGCGCGGAGCGCAAGATCCGCAAGTACCTCGTCGACAACAACTACGTCGATACGGTCATCCAGCTCCCGCCGGACCTGTTCTTCGGCACCACCATCGCGACCTGCGTGATCGTGCTCAAGAAGTCGAAGACCGACAACGCGGTGCTCTTCATCGATGCGTCGGCGGAGTTCGTCCGGGGCGGCAACAAGAACAAGCTGACCGAGGCGAACCGGCAGAAGATCCTCGATGCCTTCACCGCTCGTGAGGACGCCGAGTACTTCGCCCGCCTCGTCCCCAGCGCCGAGATCGCCGGGAACGACTACAACATCGCCGTCTCGTCGTACGTCGAGCAGGAGGACACGACGGAGGCCGTCGATATCGTGGCGCTCAACGCCGAGATCGCCGGCATTGTCGCGCGACAGACGGAGCTGCGCACCCAGATCGACGCGATCGTCACGGACCTGGAGGGCAGGGCGTGAGCCGCATCGACGCGATCATGGCGAACTCGGAGCGTGGGTCGTGAACGAGCAGGCGCCCGGAGAAATCATCCTGTATTCGCGCGAAGACGGAGCGCCTGCCATCGAGGTGCACCTTGATGCAGACACGGTGTGGCTGACTCAACAGCAGCTTGCTGAGCTCTTCCAGACCTCACGAACAAACGTCGTCGAGCACATCCAGCACATCTATGAAGAGGGCGAGCTCAAGCAGGACGCAACCTGTCGGGATTTCCGACAGGTCGACGCCGCGGAATTCCGGGCACAGAGCCACGAGCCCACGTACATGAAGGACTGGCTCGCGCATCTCGACCGTCTGATCGCCGCTATGGAAGCGCCGACACTCAACGGCCCCGGCTCCATAAGCCATCAGCAGGCGATGGAGAAGGCAGAGGGCGAGTACGAGAAGTACCGGGCGTTGGCCGACTCGCCTGCTTCGGACGTCGAGCGCGCATATCTCGACGCGGTGAAGCGCGCTCAGCACCGGCTTGAAGAGGGGGAATCGTCGTGAGCGCGAGGCCGACAGCGCTGAGCGAGCCGCCGGAGGGCTACGCGGAATGGCTGGTGGGCCTGAAGGACCGCATCCACTCGGCCCAGCAGCGCGCCGCGCTCGCGGTCAACACCGAGCTGCTCCAGCTGTATTGGGAGATCGGCAACGACATCCTCCAGCGCCAGGCAGAGCGGGGTTGGGGCACCAAGGTCGTCGAGCGTCTCGCCCACGACCTGCGCAGCGCCTTCCCCGACATGCGAGGGTTCTCCCGAGCGAACCTGTGGTACATGCGCGCCTTCGCGGAGGCGTGGGCCGAGAGCGAAATCGTCCAACAGCCTGTTGGACGATTGCCGTGGGGGCACAACATCGTGCTCCTCACGAAGCTCAAGGTGTCCGAGGAGCGACTGGCCTACGCCCATGCGGCCGTCCGGCACGGATGGTCACGCAACGTCCTGGTGATGCAGATCGAGACCCGGCAGCTTGAGCGTCAGGGACGGGCGATCACCAGCTTCGCGCAGGCGCTTCCGGCGCCACAATCCGACCTCGCCCGTGAATCCCTGAAGGACCCGTACCGGTTCGACTTCCTGGGGATCGGCGATGAGGCCCTTGGTTTCTACCTGACCGCCGTCGATGAGCGCATCAAGGACGAACGGGACGAGCCGACCATCGGCCTGCTGCTCTGCAAGAGCAAGAACAAGGTTGTCGCGGAGTACGCCCTTCGCGACAACAGCCGGCCTCTCGGCATCGCCGAATACCAACTCGTTGAGGCGTTGCCCGAGCCGCTTCAGGCGAGCCTGCCGACTATCGAGCAGATCGAGCGGGAGCTGGAAGGGGAGTCGTCGTGAGCGAGCAGGACATCGTCATCTACACCGCTCCAGGCGTGGAGCTCTCCCTGCCGCTCGACCGAGAGCACGAGACCGTATGGGCATCCCAACCGCAAATCGCCGAGCTCTTTGCGATCGACAGGACCGGCGCGACCCGGCACATCAACAACGTCTTCAGGGGAGCGGAGGTGGATCGGGAAAGCAATGTGCAAAAAGTGCACATTGCTGGCTCAGACCGGCCGGTGACGCTGTACAGCCTCGATGTCATCCTCGCCGTCGGGTACCGGGCAAACTCCGCACGAGCGATGGAGTTCCGTCGCTGGGCGAGTGGCGTTCTGAAACAGTACCTCGTCAAAGGTGCTGCGCTCAACGAGCGTCGTCTGCGCGAAATCGGACAGGTAGTCCAAGTTCTCAGCCGATCCACCGATGAGCTGGTCGCTGGTGTTGCCGACGTCCTCGCCGGATATCTCCCGGGCCTAAGGCTGCTACGAGACTACGATGACGGGCGAATCGAGGCGGCACCCGGTGCAACGCCGGGCTGGGAACTCACCCTCGATGAGGCGCGGGCGGTGATCGGCCATGTGGCTGAGGAGTTCCCGACGGATGGGCTCATCGGCAAGGAGCGCGGCGACGCCCTGGACGGCGTCGTCGGGGCGATCTACCAGAGCTTTGGTGGGCAGGATCTGTACCCAACCGCCGAGGAGAAGGCGGCCAACCTGCTGTACCTCGTAGTGAAAGACCACCCGCTGGCCGATGGAAACAAGCGTAGTGCCGCCGCGCTCTTCGTAACCTTCTTGGCCCGCAACGGCATCCTGGAAGGCGCTGATGGCCGCCTGTGTATCTCGAGCAACGCGCTCGCGGCACTTACGTTGATGGTCGCGATGAGCGCACCTGAGGAAAAGGGACTCATGGTCGCGCTTCTTGTGCGAATGATCTCGGGAGAAGCGTGAGCCGCATTGACGAGCTGATCGCCAGGCTGTGCCCAGATGGGGCGCCTCGCCGGACGCTGGGCGAGATTGGCCAGTTCCAGCGGGGTCGACGCTTCACGAAGGCGGACGTCGTCGAGGACGGTATCCCAAGCATTCACTATGGAGAGATCTATACGCACTACGGTGTTGCCGCCGCCGAAACGGTGTCCCATGTTCGTGCCGACTTGGCCACGCAGCTTCGCTTCGCGAGCCCAGGCGATGTGGTGATTGCCGGAGTTGGCGAAACCGTGGAAGACGTGGGTAAGGCGGTCGCCTGGCTTGGCGCAGCGGATGCCGCAATCCATGACGACTGCTTCCGATACCATCATTCGATGGATCCCAAGTACGTTTCGTACTACCTACAGACCGAAGCCTTCCATTCGCAGAAGCGTAGGCATGTCGCCCGAGCGAAGGTGAAGCGGCTCTCCGCCGAAGCTCTCGCCAGCATCGTCATTCCGGTGCCGCCCCTCGAAGTGCAGCGGGAGATCGTGCGGGTGCTCGACACGTTCGCGGCGCTCGAAGCGGAGCTGGAAGCGGAGCTGGCGGCCCGGCGGCGCCAGTACGCTCATTACCGAGACTCACTCCTGACCTTCCCCGAGGGGGGGGTCCGGCGGGTTCCGATGGGTGAGGTCGCGAGCATTGTCAGAGGGGCCTCGCCTCGCCCGATTCAGGCCTTCCTCGCTCACGACGAGCGTGGCGTCCCTTGGATTAAGATTGGTGATATCGCGGCGAGCGGCAAGTACATCACAGGCACCGCGGAGCGGGTCACGGCTGACGGTGCCTCCAAGTCCCGGCGAGTCCATCCGGGTGACTTCGTGCTGTCGAACTCCATGAGCTTCGGACGCCCGTACATCGTGGGAATCGAGGGCTGCATCCATGACGGCTGGCTTGCCATCAGCGACTTCAACGCATCGTTCGTTCCTGACTTCCTGTACCACCTCCTGCGTTCGGCTCCAGTTCAGGCTGAGTTCGCGCGGCGTGCCGGTGGTGGGACCGTACAGAACCTCAACGCCGATATCGTGAAAGCGGTTGTCCTTCCCATTCCGCACCTTGAGGAGCAGGCCCGCATCGTCGCCATCCTCGACGCGTTCGACGCGCTCGTGAACGACCTGTCGAGCGGCCTTCCTGCCGAGCTTGCCGCGCGCCGCAAGCAGTACGAGTACTACCGCGACCGCTTGCTGACCTTCAAGGAGGCGGCCGCATGACGGGCAAGCACATCGAGCTGTTCCTCGTAGCGGGCGTCCCGGGCGGTATCACCACTGCGGAGATCGCCGGCTGGGCCGGTCACGTTCTCGCCGGGCCACGCTCTGACCTCGGCGATGTGCTGAGGCGCCCGGAGGCGAAGCGCAACGGCGCGTACTTCCTGCTCGGCGACGACGAGGAGGCGGTGGGTGGCGTTCGCTGCTACATCGGGCGCACGGAGAACTTCATCGCCCGGTTCCGCGACCACTCGGCGAAGAAGGAGTTCTGGGATCGCGTGGTCCTCATCACGTCGAAGGACGACTCGTTCACCGAGGGCCACTGGGGCTACCTCGAGTGGCGGCTCGTGGAGCTCGCGAAGCAGGCCGCGCGTGTCACGCTGGCCAACGGCAACGATCCGCAAGGCCGCAGGCTCTCGGAGGCGCAGGCCTCGGACATGGAGGCGTTCCTGGAGCAACTGCAGATCGTCTTGCCGGTACTCGGCGTGAACGCGATCCGGGTTCGACCGCAGGCGGCGCCGGCGCAAGCATCGAAGGATGCCTCTCCGGTCTGCAGCCTGACGAACGCGAAGCTCAAGGTGGAGGCGACCGCGCAGCAGTTGGGCGACGAGTTCACCATGCTGAGAGGTTCGCGGATCGTCGGCATGTGGTCGGCGATCGGCAAGGCGGAAAGTACACAGCGCTCGTATGCCGCGTATCGGGCTCAACACGAGCGACTGGTGGCGGACGGCTCGATCGCGGTGGAGGGCGGCGTCGGTGTGCTCACGCGGGACGTGCCGTTCGGCTCGCCGTCCTCGGCGGGGGCCATCGCCCTGGGTCGCTCGTGCAACGGTCGCATCGAGTGGAAGACGCCTGACGGGGGCTCGTACGGCGACTGGGAGAACCGTGGGGTGGAGTGAGGCGGCGACTGCTCCGAATGACATCGTGAGCCAATAACGATATCAACTGGCTCATTCATGATGCATTTCGTGCCTGGCGCGAGTGCCTCTGGGACGAGTCGTGCTTATCTGTCGTCGCTCGCGCCATTTTCGGTGCGCACCGAAAATGGCCCCAGAGTGAAAATGGGCGCAGGACGAATCTGTCGTTGTTGAGTTGCTCAGGGCCGGCGATGACAAACTCGGGAGTGCGATAAAAACCTCGGGTAATGTTGACAACTTCCGAGTAATCTATCACACTGCGCCCATGGGACGGGAACCGTCAGGGAGTGCCGTGCGTGCCGCAGAGGAGATCTTCCGTGCCGCGGGAGGTACTCTCCGCACCCGCGAAGCTGCCGCACGCGGCATTCACTATTCGACCCTCTATGGGATGCGGGATGACGGCCTTCTCGAGCGACTTTCACGGGGAGTCTATCGCCTTGCAGAGCTCCCAGCGCCGGGCAAGTACGATGTTGTGACCGTGGCCGAGCGTGTTCCTGACGCGGTGCTCTGCCTCATCAGCGCACTCGACTTCCACGAGATCGGCACGCAGATACCCGCATGGGTGAACATCGCGATAGGACCCAAAGCCTGGCATCCGCGGTTCGACTACCCGCCCGTCCGCGTGTATCGGATGTCGGGCGAGGCCCTCACGGCGGGCGTGGAAGAGCACACGATCGATGGCACGCCGGTCATGGTGTTCAGTCCGGCGAAGACAGTCGCCGACTGCTTCAAGTTCCGGAGCAAGGTGGGGCTGGACGTCGCGCTCGAAGCGCTCCGGGAGACGCTTCGGAGCCATAGGGCGACGCGTGGCGAGATCATGCACTTTGCCGCCATCGACCGAGTCACGAAGATCGTTCGCCCGTATCTGGAGGCGACGGAATGAGTCAGCGCGTAGTGAGCAACATACCTGCCTCAGTCCGTGCACGCCTCCTCAACGAAGCCAGGGCAAGCGGCGACTCGTTCGACCAAGTGCTCCAGTATTTCGCCATCGAACGCTTCCTCTATCGGCTGTCCAAGACCGAGTGGAGTGGGCGCTTCATAGTTAAGGGCGCGATCATGCTGAGGGCCTGGGACTCATCGCTCGGTCGGCCGACACGAGACATCGACTTTCTGGGTCGGGTCGACAACTCCCCCGAGGCCCTTGTGGAAGTCGTACGCGAGTGTCTCGCCGTCGCGTATCTCGACGATGGAATAGTGTTCGACCGTGAGATCGAGGCGACCGCGATCAACGCCGAGCGGGACTACCCTGGAGCAAGGGTGGTGCTTCGCGGCAACCTTGACGGAGCCACGTTCAAGCTGCAGCTCGACGTCGCGATCGATGACGCGGTCGTACCGGATCCCGCATGGATCGACTACCCGACGCTTCTGGATCTCGACGCGCCACGCATCCTGGCCTACCAGCCCGTGACGGCGCTCGCGGAGAAGTACGAGACGATCGTACGCAGGGACGTTGAGAACAGCCGTCTGCGAGATTACTACGACATCTGGCTCGTCTCGAGGTCCCGATCGGTTCTCGGTTCTGAGCTGGCGGCTGCCATCGCCGCGACGTTCGGGCATCGCGGGACGCCTCTGATCGCCGCGATCCCGCCGGGCCTCTCCGAGACCTTCTACGAGAGCCCAGAAGCACGGAGTTGGTGGCGGTCGTTCCTGCTGACCAAACGAGTCGATGCGCCCGACGACCTTGCGGTCGTGTGCGCGATGATCACCGCGTTCATCCTGCCGCCCGCGATCGCAGTCGCTTCGGGAACGCCGTTTGCTCCGAAATGGAATCCGTCGACAGGATGGTCATGACCGACGCCAGAACCGCACACTACGACCCGATCGTCGTGAGCGCGGAGAGCACGGTCGTGGCCGAGTACTTCTCGGAGTCCGCGGACGAGGCGGCATATCAGTCTGAGGCCGCTCTGGAGCGGGGGTTCATCAGCGTCCTGCAGTCTCAGGCCTGCGAGTACCTGCCGCTCACGAGCGAGGCCGAGCTCATCGCGAACCTCCGCGTGCAGCTCGAGGCACTCAACGGGATCACGTTCAGCGATGGCGAATGGGAGCGGTTCTTCCGGGAGAAGATCGCCGGCGCCAACGAAGGCGCCGTCGAGAAGACGGTGCGCATCCAGGAGGACCACGTCCAGATCCTGAAGCGCGACGACGGCTCGACCAAGAACGTCGCGCTCATCGACAAGACGAACATCCACAACAACCGTCTTCAGGTCATCAACCAGTATGAGGTCGAGCAGCGTGAAGGCGGCACGGCGCGGTCGAATCGCTACGACGTGACGGTGCTGGTGAACGGCCTGCCGATGGTGCACGTCGAGCTCAAGCGTCGCGGTGTGGACATCCGCGAAGCGTTCAACCAGATCGACCGCTACCAGCGCGACAGCTTCTGGGCAGGCTCCGGCCTGTTCGACTACGTGCAGCTCTTCGTGGTCAGTAACGGCACGCTCACCAAGTACTACTCCAACACGACCCGCCGACGGCACGTGAGCGAGAGGGCGGGCTCGAAGCGGGTGCGCAAGACCTCGAGCTCGTTCGAGTTCACCTCCTGGTGGGCGGACGCGACGAACCGACCCATCCAGGATCTCACCGCGTTCGCCAAGACGTTCTTCGCCAGGCACACGCTGCTCAACATCCTGTGCAAGTACTGCGTGCTCACCGCGGACAGGGCGCTTCTGGTGATGCGACCGTACCAGATCGTCGCCACCGAGCGGATCCTCCAGCGGATCGAGATCTCCACCAACTACAAGCAGCTCGGCAAAGTCGGCGCGGGCGGCTACGTCTGGCACACGACCGGCTCAGGCAAGACGCTCACGAGCTTCAAGACCGCGCAGCTCGCGACCAGGCTGCCCGGCGTCGACAAGGTGCTCTTCGTCGTCGACCGCAAGGACCTCGACTACCAGACCATGCGCGAGTACGACCGGTTCGAGAAGGGCGCCGCGAACTCCAACACGTCGACGGCGGTGCTGAAGAAGCAGCTCGAGGATCCCGCGGCGAGCATCATCATCACGACGGTCCAGAAGCTCTCGACCTTCGTCGCGGCGAACAAGGGCCACCGCATCTACGACGGTCACATCGTCATCATCTTCGACGAGTGCCACCGGTCGCAGTTCGGTGAGATGCACACCGCGATCACCAGGGCGTTCAAGCGCTACCACCTCTTCGGCTTCACGGGCACGCCGATCTTCTCGGTCAACGCGGGAAGTGGAGGCAACCCCCAGCTCCGGACCACAGAGCAGGCCTTCGGCGACAAGCTGCACACCTACACCATCGTCGATGCGATCACCGACAAGAACGTGCTGCCGTTCCGAATCGACTACGTCAACACGATCAAGTTGCCGGAGGGCGTCGCCGACGAGCAGGTCTCGGCGATCGACACGGAGAGGGCGCTCCTCGCTCCCGAGCGCATCCGTCAGATCGTCGGCTACACCCTGGAGCATTTCGACCAGAAGACCCGACGGGCAGAGCGGTACTCGCTGTCCGGCAAGCGCGTTCACGGTTTCAACGCGCTCTTCGCCACGGCCTCGATCGAGGCCGCGAAGCGCTACTACCTTGAGTTCAAGGAGCAGCAGAAGGATCTGCCGCCCGATCGCAGGCTCAAGGTCGGGATCATCTTCTCGTATGCACCGAACGAGACGGTGGACGACTACCTGGACGAGGAGGGCTTCGAGACCGGCGCTCTCGACCAATCCTCACGCGACTTCCTGGGCGACGCGATCCGGGACTACAACGCGCTGTTCGGCACGAGCTTCGACACCTCGGCCGACAGGTTCCAGAACTACTACAAGGACCTCTCGCTGCGCCTGAAGCGCCGCGAGATCGACCTGGTCGTCGTCGTGAACATGTTCCTCACGGGGTTCGACTCGACGACCCTGAACACGCTGTTCGCCGACAAGAACCTGCGCGCGCACGGGCTCGTTCAGGCCTACTCGCGCACGAACCGCATCCTCAACTCCGTGAAGACCTACGGCAACATCGTCTCGTTCCGCGATCTGGAGCAGGAGACCAACGACGCGATCGCGATCTTCGGCAACAAGGATGCTCGCGGGATCGTGCTGCTCAAGCCGTACGGCGACTACTACTCCGCGTACGCCGCGAAGGTCGCGTTGCTGCTCTTTCAGTACCCACCGGGGACGCGGATCGTGGGGGAGTCGGAGCAGAAGGAGTTCATCGCGCTCTTCGGGGCCATCCTGCGCCTGCAGAACATCCTCACCTCGTTCGACGACTTCGCCGGCAACGAGATCCTCACGGAGCGCCAGGCGCAGGACTATCGCAGCGTGTACCTCGACCTCTACGCCGAACTGCGCGGCAAGGCGGATGCCGACAAGGCGCCGATCAACGACGACATCGTCTTCGAGATCGAGCTCATCAAGCAGGTCGAGATCAACGTCGACTACATCCTGATGCTCGTCCAGAAGTGGCGCGACGCCCACGGTGACGGCTCCGACGTGGAGATCCGCGCGTCGATCAGCCGCGCCGTCGACGCCAGCCCCAGCCTGCGCAACAAGAAGGACCTGATCGAAGCCTTCGTCGATTCCGTCTCGGTCGACGGAAAGATTGACGAGGAGTGGCGGGCGTTCGTGCGTGCGAGGCGTGAGGCCGAGCTTGACGCGATCATCGCAGCGGAGGGGCTCCGTCCGGACGCGACTCGTGCGTTCATCGACACAGCCTTCCGCGATGGCGCCGTGCAGACGACGGGTACGGCAATCACCAGGGTGCTGCCGCCGGTGTCGCGATTCTCGCCCGACGGGGAGCACGGAGAGAAGAAGCAGCGCGTGCTGGCGAAGCTCGGTGAGTTCTTCGAGCGGTTCTTCGGGCTCGGCACGAGCTGAGGCTCAGGCGGTGACGCCCACCTCGGCGAGGTCGTCCACGACCACGTCGGCGCCGGCTGCGGCGAGCTCCGCAGCCTGGCCCAGCCGGTCCACCCCGATCACGAGGCCGAACCCGCCGCGGCGTCCGGCCTCGACGCCGGAGAGGGCGTCCTCGACCACCACGGAGCGCGCCGCGTCCACGCCCATGCGGCGCGCCGCCTCCAGGTACATCGCCGGGTCCGGCTTGCCCGGCAGCCCGACCTCCGCCGCGACGACGCCGTCCACGCGCACCTCGAAGAGGTCGGTCGTGCCGGTCACGTCGAGCACCATGGCGGTGTTCTTGCTCGACGACATGAGGCCGGTCCGGATGCCGGCCGCGTGCAACTGCCCGATGAGCTCGACCGTGGTGGGGAACGTCTTGACGCCGTGCTCGCGCACCTCGGCGTTGAAGAAGGCGTTCTTGCCGTTGCCGAGCCCGCACACCGTCGTGCGCTCCGGCGGGTCGGAGGGGTCGCCCCACGGCAGCTCGATGCCGCGTGAGGCGAGGAAGTCGCGTACGCCGTCGTAGCGCGGCTTGCCGTCCACGTAGCGGGCGTAGTCGGCGTCGAGGTCGAAGGGCCGGAGGGCGGGATCGGGCGTGGCGCCCGGGCTTGCGCCCGCCCGGGCGGCGCGCTCGGCGAGGTACGCGTCGAAGAGCCGCTTCCACGCCGCCGCGTGCACGGCGGCCGACTGGGTGACGACGCCGTCCAGGTCGAAGATGACGGCGTCGAACCTGCCCCTGTCGATGGTCACGCGCTCGTCGTCCACGATCCGCCTCCCGTCCTGGTGATCCCGGAGATGGTACCCGCTTTCGCGCGACCGCGAGCCGGCATCATCGCCGGGTCGGACGGAGTCGCTGCAGAGCGCCGTATTCGTGGCTGAACCCGCCGTGTCTGTGCGACGTCTCATCCTTCAGCGAGCGGATGCGACGTTTTTCGCATCAGGCTGCGTCCAATCAGCAAGGCCACAGGCTTGGTACCCCGGGGCCGATGTGAGACCATAGGCCCTGGCCGTCGCCGAGCTTTTGGGGAAATCGTCGGCGCCATCGGGCATCAACGATCAAAAGGGGGGGATCGTGACCCATTCACGACGCGTTCATCCGTTACTCATCCTGCTCGTCGTCGCGGCGGTGGCCGTGTTAGGTCTTGTGTGGGCCATGGACGCGGCCGGGTCGGAGGAGGCCTCGCCGGCCGCGGCCGACACCGGCAAGGTCGTCTACAAGGTCGGGTGGAACGGCGATCCCGACAACATCAACCCGCTCATCGGCTACACGTCGCCGGCGTTCGAGATCTGGTACCTCACCTACGACTCGCTCGTCGGGTACGACCCGGCCACGCTCGCCCCGATGAAGGGTGAGGAGTCCACCGGCCTCGCCACCGAATGGTCGGTGAGCGACGACGGGCTCACGTGGACCTTCACCATCCGCGAGGGCGCCACCTGGCACGACGGTGTGCCGCTCACCGCCAAGGACGTGGCGTTCACCTACAGCTACATCATCGACAACGAGATGGAGAACTGGACCGCGTACACCAACCTCATCGAGACGGCGACGGCGGTCGACGACACCACCGTGGTGTTCGAGTGCTCGAAGCCCAAGCCGGACATGACGCGCCACTACGTGCCGATCCTGCCGGAGCACGTCTGGTCCAAGATCGACCCGAAGAAGGCGGTACGCGGCTACTCGAACGACCCGCCCTACATCGGCTCCGGGCCGTTCAAGGCCATGGAGTGGAAGAAGGACTCGCACGTCAAGCTGGTCGCCAACCCCGACTACTGGGGCGGCGCGCCCAAGATCGACGAGCTCTACTGGATGTTCTTCACCAACGTCGACACCATGCTGCAGGACCTCAAGTCCGGCAACATCGACGGCTGCGTGGATCTGCTCGCCGGCCAGCTCAAGCAGCTCGAGAACGAGCCCGGCATCGAGGCCAGCGCCATCGCCATGGACGGGTTCAACGAGCTGGGCTTCAACTGTTACAAGGACGGCCCCAGCAAGGGCCACCCGGCGCTCAAGGACTGGAAGTTCCGCCAGGCGCTCAACTGGGCGGTCGATCTGCAGAAGGCGGTCGACGTGGTGTGGCTCGGCTACACGGCGCCGGGCTCGACGATCATCCCGCCGGACTACTACAGCGACCCCGACTGGCACTGGGAGCCGCCGGCCGACGTCAAGTACAGCTACGATCCGGAGAAGGCAGGCGCGGCTTTGGACGCGGCGGGCTACCCGGACTCGGACGGTGACGGCGCGCGTGAGTACAAGGGCAAGCCGATCGAGCTCGGGCTGATCTCCCGCTCCGAGTCGCCGGAGAGCCAGCAGACGGCCAAGCTCATCGCCGGCTGGTTCCAGGATGTGGGCATCAAGGTCAACGTCGAGGTCATGGACGAGGCCACGCTCACCGACAACCACCTGCTCAACTACGACGGCGACACCTTCACGCCCGACTACGACATGTTCCTGTGGGGCTGGTACCTCGACTTCGACCCGGGCTCGATGCTGAGCTACTTCACCAAGGCCCAGATCGAGAACTGGAGCGACTGCGCCTGGTGGGATCCGGAGTACGAGGAACTGTACGTCAAGCAGGGCGAGGAGCTCGATCCGGTCACGCGCAAGGAGTACATCGACCGGATGCAGCAGATCCTCTACGAGCAGACGCCCTACATCGTCACCGACTACGGCCCGGACTTCGAGGCCTACAACACCGAGAAGTGGGAGGGCTACATCGCCATCCCCGACCCGAACGGCAACCGGCTCATGCCGCCGTTCGGCAACTGCGGCAACGCCAACTTCCTGAGCATCGGTCCGAAGACCGCGGTCGCGGCCGAGGAGAGCAGCGGCGGCAACACGACGCTGTGGGTGGTCATCGGCGTCGCGGTCGCCATCGTGGTGATAGTGGCCGTGCTGCTCCTGCGCCGCCGGCCGCGCGCGACGGAGGAGTGACCCCCGGTGGGTCGCGCG
>Ga0265595_1002233_pt1 | contig 13420 bp, 16 predicted proteins | sample saktaG_15_FD_190148 | JGI IMG/M metagenome (GOLD analysis project Ga0265595, IMG submission 190148) | Saline water microbial communities from Sakinaw Lake, British Columbia, Canada - sak_2013_06_06_50m | ecosystem: Environmental > Aquatic > Non-marine Saline and Alkaline > Saline ... | reverse complement strand
TTAAAAGATACAAAAAGATAAAAACATTACGCACTTTTTGAAAAAAACAAAAAGCCCGCAAACCCTTTGATTTCAAGGGATTGGCAGGCTTTTTTCTTTTACAAGTGTCAAAGATGGGATTATAACAACACTTTATTCATTTTACAAGTGTTTTTTTAAGATTATTAAAAAAATCATTATAAAGTAAAGCAAATTGTATATAAAAAAAGCAAATAAATAATATGTTGATTTGTTTAAAAAAATGTATTATAATTAAAATAGTTTTTTAATTTGTTTAAGCAAGCATTAATTAAGGTTAAACGGCGATGATAGGCAGGCCCTGTGCAGCTAATGGTTGTGAACTATGTCAGGCGGGGAACCGAGCAGCATTAAGCAAATGCGTTAGAGTGCCATAGGTCTACCTGCCTTGAGCCTAAACAAAAACAAAGAACAATTAACAATTTTGCTTGAAATGCTTTGCATTTCTTTTGATTAATATAGTCGCCAAAGGCGACAATCCTTAATTGTTCATTGTTCGCTGTTCATTGTAAAAGGAGGTCTTTTTATGTATCAAGCCTTATATAGAAAATATCGTCCTTTGTTTTTTTCAGATATGGTAGGGCAAGAGCATATTACTACCACCTTAAAAAATGAAGTTAATGAAAATAAAACGGGACATGCTTATTTATTTATCGGCACACGGGGAACAGGTAAAACTTCCTGTGCAAAAATTCTTGCAAAGGCTGTAAATTGCCTAAATCCCACAAATGGAGACCCATGTAATAATTGCGATATATGTATTGGAATTAATAATGGAAGCATTTTAGATGTAATTGAAATAGATGGTGCAAGTTACAATAAGGTTGATGATATTCGTGAACTGCGTGAAGAGGTTGTGTATGTTCCTACACAAACTAAAAAAAAGGTGTACATAATTGATGAGGTTCATATGCTTTCAACTCCAGCTTTTAATGCTCTTTTAAAAACATTAGAAGAACCTCCGCCTCATATTATTTTTATTTTTGCCACTACTGAAATATACAAGGTGTTGCCTACTATTATATCTCGTTGCCAACGCTTTGATTTTAAAAGAATTCCCATTTCATTAATTGTCCAAAGATTAGAAAAGGTTTGCGATAAGGAAAAAATTGAATATGACAAAGATGCCCTTTCTATTATTGCAAGATTTGCAGATGGTTCAATGAGAGATGGGTTATCCTTACTTGACAAATGTGCAGGAGTTGGCAAAAAAGTTTCCATAGAACAAGTTTTAAATAGCACAGGTAGTTCAGGAAAGGATAACGCACTTAACATTATTAAATCGATTGCAGAGTGCAACATTAATGATTGTTTAAATGAAGTGGCATATTTATATTCTAATTCTAAGGATATGTCAAGACTTTGCGAGGAATTATTAAGTATTTTTAGAGACATTATAATTAATAAAACTGTAACTAACCCAAAAGAAATACTTGAATACACGCAAAAAGAAATTGACCAATTAACTGGGATATCAAATAGTTTTAAGTTAGAAAGGGTTTTATACTGCATAAACACTATTTCAGATACAATAAATATAATGCCAAGAAGTGCTAATAAAAGAGTTGAGGTTGAAATTGCACTTATCAGGCTTTGCGATAGTAAACTTAGCGATAGTAATAATGCGATACTTTCAAGATTAGTAGAATTAGAGGCAAAAATCAAATCTGGTGCTTTTACAAAAAGCCAAGTAAAAAATCAAGAAATAATTCCAACAACAATTGAAAATCCAAAACCAAAGTCAAAAGAGAAAACGCAAATACAAACTAATTCTCCTCAAATCAATGCTGATTTTTGGGCTGAGGTGCTTGAAAGCATTAAGGCTTTAAACATTATGCACTGGTCATTATTAAAAAGTTCTAATGCAAAAACTGGGGATAATAATTTATATATTTATACAGAAAATTCAGTTGCTAATGATACTTTTAATAATGAAACAGAGAAAAATGTAATTGCTCAAGCAGTATTTAATATAACAGGGGAAAAATATATAATCAAATTTAATATGATTAACCAAAAAGAAGAAAAAGCAGATGATTTTGATTTATTTTTATATGAAAATTCAGATAAAATTGAAATGATTTAATTGGAGGATAAAATAAATGAAAGTAAGGGTTCCAAAGGACTTTGGTGGAGGCGGTAACCAACAGCAATTAATGCAAAAGTTTAATAAAATGCAAGAGGATGTAGCTAAAAAAACAGAAGAAATTGAAGCAATGGAGTTTGAAACTTCATCCGGCGGTGGAGTTGTTAAGGTTGTAATTTCCGGCAAAAAAGAAATAAAGAAAATAGATATATCCAAAGATATAGTTGATATTGACGATTTGGAAATGCTCTCAGATATGATTTGTGCCGCTGTTAATGAGGCTATTTCGTTAGTTGAAAATACTATGACTGAGGAATTAGGCAAAATAACAAGTGGGATGAATTTGCCAAACATTCCGGGACTTATTTAAGTTGAAAGTGGAAAGTTTAGTTTTAGTGTGAAGTTTGAAGAGCGAAGAGTGGAGTTTAATGTCATTGCGAGTGAAACGAAGCAATCTCATCTAATTAAAGAAAATAGCTTTGATACCTTAATTGTTCATTGTTCGATGTTCATTGTTAATTTTTAAAGCGAGGTATTATAGTGCAGTATTTAGTAACACCATTAGCAAAATTAGTAGAACAATTTGAAAAACTACCCGGCATTGGGAGAAAGACAGCACAAAGGCTTGCTTTCTTTGTATTAGCAATGTCAAAAGAGGATGCCAATGAATTTGCCAACATTATTGTTGAGGCCAAGGACAAAATTAGTTATTGCAAAATTTGCTGTGATTTAACAGATGATGAGATTTGCTCCATTTGCAAAAATGACAAAAGAGATAATTCAATTATTTGTGTTGTTGAAGATTCAAGAGAAGTTGTCGCTTTTGAAAAAACGAGAGAATATAAAGGTAAATATCATATTTTGCACGGTGCTATTTCTCCTATGGATGGAATTGGTCCAGAACAATTAAAAATTAAAGAGCTTTTAGATAGAGTTTATAATGAAGATATAAAAGAAGTTATTATGGCTACTAATCCCAATATTGAGGGAGATGCCACAGCAATGTATATTTCAAGATTAATTAAGCCTCAAGGAGTAAAGGTTACAAGATTAGCCTTAGGTGTTCCGGTTGGAGGCGACCTTGAATATGCCGATGAAGTTACTTTAATGAGGGCAATTGAGGGAAGAAGAGAAATTTAATATTTTGATAAAAAATTGGAATAATATTATTATTAAAACGAACGAGGAGGAAAAGTATGAAAAAGTCAGCCTTAGTAATATGTCTAATTCTTTTGATGGTTTTTTTAAGTTGTTGTGCAAATAATAATGTTGAAAATTCCAGCCAAATTAATTCGCAAAATTCTAATACCATACTCACAATCAAGGACTATTTTAACTATGTTTCAAACACAAAATATGTTTATGAGGGACAAGGAAATGAATACGCATCATATACAGTATTTGTAGATTATATTGATAATAACCGTGTTCAGATTAGGACTAATAATGGTGGGACAGAATTGGTGAATGTTTTAGAAAATAAAAATGGCGTGCTTGCTGTTGTGCTATCAAGAGGCGAATGTTATTATAGAGAGAATTTAACTGGAAGTCCTATTGAAAACGAGGAAATTCTTTTAAAAGAACCGCTTGTAAAAGGGACCGAATGGACATTGTCTGACAATAGAAAGCGATATATTTCAAATGTAAATATTGATATTACAACTCCAATGGGCAAGTATAAAGCAATTGAAGTTACTACCGAGGGGAATCAAGATAAAACTTTAGATTATTATGCTAAAAATATTGGTTTAATTAAATCAGTTTTTGTTTCGGGCGATAATGAAATATCTTCTACTTTAATAAAAATCCAAAGCAATACTCCATTAATTCAAAACATTAAATTTTATTATCCAAATGTATTTGAAGATAAGATATATTTTACAAACAAACAAATTTCATTTAATACTAACGATATTACAAAAATAATAATAGAAAATGCTTTTAAGGATTTGACCAATGAAAAATTTGGAAAAGTATTAAGCACAAATGCAAAAATAAAAAGTCTTTATCTAAATAAGGACAATAAAGTTTATATTGATTTTACTAAAGAATTAATTAGTGAAATGAATGCGGGCAGTGGCTATGAAAGTATGATTTTACAAAGCATTACAAATACTTTGGGGCAATATTATGGTGTTGATAAGGTTTATTTAACGGTTGAGGGTAGTGAATATTCTTCCGGTCATATATTAATGAATAAGGGTGAATTTTTCACAGTGAATTTACAAAACTGTTTTGAACTAAAATAAACTATCTAAAATAGTATTAGCAGTGTCGCCCTAAGGCATATCCCGCCGAAGGATATCAATAATGGAAAGTGAAATAATAAAAATTATAAAATACTTGATTTTTATTAAAATCTCGGTTATAATAAAATCATACTTTATATTTAACGGAGTGATTTTATGTATATAAACAGAGATTTGGAAAAAATTGTTCTAAGAACAAGTTTAGCCTTTCCTGTTGTGCTTATTACCGGACCACGGCAAGTTGGTAAAACAACTATGCTTGAAAAGTTAGCTGAAAAAGAGAGAAAATATGTAACACTTGATAATCCAATAGCAAGAGAAATTGCTGTAAATGACCCTGCACTTTTTATGCAAAGGTATGCTCCGCCTGTAATAATAGATGAAATACAATATGCACCGGAACTTTTCCCATATATTAAAATGTATGTTGATGAACACAAAAACAAAGGCGACTTTTGGCTAACAGGTTCACAGATGTTTCATCTTATGAAAAATGTTAGCGAGAGCCTTGCCGGACGAGTTGGTGTTATTAATATGCAAGGGTTATCAACAAGTGAAATTAATGGGAGTAAAAGCACTCCTTACAAAACAGATTTTAAATTCTTATTTGAAAAAATAGATACTTCAAATAAACAGGGTTTAAAAGAAATATATAGTAGAATTTTTAAAGGTTCAATGCCAGCACTGTATGAAACCGAGCAGGATACCGAGATGTTTTATTATTCTTATGTAAATACTTATTTACAAAGAGATATTAAGGACTTAACACAGGTTGGCGATGAACTTGCATTTTTGCGTTTTATGACTTGTTGTGCGGCAAGAACAAGCCAAATGGTAAATTATGCTGATATGGCAAAGGATGTTGGTATTAGTCCCCCAACTGCAAAGCAATGGCTTTCTATTTTGGTGTCGTCCGGAATAGCAACATTGGTAGAGCCATATTTTAATAATGCTTTAAAACGAATAATTAAATCCCCTAATTTGTACTTTTTAGATACAGGACTATGTGCATATCTAACTCGCTGGACAAGCAGTGAAACTATAGAGGTATCGGCTATGTCAGGAGCATTTTTTGAAACTTATGTGGTTAGTGAAATTATTAAAAGCTATTATAATGCAGGTAAACGACCTCCAATATTTTATTATAGAGATACAGATAATAAAGAAATAGACTTAATTATAGAACAGAATAACATTTTATATCCAATTGAAATCAAAAAAAGCGGAAATCCAAAAAAAGATGCAATAAAGCATTTTGGAGTGCTTGAAAGAACAGGGAAAGAGATTGGAACAGGAAATGTAATATGCTTTTGCAGTGATGTTATTCCTATTGATAAGAATAATTATTTTGTGCCTGTGTGGTTAATTTAAAATTAATACAAAACTAACTACTAAAAGGAGGCAATTCTTTGATAATATTAGCAATTGAAACCTCTTGTGATGAAACGGCAGCTGCTGTTGTTGAAAATGGAACCAATGTTTTATCTAATATAGTTTTATCACAAGTGGATGCCCACAGGCAATTTGGCGGAGTAGTGCCTGAAATTGCTTCACGAATGCATATAGAAAATATTAGCCTCGTTGTAGAGCATTCACTAAACGAGGCTAATTTATGTTATTCAGATTTAGATGCTGTTGCAGTAACTTATGCACCCGGTTTAATTGGTGCGTTATTAACGGGAATAGGCTTTGCTAAAGGTCTTTGCCTTTCTTTAAAAAAACCTTTGATACCTGTTCATCATATTAAGGCACATATTGCCGCAAATTATATAGAGCATAAAAATTTAAAACCTCCCTTTATTTGCCTTGTGGCTTCGGGAGGTCATTCTCATATTATTAAGGTTAAAGATTATACCGAATTTGAAGTCTTAGGAGCAACAAAAGATGATGCCGCAGGAGAAGCCTTTGATAAAATTGCAAGAGTTTTAGGCTTACCTTATCCCGGTGGAATAGAAATAGATAAATTATCAAAATTAGGAAATGAGAATTCTATTAAATTCCCAAGAGTTACCTTCTCTAATTCGCCTTATGATTTTAGTTTTTCAGGAGTGAAAACTTCAGTTATTAATTTCGTTCATAATTCTACAAAAAAAGGAATAGAATTAAATATAGCTGATATTGCCGCCTCATTTAATAAGACAGTTTGCGAAACTTTAGCAGATAAATTGTTATTAGCGGTAAAAAATAATGCCTATTCAGAGGTTGTTATTGCAGGTGGCGTATCAGCTAATTCCTATCTGAGAGAATACTTAAAAAAATCCTGTGAAAAAGAGAAATTAAAGTTATATATGCCAAGTCTTTCACTATGTGGGGATAATGCCGTAATGGTTGGAACACAAGGTTATTACGAGTATTTAGATGGGCATATTGCAAAAAGTGATTTGAATGGTTATGCAACAATGGATTTAGAACAAATTTTCGTTTAATACAATAAAAAATTGAAGGAAATTCATCATAAATTGCAGGCTTAATATTAGAAATTAATTTGTTTATGTAAACTAAAAAATTAAAGTGCGAACATTGTTAAATACATTTTGAGAGTTTGGGAATAATTGTAAATTAACTGAAATATCATTGAAATATCAAATACTTCTACCTGTGGAAAACCCTGTGGAAACTGTTTATTACTTTTTATTACAATAATATTATATCAAAGTTATGTTAATTGATTTAGTATTATCAAAAAAAATTAAAATTGCATTTTTTGTGTCAAAATGTAGGATGTATTTTTATACATTCTTACATTGTTTGGACTTATTCAAACCTATCCCATTTTGCATGTCAATTCTTTTCCCGCTAAAATATGAAAATGAATATGAGCAACAGATTGTTTAGCATTTTTTCCACAATTTGAAACAACTCTAAAGCCATCCTTTAAATCTAATTGCTTTGAAAGTTTAGAAATAACTTCAAATACTTTAGAAATACCTTCGCTATTTTCACTTGTTACTTGCTCTAAAGAAGCAATATGAATTTTAGGCACAACTAATAAATGAACTGGTGCATTTGGATTAATGTCGTTAAATACAATTATACTTTCATCCTCGTAAATAATACTTGCCGGAATTTCCTTTTTAATAATTTTACAAAAAATACAATCCAAAATAAATACTCCTTTCAAAATCGAAATAAAGGTTAAGGGAAAAGCAAACTTTGTTTGCTGTTAATTGCTTTTACTCTTGCTCATCAAGCGAAAGAGAAAAGCCATCAATAAACTCATCCATAAATATTTTTACCTCAGGCAAATCAATTAAATTTATTTTTTTCTCAATTGATTTTAATGCCTTTGAAAATTCTTTATTGCCCGCCCTTAGTTCCTCTAAGCATTTTATATAGGCAGATATAGTATCAGCGGCTTTTACTAATTTCCAAAGATATATTTCATCATTATTTTGATAAAAAATATCTCTATATGCGTCTTTCAATTTATCTGGGAGCATTGAAATTAGTTTATCTTTTGCCACATTTTCCACCTTGTCATAAGCGTTCTTAATTTCATCAGAAAAATACTTTACAGGGGTGGGCATATCTCCTGTTATTATTTCGCTTGCATCATGAAAAATAGCTATAACTGCCACTCTTTCGGCATTTAAATTATTATTTAAATATTCGTTGCTAATTAGCACTAAACTATGAGCAATTATAGCTGTTTGCAAGGAATGTTCGCTAATATTTTCCGGCAATGTGTTTCGCATTAATCCCCAACGATTAATGTATTTCATTCTTGAAATAAATGCGTAAAAATTACTGCTCAAATTTTATTACCTCCTAAATTAATTTAAAATTACATCTACATCGTTTTGAACGCCCGTAATTTCAATTAACACTTTATTTGGCAAGCAAGCAATTACCTGCCCTGCTTTTGAAATAAAACCAGTATTAACACAAATTTTATCAGGGCAATCGGCTTCTATTATGCGAATTTTCTTATCTTTTATTTCAAAAGAATATTTTTTTAATTCATCAATAGTAAATGTGGAATTTTTGGCATTAGCTAAATCAATTTCTTTTATAATTTTGCCGTCCACTGTAATAGTAACTGTTGTTGGCACTTGCTTAGGCAGAATATAATAAGCACCAATCATAAAGGAAAGTGCTAAAACAAAAACCACTATAAAAAAGTCGCCTTTACAAATCTTCAAAAACATTCACTTCCTTAACATATACTACAATAAAATTAATATACCATAATTAATAATGTTTTGTAAAGCATAAAAAAAATTTATTGAATTTACTATTGATTTTTTTAAAATAAATGTTAAAATGGTTATGAAAATTTTTTGGAGGTGTTAATTATGGCATATATGATTAATGAAGATTGTATTAGTTGTGGTGCTTGTGAAAGCGAATGCCCAACAGAAGCTATCTCTGCAGGAGATGGCATTTATGTTATTGATGAAGAAGTTTGCACTGATTGTGGTGCTTGTAGTACCGTTTGTCCGGTTGATGCTTGTCAACCTAAGTAATTAGAAAATACTATTTTATTTTCTAATAACAAAACATTATTGTCGGGTAGGCTAATTAGCTCACCCGCTTTTGTTATACTAAATTTTTAATTTGTTTTTAAAAATAGTATTGAAAAAAACAAAAATAAATATTATAATAATAACGATTTATAAAGTAATATGCCGGTGTGATGGAATTGGCAGACGTGCTGGACTCAAAATCCACTTCGCATCTTACCGTGTCATACCCGAAAACCCTTGATATAAGGGACTTTTTAAAGTGAATATATCAAAAAGTTTTTCATTTACCTCCTGCATTTACCTCCAACCATCAAGTTATTGAAAAATGCAATGAAATTGAAATAGATATGCCGGTGTGATGGAATTGGCAGACGTGCTGGATTCAAAATCCAGTGATAGTGATATCGTATCGGTTCGACCCCGATCACCGGCACCAAACTCGCAAATGCTTGTAAATCAAGGGTTTGCGAGTTTTTTATCGCCTAAATTTACAGCTTATAATTCTGAATTTTGAACATTAAAACCATCATTTGCCTCCTGATTTTGGGCATTTACCTCCTGCGTTTGAATAGGGAAAACGCTGATTATTGCATTTGCTGAGGATACTTTTGAATTAAAATCCAAGTGTGTATAGATATTCGATGTAGTAGAAATATCGCTATGTCCTAACCATTCTTGAATTTCCTTCAAGCTCACACCATTTGCATATAATAAACTTGCACAGCTATGGCGCAAATCGTGAAAACGGATTTTCTTCAAATTATTATTATTTAAGATGATTGAAAAATTCTGTGTAATAAAATTCGGCTTTATTCTTTCTCCAATTTCATTCACATAAATGTATCCTAAATAATCTCTACAATACATTGTTCCGCATACTCTTCTGTTTTCTTCTTGCTCCGCTTTCAAATTAAGCAATAATTCTTCAAACGGTTTCACTAAAGGCAAGGTGCGATAACTTGATTTTGTTTTTGTTCTGTCCTTTTCTACTATGATAGTTTTACCATCAATCGTTACCTCGGTTACGGTATGTTTTATGATAACAGTTTTCTTATTAATATTGATAGCATCCCATTTTAAACCTACAATCTCACTACGACGGAGTCCATAAAAGGCACCTAATATAACTGCCAGTTCAATTCTTAAACCTCTTACAATGCCAAACAAAATATCAAGCTCCGCTGCATCATAAATGCTGCCAACAAATTTATCTTTTCTTGGTCGTTCAATTAAATCCGCCGGATTTTTGTCTATCAATTCTGTTTTCATTGCGTATTGTAGTGCTTTTCGGATATTAGCATGTCTGTGAATAACGGTATTGGCACTCACTTTCTCAACATCAAGACTATATTGATAATAGTCTTGTATATCCTTGGGAGTTACTTCTTTAAGCCTGAGATCTTTTGGCTCAAAGTAAGGTACAATTCGGCTTTTAATAGCCATCGCATAAGATGCATAGGTTGTTTGCTCGATACTTCGTTTCATCATTTCAAGCCATTTTAGAAGAAATTCTGTAAAATACATATCTTGCGTTATAGGTTCTTTTGATGGAATAATGAATTTTTTCCTTTCCTCCATTAGCATATTTTCAGCTTTTCGCTTATTTCCCTTTACAGGAAGTCCCGTGCTAATCGACCGTGTTTGCCGCATTCCATTTTCGTCCTTATAACTTATAATACTATGAAGATATCCATTTATTTCTCGCAGATGTCCTGCTACCATATTTGTTCCTCCTTTAAGTAGTAACAGTTTGATATTCACCTGCCATTGACATTAATAGTTTAGCAGGTAATAAACTTAAGCGCAAATGTGCAAACGATGTTTTACGCATTGGATTTATTAATTATTTTTAGAAAATAAAATAAGGAAAGCTTGGGTATTTTATATGCTTTTCCAACCTTATAATATTTGATGTTGTTTTCTCTTAATAACTTATATCCTGTCTTTTCACTGATTCTAAGCATTTGACACATCTGACTTACGCTTACCACGTCTGGATAATCTTTGAATACATATTTATAAGCTTCATTTTCATTCATATCAGATCCTCCTAAAAATTAAATAGCCTCTTGCTGACGGGTTACTATGTTAAAGAAAAAGCGGCTTATTCTATAAAAACAAACGGCTTAAAAAAATTATCTAACTTTAAAACATACGAAAAACAAAATCTTTAAGAAATTCAAACCATTATTTATTACAGCTAAGTTCTTCATATAAAGTATAACAATAACATTTCAAAATCTCTTTATCATAAATTCATTTTTTGTTTCATATTTCTATTCCCACACTGATTGACAAGGCTCTGTCAATCCCTTTCATATATTTTTCATCAAGGTTTCCAATATATTTACCAAGACGGCTTTTATCAATTGTTCGTATTTGCTCAAGCAGTACAATTGAGTTTTTAGCAAGCAGTTTGGTATCGAGTGTTATGTGCGTAGGTAATGGTTTCTTAGTGTCTACTTGGCTCGTAATAGCCGCTACAACGACAGTAGGACTATATCTATTGCCTACATCGTTTTGAATGATTAGAATAGGACGAAAGCCTCCTTGTTCGGAACCTACTACGGGGCTTAAGTCCGCATAGAATAAATCGCCCCTTGAAATTTTTATGTTCATTGATTTTAACCTCCCTCAAAAGTGCTATCCTCTAAATGAGGATAAGTAATGCCATATTGCAAGGCTGATGAAAACAGCTACATAAAATGTTTCTGCTGCTCAGCCTCGCAAGTGGCTTTAAAACACCTTCATTTGTCCTCGACACCCCAAGGTATAGGGAAATCATCAAACGGTCGGTAGCGTACCGACTCCACGGGAATTTCACCCCTCCGAGGATCTCTCCGAGCTGCCCCCATTGCGATGTCTGTGGCTGGGCAGGAGTATCATTGTCCCTTTTACTTGTCATCGCCATATTGGAAACTATCCAATATTTATAGCCGTAGGCTTCTCGCTCGTCCCTTATGGGATGTCTTGGTGCAACCGCTAATGTGGCTTATGCTTTCGCAATGGCAAAAGGAATGTATTTGATGAATGTGTATTCAATTGTCAAGATTTGAGAAAGGACAATTGAATTCACACATTTGTCGGGGGTTTGTTCCTCAGTGAGTGAATTTGTCTTTTCACCCAATGCACTTTTTCAAGTGCTTTGTGAGGTAGTTTTATAAAATTTAATCAAATATTTTTTTACTTTCTTTTTAGCTGCACCTAATGAATCAAAAACAGAAGACTTATCAACATGTTCTAAATCTGCTATTTCATCCATCGTTTTTGCTTGAAAATGATATAGCAAATATCTTCTTTTTTGAGTTTTTGTGAGACAAGCATTCAAAACAGATATGCCATCAAAAAATGTGGGTTCATTATTTCTATCAAGTGAAGCAAAATATTCATCTTCAAGTGATTTTGTACAGCACTCATCTGTTTCTTCAAGCAAACTAAGGCTGGTGTTTTTCTTTGTCTGTGTATTTTCATCTCTCACTTGCTCCAAATAAATTTTGTTAGATAATGCTTTAAGTATTAAAAAATCAATTTCTGTTTTTTCAGGGTTTTCAGCTAAGTATCTTCCCAATGTTATTTCAACAATTTCGTTACTAAATCGGCAAACAATTCCTTTGCTGAATTTGTTAATGGCATAGTCGCTTTCTCTAAAATTTTTCATTTTGTAATCCTCCGAATTTTTGATTTTTGTTTGTGGTTAATTCAAAAATCAGAGGTTATGGGTATTTAGCCGTATACGGTTGCCAATATTTCATAAAAAAATCCTTTCTGCTTTTAAAGCAAAAAGGACGAAAAAAAACACGCCAACAAATATAGCTTTAAAGCTAAACTTGTCGGCATGTAATCTCGCTCCGTTGGGATTATCAATACCCAACGTTGCCGGAATGGCGCTCGTACTAAGTTATTATCTTATATTCAGTTGTATTTATATTGCACTTAATTTTTTTTCCTACATATAATGTCAGCATAACAAATATGCACCGCCACCCTTGACAAAACTTGAAAAAATGATTTTGAAAAGGTGCCGATGGGGACGAAACTCAAAAACATATATTAATTCTATTGCCCCATCGGTTTTAATTATATCATTTATTAAAGCTTTATCAAGGGCAAGGCCGTTCTGCGAACGGTGGCTGAATTTTTATTGCCTCAAGGTCGAAAATCTAAAAACATATATCAGTTAATCAACATTGTTTGAAAATTTTTGGCGTTGCATTTGAAATTTCAATTCGGGAAATATTTTTAAATATTTTTAAACAGCTTTTATCATGAAAATTTGATCGAACTTGATATCTAAAGTGATGTCAAGTTCATAACCTCTTGATATTTTGATTTCACTGATAAGCTGGCAAGCAATCATCTTTTATGAACCATAGCCTTCTACAACACTTTTCATAAACTATCCTTTTATTTCAGGTAGGCTCGCTGCTGCAATGCTTTGACCTACTCTTCTACTTTTTTCATACAAAAAGGATAGTTTTTCGTCAATTACCCCATTTGTAATTGCTTCTGTTAGTTTTCCTGCAAGCATTTTTTCTCGTATAATCTATTTATCTTCATAAAGGGGGTAATTAGATTATTTTTCTCCTTTTCTCAGATTGTTA
>Ga0265595_1002231_pt1 | contig 13427 bp, 10 predicted proteins | sample saktaG_15_FD_190148 | JGI IMG/M metagenome (GOLD analysis project Ga0265595, IMG submission 190148) | Saline water microbial communities from Sakinaw Lake, British Columbia, Canada - sak_2013_06_06_50m | ecosystem: Environmental > Aquatic > Non-marine Saline and Alkaline > Saline ... | reverse complement strand
ACCACTTCAAGCGTGCCGCACCGCCGGTCCAGGCTGAGACCGGTCCGCAACCAAACCACAACTCCGACTTGCACTCGCGTCAATGCCGCTTTCACATCGAATCTACGATCCTATGTCGGGATTCGGGTTATGTCTGGCCGCCGGAACACCGACCTTACTTGACTAATGCCGATTGGCGGTGACAATCTGGCTATGCTCACATGTTCCGGAGATCGGGCGCGCTGAATGGCAACCGGCAGCCGGTCTCCAACCGACCCCTTGTTCGTCCTCGAAGACGAGGGCCTGTCCCTGCTTGTGATGCGTCACGCCACCGAGTTGTATCGTTCCTACGACGCGGGCGTGCGGCCGCTGCTCGAACTGGTCGAGTGGTTTCCGGGCGGGCTCGAGGGCGCAACCGTGGTTGACCGCGCGGTCGGCGCATGCGCGGCGCGGATCTTCGACTACCTGAAAGTGGACCAGGTCATCGGCCTGACCGGTTCACTGTCGGCCGAGCACATCCTCCACTCCGCCGCGATTACGTTCTCCTTCCGCACCAGCGTGGTTGACATCCGCAACCGCGAGAATACGGGCCCTTGCCCGTACGAACAACTCAGCCTCCAGCACAAGGACGCGCGCGACCTCATCGCCGCAATCCGCGCCAAGCTGGCCGAATCCCGCCCCCACCGCGCCTGATGAAACACAGCAACGTCCGAGCCTGCCCGACTGTGAGGCCCGCCATGTGTGTGGTCCTGGTGGCGGCCCTGCTGCTGCCCTCTCTCGCCATGGCCCAAACCCAGGGCTGCCGCTACCTTATTGTCGCGGCGGACGAGTACTCCGGCGCGGTCCAGCCTCTGGCTGACTGGAAGACACAGAAAGGCATGCTTACCCAGGTCGTGACGCTATCTCAGACCGGCTCGACGCCTGCCCAGGTGAGGTCCTGGATTCGGAACGCATGGAACTCGTGGCCCATCAAACCCGAATACGTGTTGCTCGCCTGCAGCCCGACCCAGCTCAATGGCTACAGCTACTACGACGACACCTACTACGGCGACATGACCGGGGATTATGTTATGGAACTGCCGGTCGGCAGACTGCCTGCCGAGAACCTGCACGAGTGCAGCACCATGGTTGCGAAGACCCTTGCCTACGAACGCTTTCCCGAGGCCCAGGATACGCTCTGGTATCTCAAGGGCACGACCGTTATCAGCGACCGCGACCCGGGCAATCCTGACCCGTACTATCAGGTAGACTCGCGCCTTGCCCGCCAGTATTGGCTGAACAACGGGTACGTGCGGGCGGAGAGCTTGTCCAGCCTGACCGGTGACAGCTCGCCCCAGGTTGTTGCCGCGCTGCACGACGGCCGCGCGTTCATCACCTACCGGGGCGCGGCCGGCGGGACCTGGGACTACCCGTTCGCTGACTTCTACCCTTACAACTGGCACAACGGGGCCCGGCTGCCAGTCGTGGTCGGGGCAACGTGCTACACCATCACGCTTGCCCCGGGCGAATGGATGCTCGGCAACGCGTGCCTGCGCTACGGCTCGCCCGAGGACCTCGGCGGCATGGTCGCCTACTTTGGCACCACCCTTGGCGGAAACGAGATATCGCAGTATCGCAGCGCCTGCTACCGCGGATTCTTCAGGGCGGTCTATGACGAAGGTCTGTACCGCCTTGGTGACGCGACCCTGCGCGGCCGGTGGCGGGTTGACTCGCTCTATCACGACTTGGACCGGTACACTGAGTGGGCACTGCTCGGCGACCCGGAACTGAACCTCTGGACATCGGCTCCCAGAACCCCGGTCGTCACCCACCCGCCGACAGTCGAGCCCGGGGCGCAGGTATTCCCGGTAACTGTCACGGCCGGGGCCTTGCCGGTCTCAGGCGCGCTGGTCTGCTGCATGATGGACTCAACCGTCTACGCATGGGACACGACCGACGCATCGGGCCAAGCTCTGCTCGATATCGGGCCGACCCATCCCGGCCCGATGGCAGTCACTGTCACCGGCCGGAACCTGCGGCCATACGAGGGCCACGCTCTTGTACTCATCACCGGCGCTGCTCACATATCCTACCTCAAGCACACGGTCATCGACAGCCCGCCCGCCGGCAACGGAGACGGCCTTGCCGGGCCCGGGGAAATCATCACCCTGCCGGTCTGGGTCATCAACTACGGCGACTCGGCAGCACAGTCGGTGACAGCCGTGCTCACGACCGCCGATACCTTCGCGAGAGTGCTCGACTCGGTCCTGGACCTCGGCAGCATCCCCGGCCGCGACTCGGCCTGCTCGAGCCCTCAGGGATTCCGGCTGAACATCGCCCCGGCCTGCCCGGACCGCCACGTCATCAGTCTTGACCTCAAATGCCACGACGCACATGGCGACACCTGGCGCTCGGGCTTCGCGGTCATGGTCTCTGCCCCGGTGCTGACCCTGGTAGGCGAGACCGTGGTAGACACGGCCGGCAACCACAACGGTCGCCTGGACCCGCTCGAGACTGCCCAACTGGTCGTCACGCTCCGCAACCTCGGCCTGGGCCCGGCTGACAGCACGCGGTGCGTGCTCCGCTCAACCGACCCGCGGCTTGTCGTAACCGACTCCCTCGCTGACATCGGAACCATCAGGAGCGACTCCGTTGTCACCAATGCGCAAGACCCGTTCACAATCGCTGCGGCCGACATGGTACCCGAGACTCAAATCCGCTGCACCCTGCGAGTCGCCTGCCACGCCCGGGTCTACGCATTCCCATTCGACATCAAGGTCGGGCTTACGACCGTCCTCGACCCGATTCCCGACGGTCCCCGACTTCCGCCGCAGTACTGGGCTTTCGACGACGTCGATACCCACTACCCCGAGCATCCGACGTACGACTGGGTGGAAATCAACGGCGTCGGCACGCGCCTCGCGCTCAGCGACAACCAGACCGTGACGGTTGACCTTCCGGCGGGGTTCGGCCCGCTTGAGTACTACGGCCAGCGATACACGCAGGTCTCAATCTGCTCCAACGGCTGGCTTGCGCCCGGGGTAACGACCTCGGCCAGTTGGACCAACGCGCGGCTCCCGCGCTCAAGCAGCCCGCCCATGCTCGCGGTCAATTGGGATGACCTTATCCCGGGCACCGGCTCGGCCGCGTGGTACCTAGGTGACACCGCCGGACACCGGTTCATCGTCCAGTGGGACTCATTCCACTACCGGTACTCAAACGAAAACCTCGACCGTTTCCAGGTCGTCATCTACGACACGACCCTGGCCGCACGCGACGGCAACAACAAGTTCACCTACCAGTATGCCACCGCGAACTGGATAAGGTCAAGCACCATCGGCATCCAGGACCCGACCTCGTCCATCGGCATCACCGTCACCTACGACACCATGCGCAACCGCGCGGCGGCGCCGATTTACGCCGGCCGCGCCATCAAGTTCAGCACCGACCCACCCATCGTCGGCATTTCTTCTCCCGAATCCGCGATCTCGAATCTCGAATCAGGAACGTTCTCGGCTTTCCCCAACCCCTTCACCGGCACGACCACAATCCGCCTCTCGCCACTCGCCGCTCGCTTCTCGCCACTTGTCCTCAGCGTCTACGACGCCTCCGGCCGCCTGGTGCGCACGCTGACCGTGAACCGTGCACCGTACACCGTCTGGGACGGAAGGGACAACTCCGGCCGCGCCCTGCCATCGGGAGCATACTTCATTCTCTTGCGCGCGGGAACACTGCACGCCACCGTACGCCTCGTGCTGCAGCGCTGACCGGCACAAGCGCAAGCACAAGCCCCGGGCCGAGTCCGACCCATCTGTGTCCATCTGCGTTCATCTGTGGTTACTCCTTCTCCGAGCTTCCGCTTTTGACTTTCCGCACATCGCCTGTATCATTCTCTGCAGATGGAATTCGGTAGAATCTGGGCCGAGATCAACCTGGACGCCCTGAACAACAACCTGAACGAAGTCCGTCGCTACGCCGACAACGGCAAGGTCATGCTGGCAATCAAAGCCGATGCTTACGGCCACGGCCTGCGCGAAGTCGCGCAGGAAGTTGCGGACCGGGTCGACATCTTCGGCGTGGCCAGCACGGAGGAAGGCATTACCCTGCGGCTCGGCGGCATCAAGAATGCGATTCTTGTCCTCTCGCCCATCCCCTACCGGGAAATCCCGGCGCTCTTCGAACACAACCTTACGCCCTCGGTGACCGAGACCGAATTCGCCCAGCGACTCTCACGCGAGGCCGTAAAGCGGGGTGCGTCCATCGGCCTCCACGTTGAAGTTGACACCGGCATGGGCCGGACCGGTGTCGATGAAGCGACGGCCGGAGACTTCGTGGCCGCCGTCGCCGGACTTCCCGGGTTGGACCTGGAAGGTGTGTTCACTCATTTCCCGGCCGCAGACTCGGACCTGGACTTCACGCGACACCAACTCCAACTCTACGAAAGAGTGATGGCTCGGCTGACCTGGCTCGGTATCACCGGATACTTGCGCCACACGGCCAACACTGCCGGGTTCCTCAACGTCCCCGGCTCGCGCTACGACCTCATCCGGCCGGGGCTCGTGGTCTACGGCATCCTACCGGACAGCTACCAGTCGGGCTACCGCACCTCGGAACTGAAGCTCGCCCCGGTGATGAGCCTGCGCAGCCGGATCGTCAACCTGCGCGACATCCCCTCGGGCCGGTCCTTAAGCTACGAACGCAGTTACTTCACCCGGCGCGACTCCCGCATCGCGGTTATCACCGCCGGGTACGGCGACGGCTACCCATATTCGCTCAAGAACCGGGGCAAGGCGGTGGTCCGGGGCAGCCGCGCGCCGATAGTCGGCAACGTCTGCATGGACCTCACCATGCTCGACGTCACCGACGTCCCCGACGTCCAAATCGGCGACGTCGTCACCCTGCTCGGCTCGGCCGACGGCGACACCATCACCGCCAACGAACTCGCGGCATGGGCCGAGACTATTCCCTACGAAATTATCTGCCGGGTCAGCCCGCGTGTGCCGCGCGTCTACCTGCGCGGCGGCAAGGTCGAAAAGACCCGCACCCTGCTCGACCATTACAACCATACTTAAGGAAAGAGACATGAACCACGAACCCGAAGCGACGACATTCAGCGCCCACATATTCCAGCTTGCCACGGCATCGCTCGTCTACATGGGCGCGGCCAAATTGCCGGGAACCGACAAGATGGAAGTCAACCTGCCGCTTGCCAAAATCACGATCGACACGCTCGACATGCTCAAGACCAAGACCGAGGGAAACCGCACGGCGGACGAGACCTCGTTGCTCGACGACGTCCTCTACCAGCTCCGGCTCGCCTTCGTCAAAGCCGAATCCGCGCCCCCGGCCACGCCGCCAGACAAACCCGCTCCTGACCCCGCGCCGTCCAATCCTCAGGCCTGAGCCCGCAAGGCCCGGCCGGCAGGGTCCCGCAGACGAGCCGGATGTATGAACCGCCAAGACGCCAAGAACGCCAAGACCGGCTTCCGCTACTGCAAACTGCAAACTGGGAACTGGAAACTCGCGCGCTAGCGCTGAATGACAACCTTGCGGACGCTCACCGCTGACCGCTCACCGCTCACCGCAATGAAGTAGACTCCGGACTCCGCGCTCACCACCCTCCGCCCCATCGCGTCGAAGATGACGCACGACGCCAGATGCTTGCCGATTGACGTACCGGACAGAATCGTAGGCCACTGCTTGTAGCCTATGGCTTGCGGCTTGGGGCTTTCCTCGATTCCCGTCATCGAATCGCGTATGACCGAAATGGTGGAACTCTCGTAGTTCGCCACGTACACCCGGTTCTGAACCGGATTGAGGCAGAGGTCCCTCGAACCAAAGTCCGTCGCAATGCTTCGAATGGTGTCGTTGCTCGCTCCGTCTATCACGCTCACGCCCGCATTCACCCCCCAGTCACCGCGGCCCGCGATGTAGACCTTGTTGTTCTGCGGGTCGTAGCAGCAGGCCATCGGTTCGTCTCGCATCAACTGCACTGTAGCAATTACCGAGTTGGTCCCGCCGTCTATCACGGTCACTTGGTTAGGACCCCAGACAGCGCAGTAGACCTTGTTAGCGGTCGGGTTGTAGCAGAGCGCGCACGGGCCACGTCTCACCAGCACCGTTGCGACAACCGAATCGCCGGCGCCGTCAATCACGGTCACGCTGCTGTCAGAGTTATTCGCGCAGTAGACCTTGTGGTCGGTCGGGTTGTAACAGAGCGCACGAGGTCCGACTCCGGCGGCCACCGTGGCGACAACCGAGTTGCTCGCGCCGTCGATGACTATCACGTTGTTCGAGCTGCCGTTGGCGCAGTAGACCTTGTTGTCCTGAGGGTTGCAACAGAGGGCGCGGGGGCGGTGGCCTACGACCAGGGTAGCGATGACCGAGTCAGTCGCGCCGTCGACGATGGTCACAGTCGAGTCTTCGTCCAGGTACGAGCCGTAGTTCGCGCAGTAGACCTTGTTGTTGGTCGGGTTGTAGCAGAGATCGTAGGGGCCGGGGTCGGCGGGCACGGTAGCGATGACCTGATTGCTGTCTCCGCCTATCACGGTCACAGTGCCAAGGCCGGAGTTAGCGCAGTAGACCTTGTTGTTCTGCGAGTTATAACAGAGAGCATGGGGAGCTGAGCCGGAATCCAACTGGATCGTTGTCTCCAGCCACTGGGCATTGACGACTGTCAGTAGACAACCTAATGCGAGTAGCACGAATGCGTACTTCATGGCACCTCCTTACCTCTGCAGGATGACCTTGCGGATGGTGACGGCCGACGGCTGACGGCTTACGGCTGACGGCTCGGACACGACGAAGTAGACCCCGGGCTTTGGATTCACGGCCCTCCGCCCCATGGCGTCGAACGCAACCGCATCTACGGGCAGGCGGCGTATGACCCTGGCAGCCGGTCGCGGGCCGCAGGCTGCCGGCTGTTGCCCCTCTTCCACTCCCGGCGGGTCGAAGTCCAGGTTGATGTCCGGTACGGTCTGGCTGTAGCCTACGTCCACCGAGTCCGAGTAGAATACGCGCTCGCCGCTGGACCAGTCGCGCGCGTAGACTTCGTACCTGCCCGCGCCCAGGCCAGTCGCTTCATAGGTATCGCCTGACGCGACAACCAGGGAGTACGCGTTGCCCATCGGACCGGACACGGCCACATAGACCATGTAGAAGTTCCGACCAGGAGCCCAAGTCACGGTGCCGGTGACCATGCTGTAGTCATTGTTGTACCACCCGGGGGTTGGCGTCGAATCGATGTACCAGTTAATGGACTGCGCGTAGCCCGCTTCCTCATTCAGAACTGAGGCCGACCCGTGGTCCGGAGGCATCGGTGCGCGGCCCCAATCGGCCGGAAGCACTGGGAACGCGACCTCGTCCCTGAACTCGGGCCCCGCCAAGAGACGGATGATGTCCCCGGCCGGGTCCAGCCGGAACGTCCCATGGCCGTAATCGCCGCCGGCAAGCGAGACCGAATCAACGACAAGGAACCCCTCATACGGCAAAGTGTACGCAAGGGTGCAGACAGAAGTGTTGGTTGTCAGAAGCCAGTCGGACATGTTCACTTCGTCTGGATACGGGGCGGCGTGCAGTTCAACCCAGCCCAATCCGTCGTCGTCGAACCCGAACTCATTGACATAGGTTTCTAAGGTCGGATTGCCCGCGGCCAGCGCGGACAACAGAAGAACCGACAGCGTGACGTACTTCATTGCACCTCCTAAGTGTCTGTCACCCCGACAGACACGGTGGGTTCTCGCGCACCCTTCGTCACCCCGACCGAAGTGGAGGGGTCTCTCGGGCACGCTGAGAGATTCCTCGACTCCGCTGCGCTCCGTATGGCTGCGCCACCGTAGGAACGATCGGAATGACTTCGGCAGTTTCACGGCATCTCCCAGACGCCTGATTATCGGCCTCTGCTGCCGCTTGTCAATGGCCGGTTTGGCATGGAGCGCAATGCGCGGGCGGAGTCCGGCAGCGGAACTCCGCCCGCACCTCGCTTCCGGTCACGGCCGTCAGCCGGTCTCACCATCAGGGCTACCGGCGCAGGCCTTTGTCATTTCCACTTTGGACTTATGACTTGCGCCCTCGCCATGCGTCCTGACCCGGAATACACTCCGCATGATAAGGATTCTTATCAAGCGTGTCGTCTCAGTTCCTTGTGTAAGTCCTGAACCATGAATTCACTATCCTCTACTGCTTGGAAATGACACCCCCGTTGGGGGGAGGCTCTCCCCAAGCCTTCGGCAGGCTCTTTGGCAGAGCCTTTGCCAAGGCCTTGGGCAAGCTCTCTGGCAAAGCCTCTGCCAAGCTCATTGGTCAAGCCTCTGGCAGGGTCTTTGCCCCGCTCTTCGGCAAGGTCTCTCGTGAGGCCTCTGCCGAGGTCTCTGGTAATGTCTCTCCTCCGCTCCGTGGCAGAGCCTCTGGCAAGGTCTCTCCCAAGCTCCTTGGCGAGGTCTCCGGCAAGGCCTCTGGCAAAGCCTCTCCCAAGGCCCTTGGCAAGTTCTTGGGCAATGCCTCTGCCAAGTTCTTTCCTCCGTTCTTTGGCAGTACCTTTGCCCGGTTCCGATACCCGCCCGGCCAGGTGGCCATCGATCACCGGCGACACTCGATTTGACACCACCCTCATTCGGGGTAATCCTGACCGCCGATGCACAGTGGACTCAGCCCAGCCCTGACAGAGGTTGGAAATGTAGGAAGTGTACCAAATCTGACCCGGGCTCCAGCTCACTTTCCTGCATGATTACTCCTTTTTTGCACCATCAAGAAGCAATCTGTCTTTTGGCCCCAGAATAATGCACTCCCTTAGCCCCAATCTACAATCGACAATCGTCAATCGACAATTCCATCACGCCGCGCCTCGCTAAGTGCCCGAATCTCGGCAATCTACAACCCCTTCCGCAATCCAAAATCCAGAATCCAAAATCATCAATTCCGCGTTGGCGCCCCCCTCCTCCCCGACGGGGGGAGTGGCTCCAAAAGTGACTCTGAAACCAAATCGAACAGATACTCCATAAGATACTCCGACAGAAACTCCAAAAGAGACTCCAAAAGAGGCTCCAAGAGAGACTCCAAAAGAGACTCTGACAGAAACTTCGACTTAGGCTCCAAGAGAAACTCCAAAAGAGACTTCAACAGAGGCTCCAAGAGAGACTCCAACAGAGAATCCAAAAGAGGCTCCGACAGAAACTCGAAGAGAAACTCCAAGAGAGACTCCAAGAGAAGCTCCAACAAAGACTCCAAGAGGAACTCCAACAGAGACTCCATCCAATACTCTGTCTTAGAATCTATCATAGCCTGTTTCAAACCCGCCTCGCGACCTCCGAGACCCACCCGCGCCGAGCCCGCCGACTCGGCCAGTCGCCGCTCGGGAATCCCGCTGCCCGCGTCCTGTCCGTCGCCCTTCGTCGCTGTCATTGCGGCGTCTCTGGCATCCTCTTCTGCTTCGCTTGACTTCCCCAGTTTTCCCGCTACAACTTGCCTATGCAGAAGGACCGGTCCGGACCTCGATGCCGCTGGCATGGAGGCGTGCCAACATAGCGGACCAACACTCCAGTTCGGTGTGCCGAACTGAGATGGTATCATGCGTGAAGGGAAGGCGACCATGAGCGATAGACGAGACAACTACAACCTGCTCGAAGAAGCGTGGATTCCGGTCCTGTGGGCTGACGGCAAGTTCAGCCGCGTGGATATCGAGAGAGCCCCCGGGCTGCTTAGGATGCGGGGAGCGCACAGGACTTCGGTGCCGAATCCTTGATGCAGCAAGACGGAAGACGGCGCGTGCCAGAAGGAATCCAGGCCAATTGCGGAGATCAGATACCTCCGTACCTGAAGTTCTGGGCCAAGACCGGGGACCAGAACATGTACCACCCGCTGTTGCTTCACATGCTTGACGTCGCGGCGGTCGCAGGCCGTATCTGGGATGACTGCCTGACTTCGTGCATCCGCAATAGACTCGAAAATGGACTGCGAGCCAGCGACGCCCGGTCGGCCTTCGTGTGCTTGGCCGGAGCCCACGACATCGGCAAGGCCAACCCTGCCTTCCAGAAGCGTCAACCTGCGCTTCACGGTTTGGAGGCATCTTGGTTCTCGGAGAACGACCACAACCGTCCGCATGGACATGTGAGCGCCTCGGTCTTGCGGGAAGTTCTGCCTTCACCTCTCTATGGTCAAATCGCCGGTGGACACCACGGAGTCTTTCCCCGTTCAATCGAGCTCCAGATGGGCCGCGACACACTCGGCAACAACGAGTGGAAGGAGGCTCGCGCTGCCTTATTGATGGAGTTCTCCAGAGTCACGGTAGCAAGACAGGACTGGCTCCCGGATGCAGGTAGCGAAATCAGCGACCCCGGGCTTGTTCCGCTCCTGGCCGGTCTCATCACGGTCGCTGACTGGATAGGTTCAAACCAAGAACTCTTCCCCTGCGCAAGAGAAGCCGGCGACGAACGACCCGTTGATGCTTCTGCCTATTGGGACCAAGCCAGACAGCAGGCGCAGAAGGCGCTGGAACAACTCGGCTGGCTGCCCAGCGTAGCTTTCGCCAAAGAGGCGCCATTCGGATCGGTCTTCCCTTCCCTCAAGGCAAATGCCCTCCAAGAGGCGGCCATCTCTCTCTCGTCGGAGCAGCACTCGCCCTATCTCATGATTGTTGAGGCGCCGATGGGACTGGGCAAGACCGAGGCCGCGCTCTATGCGGCCGACCTTGCATTCTGCCGTGGCTTCGCGCGCGGGATGTACGTGGCCATGCCCACTCAGGCGACCGGCAACGCCATGTTCAAGCGCGTGCTGGATGACTATCTCAAGATACGTGGGCACTCCGGAAAGCTCAACGTTCAGCTAGTTCACGGCAATGCCCTGCTGAGCAACACAGCAGAGCCTGGAGAGGGAGAAGTCACCGACTACAGGCCTCGCAGCGTAGGCGAAGAATCTGGTGACGTGGAAGCCCAGTCCTGGTTCACGGCCCGGAAGCGTCCGCTGCTTGCCCCGTTCGGCGTCGGCACGATTGACCAGAGCCTGCTCAGCGTGCTTCAGACCAGACACTGGTTCGTGCGGATGCTCGGTCTCGCCGGCAAGGTCGTCATCTTTGACGAGGTGCACGCCTACGACGCGTACATGGGTACGATTCTCGAACGACTCCTGCACTGGCTCGCCGAACTCGACTGCACGGTGATACTCCTCTCCGCCACACTACCGGAGGCTCGGCGCCGGGCGCTGGCACGGGCCTACTCTGGCCGAGACGACTCAGGCTACTGCCGCTATCCGCGCCTCACATTAGCCCGACCGCGACGCCATCCCGCCGCGCAGACCGGCGAGCGGCCATCCTGCATTGAAGTGCCTGAAGGCGTCTCGTACCGGGTCCATCTGCAGTACCGCAAGTCAGACCTTGCGGCACTGACTGGGATATTGACCGCGAAGCTCGCATGCGGCGGCTGCGCGGCGGTTGTCTGCAACACGGTTGACCGCTCAATTGAGGTCTACCGACACGTGCGCGACAACCTCCAAGATACCGAGTGTCTGCTCTTCCATGCCCGGACACTACAGATGTGGCGGCGCGAGAGAGAACAGGAAGTGCTCTGCAAGTTCGGCAAGGGTGAGAAACAGCCGAACGGAACCTATCTGAACCCCGCCCGCCCCAAGCGCGCCGTTCTCGTGGCAACCCAGGTTATAGAGCAGAGCCTTGACCTCGACTTCGACCTGATGGTCTCCGAGATGGCGCCGATCGACCTTCTCCTGCAGCGCGCCGGTCGTCTGCATCGTCATCCGCGCCAACGACCGCCGGGGCTGGAGCAACCGCTCCTCATCGTGCTCTGCGACGCAGAAACTGCCGGCCCGCCGCCTGAGTCCTTCGGCAGGGGCATCGAGTACGTCTACAATCGGTACATTCTGCTTAGGACTTGGTTGACCCTGAGAGAGCGCGGTGGGATTTCGGTCCCCACCGAGATAGAGAAGCTCGTCGAGGGCGTGTATGGTCTCGACGGTCCATCACCAGAGAACGGCTGGACTGACGCCCTCACGTCGGCCAGAGCGGAGATGGAGTTCGAGCGTTCGGAGTCAGAGAAGGCCGCATGTCGGTTGCTTGTTGCCCAACCCAGCGACCCTTCTGACCTCGTGGAGCAGTTCAACGAACAACTGACTGAGGACGAAGACCACGAAGTACACAAGGCCGTCAGGGCGTCGACCAGAGAAGGCGACCCGTCACTGACGGTAATCCTGCTGCCAGCAGGCGAGACTCCGCCAGATGTGACTGGGCAACGCGAAATTCGCCGGCTGTTGGACAACTCGGTCAGCTTCAGTCATCGCGGCGTGCTTCATGCACTACTTGAGCACAATAGGTTGCCCAACTCCTGGCGCAACTCGGCGCATCTACGACATTGCCGGCTCCTGCAGCTCGACACGCGAGGTCGGTGCCGGGCCGGGGAGTACGTGCTCTGGGCCGACGAGCAGGTTGGGATAATCATAAGCAAGGAGGCTGAATCTGATGGCAGAGTTCAACCTGATTGATGAGCCTTGGATTCCCTGCATTGACCTGCATGGAAACGGAGTCGAGAACGGTATCCGCGACACGCTACTGAAGGCGCATGAACTGCGCGAGGTCTGCGACGACTCGCCGCTCGTCACGGTGGCGATTCACCGGCTGCTGCTGGCGATAGTCTACCGCGCGCTGAGTGGGCCGACTGGCTTCGATGCATGGAAGGGGGTCTACGCCAAAGGCTGCTTTGAACCCGGTGCTGTTCAGAGCTACCTGGACAAGTGGAAGCCGCGTTTCGACCTCTTTGACCGCGACGTCCCCTTCTACCAGATGGCCGGTCTTGAGACGAGGAACCCCGTGTCCGTCAACCGACTGGCCGCCGAGTGCGCAAGCGGCAACAACGCCACGCTCTTCGACCACTGCAGCGACGAACTGAAGACTGAATGGATCCCAGCGCAGGTCGCCAGGCAATTGGTCGCCTGTCAGTCGTTCGCACTAGCGTTGGGTGTGAGTGCCAAGGCCAGAATAGGCGGCAGAGATGAGGACCGGCCGCGCTTCACCGATGCAATCGCCACGCGCGGTATGAACGTCTGGCTCCAGGGCAACAGCCTAGTCGAGACTCTGGCAGTCAACCTCGTGCCGGTGTGTGACAAGTCACTTCCACCATGGGAACTGAATGATCAGCAACAATACCGAGACCGCCAGGATGGCAAGAAACGCAAGACCGTTTCTTCGTTCGGCATAGTGGACCGGCTGACTTGGCAGAGCCGACTGATACGGTTCACTTTGGACGGCGATACGGTCTCACAGATGCACTTCACTCAAGGTCGCTCGGCGGACAAGGGCATAGGCGACCCGATGAAGGTATACCGAACCGACAAGGAGGAGGGCATTTCGGCTGTGCCGCTTGGCCGCGACAAGGCGGCTTGGCGAGATTCGTACTCGCTACTCATGATACCGGCCGCAGGAAGCAACGAGCGGCGGCCCGAGTGTTTCAACCTCGTTGCTCGGGCTAGCG
>Ga0265595_1002227_pt1 | contig 13438 bp, 10 predicted proteins | sample saktaG_15_FD_190148 | JGI IMG/M metagenome (GOLD analysis project Ga0265595, IMG submission 190148) | Saline water microbial communities from Sakinaw Lake, British Columbia, Canada - sak_2013_06_06_50m | ecosystem: Environmental > Aquatic > Non-marine Saline and Alkaline > Saline ... | reverse complement strand
AAGTTAAATTTTACTGCCCAAAATGCCAGAAGAACTTAATGGCGAGAGTGGCGGAAGTAATTGATTGCTGGTTTGACTCCGGCTCCATGCCCTTCGCCCAATATCACTATCCGTTCGAGAACAAGGATTTGATAGATAAAAAACAACAGTTTCCGGCAGATTACATTTCCGAGGCGATTGACCAGACCAGAGGCTGGTTTTATACCTTATTGGCGATCTCAACTCTTCTGGGAAAAGGAGCTTGTTATAAAAATGTTATCTCTCTGGGCCACGTTCTGGACGAAAAGGGGGAAAAGATGTCTAAGTCCAAGGGGAACGCAGTCATTCCCCAGTCGATCATCGAAAAATACGGAGCCGATACCACTCGTTGGTATTTCTTTACTCTCAACCAACCGGGAGATGCCAAGTTGTTTTCAGAGAAGGACGTTGATTTAGCCTTGAAGAAATTTATTTTAACTTTATGGAATTCCTTAGTATTTTTTGAAACATACAAAGAAAAGGCAAAAGCCAAAACCCAGAAGTCGGAAAACATATTGGATAAGTGGATAGTTTCGAAAATTAACAGTCTCGTCCAAGACGTTACCAAGAGATTGGATAATTACGACGTTACGGGCGCAGCCAGGATCATAGAAGGTTTTACTGTTGAAGATTTATCTCAATGGTATATCAGAAGATCGAGGAGGCGGTTCCAAAAGCCGGACACAAAAAAAGAATTGGATGAAGCCTCTCAAGCGTTAGGATCTATTTTTCTAACCCTGAGTAAGTTAACCGCACCTTTCATCCCGTTTTTGAGCGAAGAGATAAATCAAAAACTGGGCAACAAAAAGAGCGTGCATTTGGAGGACTGGCCGAAAGCCAACGCAAAAATGATAAACAATAAACTGGAAAAAGAGATGACGAAAGCCAGGGAGGCCGTCGCTTTATCTCTGGCAGAGAGGGCAAAAGCCGGAATAAAAGTAAGACAGCCCCTTCCGTTGCTTCAACTTCCCAAATCCAAGTCTCAGATGTCAAAAGATATGCTGGATTTGATTAAGGAAGAAGTCAATGTAAAAAAAATCAGTTTTGGCGCAAACCTTAAATTAGATACAAAAATCAGTACCGATTTGAAAGAGGAAGGTGCTGTCCGTGAAATTATTCGCAATATCCAGGAAATGAGAAAAAGAGCAAATCTGAAACCTCAAGATAAAATTCAAGTCAGATATTCCGGTTCGGAAGACTTAAACCGAATCTTGTCTAAAAACGCCAAGTTTATCTTGAAAGAGGCAAAAGTGAAAGACCTAGTTGCAGGTGAGCGGCCCAAAATGGTCTTTGCCGCAGAAAGAGAATTAAAGGTCGACAATCAGGCGCTTTGGATGGCCATAAAAAAGATTTAATAAATATGGCGTTAGAAGAAAGAAGGCAAAAGTTAAGTCAATCTTCTCCTCCGGCCAGGGAAGAAAAAAGAGACACTTCGATATTCGGAGGTAAGCCGGGCTTAGAAAAAGGGGATCTCAACTATAAATTAAGAGACCCGGAAATGTACAGGGGAACCGAATTAGGGGAACAGAGAAGAACAGAGCTGGGGAAAAAGCTGTTTGGAGGCGAGGATTACGTTAAAAAATCGGACTTGGAATGGATGAACAGGGAATTAGACCAAGGGAAATGGGGTAAGTTCAAAGAATTCTCAGAGAGAGACAAGCTAGATTCCAAAAAATTAATAAGAAAGATACTGGGAGAAAAAAAGTAGAGTTGTCTGATGTTTACCCATTACAGAACGCAAGGTTTTATTTTGAAAAAAACTGACAGCGGGGAGACAGACAGGATTTTTACAATTTTTACAGAGGACTTCGGAAAACTGGATTTGTTGGCCAGGGCAGAAAGAAAAATTACATCAAAATTAAGAGCGGGATTGGAAATTTTTTACTTTTCCGAAGTGGAATTCATACAAGGAAAAGGTTATAAAACCCTGACCGACGCCATTTTGATCAACGATTTTAAAAATTTAAGGAGCAATTTAAAAAAATTAGCGACGGCATATAAAATAGCCGAAACGCTAAACGAACTAGTAAAGGGAGAAGAATCCGACAAAAAAATCTGGCAGTTGCTACAGGAAACATTTGATAAATTGGACAATCCACGTATACTGGGTAGCAAATACCAGATACTCTATCATTATTTTCTTTGGAACTTGCTTTTGATTTTGGGGTATGAGCTGGAAATTTATAACTGTATTTCGTGCGGAAAGAAAATAACGCCGAAAGACATTTTTTTCAGCCCGAGAGAAGGAGGCCTGCTCTGCGGACAATGCGCGCAAAAGACGAAATCAACCAAAGAAATCGATCCCAACATGGTAAAGACCATAAGATTATTAGTGAAAAAAGACTGGCCCACTCTTAATAAACTGAAAATCGGGGCGGAAGACTTAAAACAACTTTCCGCGGTTTCAAACCATTATCTTTCGCAAATCTTGGAGCAAACAGGATAATTTGTTAAATTAAAAGAAGGTAAAAAAGATGAAGAAGTTTACACTAGTCATTATTTTATTAGCCGCAATCGCTGGGGTTGCCGGTCTTTATTATTATCAAAGGAACATTTATTCAAAAGAGATCCTGAAATTGGAGATTTTGGGACCGACTGAGACGGAATTGGTTCAGGAGATAGAATATATCGTAAAATATAAGAACAACGGAAATACCCGCTTGGAGGAGCCAGAGCTTATTTTTGAATATCCCGAATATTCCATTCCCAGCGAGGGAAGTTCCCAAAGGGTGACTAAGAATGCGGAGGATTTCGGCGGCGCAATTTACCCGGGGCAGGAGCAAACTTTTTCCTTTAAAGCTCGTCTTCTGGGAAAAGAGGGGGCGGTTAAGCAGGCAAAAGCCACTTTAAGTTACCGTCCCAAGAATCTGAAAGCGCGCTATGAGTCGTCTACTACCTTCACTACTTTAATCAAAAAGGTTTCGTTGACTTTCGATTTCGACCTGCCGACCAAGATTGAATCAGGGAAGGATTTCGATTTCAAATTGAATTATTTTTCGAACGTAGATTATCCTCTTTCCGACTTGAGAGTAACGGTTGAGTATCCTTCCAACTTTGAGTTCATCGAATCCGTTCCCCAGTCCTTGGAAAAAACCGAATGGGATGTAGGGCTTCTTAATAAGGCTAAGGGCGGAAGAATTTCAATTACGGGTAAGTTAAGGGGTGAAATCGGGGAAGAAAAAGTTTTCCAGGCTAAATTGGGAACCTGGCGGGAAGGAGAATTTATTTTATTGAAGGAAATTGCCAAGGGCGTGGAAATCACCAAACCCTCCCTGTATGTTTCCCAGCAGATTAACGGAAACCCGCGCTATATCGCCAGCCCGGGAGATTCGCTTCATTACCAGATTTCTTTCAAGAATCTGGGAGAAGACATTTTCACTAATTTATTTTTGATAGTAAAACTGGAAGGAGAAGCATTTGATTTTGATACCTTGAAGGCCCCCCAGGGAACTTTTGAAACGGGGGACAATTCCATCATCTTCGACTGGAAAAGGGTTTCCAAGCTTCAGTTTCTTGATGCGGGAGAAGAGGGAGAAGCGGAGTTTTGGGTTGGGTTAAAGGATGACTGGCCCATTTCCAGTTCGGAAGACAAAAATCCGGAAATCAAGACGGATGTTTATCTGAGTCAGATTCAGGAGCAGTTCGTAAATAAGGTCAATTCAAAACTAGAGATCGTTCAAAAGGTTTATTTCCAGGACGAAGTCTTCGGCAACACCGGCTCCATGCCGCCGAAAGCAGGTGAGGGCACGACTTACACGATCATGTGGCAGGCCAGAAACTTCTACAACGATGTAAGTGGCGTAAAGGTCAAAGCCAAACTGCCTTCCAACGTTGATCTGACCGGCAACATTTTTCCGGAAGGAGGTGTTTCTAATTTCACTTTTGATTCCGAGTCCAGAGAGATAGTCTGGAGCGTGGGAGATTTGAAGGTGAGTGAAGGAATAGCGGGTACGGCCGCGCCGAATCTTTCCTTCCAGGTGAGGTTGACGCCTTATGCCAACCAGGTGGGCCAGACTCCGGAAATTATCGGAGAAGCTACTATTTCCGGGGAAGATCAGTGGACCGGAGAGATAATCAGAGGAACTTCTCCGGCGCAAAATACCACTCTGCCCGACGACCCGACAATAACGGGAGAGCAGTCAATCGTTCAATAAAATGCAAGACTTAATGCAAAAAATCATATCCTTGGCCAAAAGAAGAGGATTTGTTTTTCCTTCGTCTGAGATTTACGGCGGTTTTGGTTCCTCTTATGATTTTGGACCATTAGGAGTTGAAATGAAAAATAATATTAAAAAAGCTTGGTGGGACGAAATGATAAAAAATCATGAAAATATTGTCGGGTTAGATGCGGCAATCTTAATGAATCCAAAAGTTTGGCAGGCATCCGGTCATCTGACGGCGGGTTTTGCCGATGAATTGGTAGAATGCAAAAAATGCCATCGTCGTTTTAGGAAAGATTTCCTTGAAAAAAACAAATGTCCTGATTGCGGGGGAGAATTAACTGAACCAAGAAAATTCAATTTGATGATGAAAACTTTTATTGGTTCAGTGGAAGATAATGCTAGCGAAACTTATTTAAGGGCAGAAACCTGCCAGGGAATTTATATGAATTTTGAGAATGTTTTAAATTCAATGAGATTGAAAATTCCATTTGGAATAGCCCAAATTGGCAAATCTTTCAGAAACGAAATCACCACAAAAGATTTTATTTACAGGGTCAGGGAGTTTGAGCAAATGGAAATGCAGTGGTTTTGTCATCCTAAAGAGGCTGATAGATTTTTTAACTATTGGAAAGAAGAAAGAATGAAATGGTATCTGAATTTGGGAATTAAAAAAGAAAGCATTAGATTCAAAGAGGTTCCGAAAGAAGAACTCGCCCATTACGCCAAACGAGCGGTTGATATTGAGTATAATTTTCCTTTTGGCTGGAAAGAAATTGAAGGAATCCACAACCGGGGAGATTGGGACTTATCCAATCATTCAAAACACTCTGGTCAAGATCTTAAGTACTTCGATGACGGAACAAAAGAAAAATATTATCCTTATATTATTGAAACGTCGGCTGGAGTCGACAGAAGCTTCCTCACTTTTTTGATTGATGCTTATCGGGAAATAGAAGGAGCCAGGACGAAAACGACCAAGGCCGCAAAAGAAGTGGAAACCATTTTGAAGTTGAATAAAAAGATAGCTCCCATAAAAGTTGCAGTTCTCCCACTGCTTAAGAACAAGCCAGAGTTGGTCAAAAAAAGCAAGGAAGTATTCGAACTCCTAAAGCCTTATTTAATGTGTTTGTACGATGAAGCGGATTCGATAGGCCGCCGCTATCGCAGACAGGATGAAATAGGAACACCCCTGGCTGTTACGGTTGATTTCGAAACCCTGGAGAAAAACGACGTCACTCTCCGCGACCGCGACACGATGAAACAGGAAAGAATAAAGATTGATGATCTCGTAGAAGTCATTAAAAACAAATTGAATGTTTCGTAAAATCACTCTTAAAAACGGTTTAAGAATAATTGCCGTTCCTCAGAAAAGTTCCCAGGCGGTAACGGTTTTGGCGTTGGTCGGAACCGGTTCCAAATACGAGACCAAAGAGACGAGTGGCATATCCCATTTTTTGGAGCACATGTATTTTAAAGGAACAAAGAAAAGGTCTGATGCTCTGGCGGTTTCCGAAACCATGGATAAACTGGGAGGGGTTTTTAATGCTTTTACTTCGGAGGAATTCACGGGGTACTACGCTAAAGTTGCCGCCATGCATTTTGAAGCTGCCCTGGACTGGGTATCTGATATTTATCTGAACAGTTTGCTGCCTAAAAAAGAAATGGAAAGGGAAAGAGGGGTGATAATAGAAGAAATAAACATGTATCTGGATACGCCTTTAATATACATAGGAGAACTTTGGAAAACCTTGCTCTACGGCAATCAGCCGGCAGGCTGGGACGTGGCTGGGACCAAGGAAAGCGTATCAAGCATCTCCCGTGAGCAACTTTTAAATTATATGAAGTCCCAGTATGTGGCCCAAAACACCGTAGTTTGCGTTGCAGGGAAAGTGTCTTCGTCCCAGGTCGCAGACAAAGTTAAGAAATATTTTTCAAAGATTAAAACCACAAAGAGCCAGGCAAAACTGGGAGTTTTTGAAAAACAGAAAGCGCCGGGATTGCTTCTCCATTTTAAAAAGACCGACCAGACTCATATTGCCCTGGGAACCAGGACTTTTTACAATACTTTTCATCCTCAAAGATACGCTGCCGAACTTCTGGGAATAGCTCTGGGAGGAATGATGTCTTCGAGATTATTCACCGAAATCAGGGAGAAACTGGGCTTGGCTTACTATGTCAGGACTAACATGGAAGCGGACACCGACACGGGATATTTGGTAACCTTGGCCGGGATAGACAACTCCAGGGTGGAAAAAGCAATTTCAACCATTTTGAGAGAGTATAAAAAGATATCCCGGATAAAAGTGCCCGCTAACGAACTGAAGAAAGCGAAGGAAAATCTTAAAGGGAAACTCTCCCTTACTTTGGAAACATCTGACGCCAAGGCGTTCTTTTACGCCGGCCAGGAACTTCTGGAGAACAAGATTTCCACGCCCGAAGAGATTTTCAAGAAAATTGATAAAGTTTCTGTAAATGATATTCTGAAAGTAGCGAAAGACATCTTTAAACCGGAAAGGTTGAATCTGGCCTTAATCGGCCCGTTTAAAGACAAAACTAAGTTTAGAAAACTGCTCAAATGAACGGCGACAAAGTTTTAGATATATCTTGGGGAACGATTTTAAAGATTTCACTGGCCTTCCTCGTTTTTTACATCATCTATCTGGTCAAAGATATTTTGATTTGGTTCATTTTCGCTTTGATCATTTCGGTTCTGTTTAATCCGGCAATTAATTTTATGCAGAGAATGAGGATTCCGCGGGTTCTGGCGGTGATTTTCATTTACGTGGCGATTTTCGGAATATTAGGTTTGCTTGTTTATTGGATGGCTCCGGCCTTCTTTTTGGAAATACAGCAGTTCTCCCAGCTTTTTCCTCAGTATTTTGAGAAAATCGCTCCTCCTCTGAGAAATTTAGGAGTGGAAGCATTTGAAAGCATGGATACGTTTACCCAGGCCTTGGGAAACTTTTTACAAAAGGCCTCCTCTAATATTTTAAGCGCATTGGCAATATTTTTTGGAGGAGTAGGCTCAACTATATTCGTTTTGGCCATAGCCCTGTTTCTTTCTTTGGAAGAAAAATGGGTTGAAAGAGTGATAGGTCTCCTTTCTCCCAAAAAATACGAGGCCTACGTTCTGGCTCTCTGGGAAAGGTCCCAGACAAAGGTTGCCGGCTGGTTCGGGAGCAGGATTTTAACCTCGTTGTTCGTAGCCGTGGCGGTCTTTGTCACCCTTTATCTTTTTAACGTAAAATATTCTTTAAGCTTGGCTCTTCTTGCAGGCGTTCTGGACTTTATTCCCGTGCTTGGTCCGATTTTTGCCGGAGCGGTCGCTTTCGTTTTCGTTGCCCTGGATTCCTGGCTGAAGGCCCTGTTTGTTTTAATCGCCTTCTTTTTGATCCAGCAGATAGAGGGCAACATTATCTCGCCGATTTTAACCAGAAAATTCGTCGGTTTGCCTCCGGTGTTGGTTTTACTTTCCTTATCGATAGGAGCCCAGCTTTTGGGAATATTGGGTGCTATTTTGGCAATTCCTTTGGCCGGAATAATCTTCGAGTTCGTGCGGGACTTCCTGAAGAAAAAGAAGGAAGAGAAAGAGAAAGCCCTGGTTTTGTGATTGAGAATGAATTTAAAAGGAAGTGAAAACTATGATAAAATAGAAGGAGGTTAGCCTCCTTCTTAATTTTTATGCCAGCAAAGAAAAACAAATTTTTTATCTCTACGGCGATAGATTACGTTAACGCCTCTCCTCACCTGGGGCACGCCCTGGAGAAAATTCAGGCCGATGTAGTCGCAAGATACCACCGGCTTTTTGGAGAAGAGGTTTTTTTCCTGACCGGGACGGACGAAAATAGTTTGAAAAACGTTCAGGCGGCCAAAAAAGAGAATGTTGCCGTGGAAAAACTGGTGGAGAAAAACGCCAAAAAATTCCATGAATTAAAAGACATCTTAAACTTGTCTTTTGATGATTTCATCCGGACCACCGAAAAAAGACACACGGAGGGAGCGCAGAAGTTGTGGCTGGCCTGTAAAAAAGACATCTATAAAAAGACCTATCGCGGTCTTTACTGCGTGGGGTGTGAGGAATTCTACAAAGAAAAGGAATTGGTAAACGGTCTCTGTCCCGAGCATAAAGTGAAGCCGGAGATGATAGAGGAAGAAAATTATTTCTTCAAGCTCTCTAAATACCAAAGCGAACTTAAAAAAATATACGAGAAGGACGAGATAAAAATTATCCCCCAGGGCAGAAAAAACGAAGTCGTGAGCTTCATTAATTCCGGCCTGGAGGATATCTGTATTTCCCGTTCGGCGGAAAGAGCGCAGGGATGGGGGATAAACGTACCAAGCGATTCCAGTCAGAAAATCTGGGTTTGGTTTGACGCTCTTTCAAACTATCTCAACGCCTTGGATTATTCGGAAAACGGTCCCAAGCTCAAAAAATATTGGCCGGCAGATTTGCATATAATAGGCAAGGGAATCCTCAGATTCCATACCGTTTATTGGCCAGCAATGCTTTTATCTGCTGGTTTGTCTCTGCCCAAAAAGATTTTCGTTCACGGCTATCTGACTTCGGGAGGCCAGAAGATGTCAAAAAGTCTGGGAAACGTCGTTGATCCTTTTGAATTGGTGAAAAAATACGGCACAGATCCTGTCAGATATTTTCTTTTGCGGGAAATTCCCTCGACCGAAGACGGCGATTTTACCTATGAAAAGTTTGAACAGAGGTACAACTCAGATTTGGCTAAAGGATTGGGGAATTTAGTGGCAAGGGTAGTCACACTCGCTGCCAATATTCCAGCCAAATCAAATTCAAACTCGGAACTGAGCGTGGCAATTGAAAAAACCGAAAAGAAATATCAACTTGGCTTAGCCGAGTTTAAGTTTAACGAAGCGCTTGTCGCAATTTGGGAATTAATAAGTATTTGCGACAAATATATTGAGAAAGAACGTCCTTGGGAAGAAAGCGGGAGACAAAAAGAAATAATCAGCGATTTGTTATTCGCCGTAAATGAAATAGCGGAATTGTTATGGCCATTTTTGCCCGAAACCGTAGAAAAAATATTAAAACAATTAAAAACAAGAAAAAGTAAGCCATTATTCCCCAGGATTTGATTTATGAAAAGAATTTTCAGTTTCGCCTTAGGTTTTCTTACGGAAGAAATCAACTCTTCTAAGGTCAAGACCTTTCTCGATTACCTCAGAAAATTAGGAATTCAAGGGATTGAGATTACTTTTGGTCCAAAAGAGAGACTGTATTCTTTCAAGCTTAGTAAAGACCTAAAGAGCAGGCTAAAGAAGTTCCGATATATTACCATCCATGCTCCTTTTGAGTTAGTAAAAGATTCAAAAAATGATAGAGAAATCGTTAAACAGCTGGATATTATTGAAAAATTATATTTTGAAATCAAGGCGAAAAGGGTAATTATCCACCCTGATAATTTACCAAAAGCGGAAACATTGAAGAAATATAGCTTTGAGGTTTCTACTGAAAATCTTAAAGAAAAGAGAGGTATCTCAATCCCGAAATTAAGAAAAATCCTAAAAAAATATCCAAAGATCGGATTTTGCCTTGATGCCTCTCATGCTTATTCTTGGTCGCAGCATGAAACAGAAAAATTAGTAGCAGCCTTCAAAAGCAGAATCACCCAAATTCATTTAAGCGCTCGCCATAAGGAAAAGGATCATCAATTTTTAAATAAGGCTGATAAACAATTTTTATCTTCCGTCGATCCAATTAAAAAATTAAATGTACCGATTGTAATAGAGGAAGAAGTTAAAAAGATAAATTTTAATTCAATAAAAAAGGAAATAGAATACATTAAAAAGTTTTTCGCTGATTAAAATGCTAATTGATACTCACGCTCATTTGAATTTTAACGCCTACAAGCATGATGTCGACGACGTCGTTAGGCGCTCCCTTGATAGCAACGTCTGGATGATAAATGTCGGCTCCCAGCTTTCCACCTCGAAAAGAGCGGTTGAGCTTTCAGAAAAATACCCGGAAGGCGTTTATGCCGCAGTGGGCCTTCATCCAATTCATTTGTCAGAGGGAATCTTTAAAACGAAGATAGATAAAGAAGAAATAGAATTCAACACTCGGGAGGAGGAATTTAACTACGAGGAATATAAGAAACTGGCCCAATCTAAAAAGGTGGTTGCCATAGGCGAAATAGGTTTTGATTATTGGTATCGTCCCAAGACCAAAAAGAAACTGGAAGAATTCAAAAATAAACAGAAAGAGGCGTTTTTGAAGCAGCTTAGCTTAGCCAAGGAGCTGAATTTACCGGTTATTTTTCATTGCAGAGTAGCCCACCAGGATTTGCTTGATAACCTCAATATCGAAGTAAAAGGCGTCGTACACTGTTTCAGCGGAAACTGGCAGGAAGCGGAAAAATACCTGAATAAAGGTTTATACATGGGTTTCAACGGAATAATTTTTAAATTAAATCTGGATGAAATTATTGAAAAAATTCCGGAGGATCGGATATTGATCGAAACCGACTGTCCTTATTTGACTCCTCCGCCAATGGAGGGCAGGAATGAACCTATATATGTAAAGTACGTGATCGAGAAAATTGCTAAAATCAAGAAAAAGAGCTATGAAGAAATAGCCGAAATTACCACTAAAAATGCAAAATCACTATTTGGTTTATGACGGACTATAAACCCCAAACAATCGAGCCCAAATGGCAGAACTATTGGGAAGAAAAGGGTTTAAACCGGGCCGAAGATTTCTCCCGAAAGCCAAAAAAATACATTTTGATTGAGTTTCCTTATCCTTCCGGAGAGGGTCTTCACGTGGGGCACGTAAGGTCCTACTCTGCCCTGGACGCGGTTTCCCGGAAGAAAAGAATGGAGGGGTTCAATGTGCTTTATCCCATCGGCTGGGACGCTTTCGGTTTGCCGACGGAAAACTACGCCATTAAAACGGGAGTTCATCCCAGGGTGGCTACCGAGAAAAATATCGCCAATTACAAAAGGCAGCTGAAATCATTGGGACTTTCTTTCGATTGGTCGAGGGAAATCAATACTACCGACCCAGATTACTACAAGTGGACTCAATGGATTTTTCTGAAACTTTTTGAAAAAGGATTGGCTTATCAGGCGGAAATTCCGATAAACTGGTGTCCTTCCTGCAAGATTGGTTTGGCGAACGAAGAGGTTGTAGGAGGAAAGTGCGAAAGGTGCGGGGCCGAAGCGGAGAAAAAAACTTTGAAACAGTGGATGATAAAGATTACCGAGTATGCCGACAGGTTGATAGATGATCTGAAAGAGGTTGATTACCCGGAAAAGGTTAAAGCCCAACAGAAAAACTGGATAGGCAAGAGTTACGGTGCAGATATTGATTTTAAAATAGAAAATTTAAATGAAACAATCAATGTCTTTACTACGAGAGCGGATACGCTTTTTGGGGTGACGGCTCTTGTTTTGGCTCCGGAGCATCCCTTACTCTCCGGGTTGGTTACCAATGAACAAAAAGAAAAAGTTAAAAATTATATTGAGGAGGCGAATAAAAAAAGTGATTTTGAAAGAACCAAACTGGAAAAAGAAAAAACGGGAGTTTTTACAGGCAGCTATTGTATCAACCCGGCGAACGATGAAAAAATCCCAATTTGGGTCGGGGATTATGTGATAGCCACTTACGGAGGCGGAGCAGTAATGGTGGTGCCGGCACATGACTACCGGGATTATGATTTTGCCAAGCAATACGGATTGGAGGTGAAGGAGGTGGTTTCAGGCGGAGATATTCAAAAAGACGCCTTTGTTGATTACGGGATTCTGATTAATTCCGGTCAGTTCAACGGTCTGGATTCCAAGACCGCGATTGAAAGAATTAACGAATGGTTGGAAAAACAGGGCAAAGGAAGAAAAACCCTGCAGTATAAACTGAGAGATTGGGTTTTTTCCCGCCAGCATTATTGGGGGGAGCCCATACCCATCATTCATTGCGAAAAATGCGGCGCGGTGGCGGTCACGGAAAAAGATTTGCCCATAGAACTTCCTTTTATAAAAAAATATCAGCCTACGGGAACGGGAGAGTCTCCGCTATCCGTAATTAGCGACTGGGTAAATACGAAATGTCCGAAATGTGGAGGACCAGCTAAAAGAGAAACAGACACTATGCCCAACTGGGCAGGCTCCAACTGGTATTATTTGAGGTATTTAGACCCGGACGACGATAAATCTCTGGCCGACAAAAAGAAAATAAAATATTGGATGCCGGTTGATTGGTATAACGGAGGCATGGAACACACTACCCTGCACCTTTTATACTCCAGGTTCATTTATAAATTCCTTTTTGATATTGGCGTTGTCCCCCAAAAAGAACCCTATACTCGCAGGACATCCCACGGAATAGTTCTGGCGGAGGACGGCAGAAAGATGTCAAAGTCGTTCGGCAACGTAATAAATCCCGATGAGATCGTAAAGGAGTACGGAGCTGACACGTTGCGGCTTTACGAGATGTTTATGGGTCCTTTTGACCAAATGATCTCCTGGAATACTCAGGGGGTTAAGGGAGTTTACCGATTTCTAGAAAAAGTTTGGAATATGACTGAGGAGTGCAGGGAAAACAAGGAAACAGAAAAATCAATTTTAGCCGCCCTTCATAAGCTCAATAAAAAGATAGACGAGGACCTGGAAAGAACCAAATTCAATACTATAGTCGCGGCCTTCATGGAATTCATAAACCTGGTTCAGGATAATAAATCGAAAACTGGCCGTAAAGCTATTGAAAGATTTTTGATTCTTCTTTCGCCTTTCGCTCCTCACATGGCCGAAGAGCTCTGGCAGACATTGGGCCACAAAGACAGCGTTTTTAAGGAGAAATGGCCCAAACCCGAAGAGAAATTTCTGAAGCAAGAATTGATAATTTTGATCATTCAGGTTAACGGCAAGGTTCGAGATAAGATTGAAGTTGCGGCCGATATTTCGGAAGAGGAAGCACGGACCCTTGCAATTTCTCAGAAAAATGTTATAAAATGGATACAAGACAAAGAAATCAAAAAGGTAATTTTCGTTCCAGGAAGACTAATTAATATCGTCTTATAATATGTGCGGGATAGTAGGTTATATTTCCAAAAAAGAAAACCCCAACTCCCTCAGATTAGGGATTGAAGCATTAAAAAGGCTGGAATACCGCGGTTATGATTCCGCAGGTTTTGCCATTTGGGACAGGGATAAAAAGGATATTTTCTGCCAGAAAGCAACGGGAAGAATTCATAAATTGGAGGAAAAAATAAACAACAATCATTTTCCCTTCG
>Ga0265595_1002224_pt1 | contig 13456 bp, 16 predicted proteins | sample saktaG_15_FD_190148 | JGI IMG/M metagenome (GOLD analysis project Ga0265595, IMG submission 190148) | Saline water microbial communities from Sakinaw Lake, British Columbia, Canada - sak_2013_06_06_50m | ecosystem: Environmental > Aquatic > Non-marine Saline and Alkaline > Saline ... | reverse complement strand
GACCCTTTATCGGGTCTTGTGGGTTCGAGTCCCACCCTCTCCGCACTCTCTCCGCCAACATAAAAATTGCTTAAATAATTAAGCAATTTTTATTTGACTAAAACTATAAATTGCCTTAATATTCAAACGAAAACGCGCGCGTGTTTTCTTGTCCGTTGACATCTTGAATAAGGAAGTGAGAGATGAAGAGAATTAATCCCAATTACATCACCGGCTCGCGGTTTTTTGTTTTTGCGCCTTTGGCCTGTTTTTTCCTGATGCATGGTTATCTGGTGTTGGCCCTGTTGTCTATGATTTTAGGCGAGATTACAGACGGCCTTGATGGGTTTTTTGCCAGAAGGTACGGTCGCGTATCGGATTTTGGAAAGTTATTCGACCCGATGTGCGACTCGTTTTTTCACATCATAATATGGCTCAGTTTTCTAGGGCTTGGCTGGGTGCCCATATATCTTGTGATCTTGTTTTTTGGAAGAGACCTCATGGTCAGTTACGTCAGGATCTGGCTTGCCTCACAAAAAGAGATGATCATATTAGCAGCAAGAATATCCGGGAAGATAAAGGCCGTAGCTCAAGCTACTGCCCAGATATCGATTGTTTTTTTCCATCTTTTTGTTTCCAGGAACGTTTTTGAAAATATCCAGCTGACATTGGTTTGGTTAGCTGCGATAGTCACGCTTTATTCTCTCTTAGATTACGGCATAAGCTCTTATCTCCTGGTACTCCGGGCAAAAGAAAAAGTTCTTGCTGAGCTTGAAACAAAGTAAAGAAAATCATGGCCGATGGTTCCACCACCGGCTTTTTTTTATTCTTCGCGGGCAATGGCAATACCCCAGACGCTTTTTGCTCCAGATACTTTTAAGGTTTTTGCACATTCATCCATCGTGGAGCCAGTTGTATAAACGTCGTCAACTAAAAAAATCTTTTTTCCCAATAATGTTTGGGAATTTTTTATTTTAAAAGCTTTTCCTAGATTTTTTTCTCTTTCTTCTTTTTTTAACTCCATCTGTGGTTTGGTGTTTTTTATTTTTATTAAATTGTCGGAAATCATCGGAATTTGCAGAACTTCTGATAGTTCTTTCGCTAATTCTTCGGATTGGTTGTAACCGCGTGATTTTAGTTTCTTCTTGTCTAGAGGAACTGGGATTAAGACAGAATTTTGCCAGATTTCGTTTGTGTTTTTGCCAGAAATTACAAGGTGTTCTACTAAAATTCCGGCTAGCGTTTTTGCCAAATCTTTTAAGTATGGCCGATATTTAAACTGGTAAATTATTTTTCTCGTTAAAGCTTTTTCTTTGTAGGGGAGCGCAAAATAAAGGCCAGAGAGTCTTTTATCTTGGCACCTGTTACATTTTCCGCTTTTTTGGTCTGAGGGCAAGCGCTGTGGTTTTGAACTGCAAAGGCAGTAATCAAATTCTGCGATATCTAAAAGCGTTCGGCAATCGTCGCACAAATAAGAGCCTTCTTTTTTGCACCCTAAACAAAACTTTGGAAAAAACAAATCGAGCAAAAAAAGCCTAATTTTTTCTATATACTTATTCACAGTGATGTTTACTTGTTTTTATTATATAATGAACTTGGCAGTCTGCCTAAGTTTTGCAGCTAGAAGGTTTAAATTATATTTAGTTAATTAGGAGTTTCAGATTTTATAGTATGGATTCAAGTTTGCTGAAAAATTTTGATATAAAAAAACTGAACGTTTTTTCGAATCCGTTAAAAATGTTTTTTCCTAAGAAAATGATTGGGATTGACATAGGAACCTCTTCGATAAAAGTTGTTGAAATATCTAGGTGGGGACAAGGGAAAACCTTGGAAAACTACGGACAAATCAGATCTGCGTCTCTTTATAAAGAGCCATTCAGAAACATAGAAAAAGGGAGTTATCTCCTTTCTAATTATTTCGTTTCCAGAGCCATAAGGGCCGTGTTAGACGAAGCAAAGATAAGAACAAAAGCGGCGGTAATTTCAATTCCTGATTTTTCAACCTTTTGCACGTCTTTTGAGCTTCCGCCAATGGACGCGAGGGAAATAAGCGGGGCGGTTTATTATAACGCTCCCCAATATATTCCTTTACCCGTAACAGAAACAACGTTGGATTGGAAATTAATATCTGGAACTCCGGGAGATGGCCAATCTGCTCTTAAGGTATTATTGGTCGCAATTCCTAACCAAATAATAGAGGATTACCAGAAGGTTGCTCAGATGGCAGGACTAGATCTTTATGCGGTAGAGGCCGAAGCTCTTGGTCTTGTCAGGTCTTTGGTGAAAAGCGAAAGGAATCTTATTTGCGTTATAGACATAGGAGTACAGAGCACGACAATAAACATAATCGAAAGGAAAAGTCTGAAAAAAAGTTATAGTTTTGATTTTGCTGGGGGGCAACTTACATACAGCATATCTTCGGCTTTGGGGTTAGGACATGCGCAGGCAGAAGAATTAAAAAACAAAGAAGGGTTAACTTCCGCCGAGGAAGAAATATCCAAAACATTATATTTGCTTATAGACCCCCTAATAGCAGAGGTTAAAAAAATATTATCTAGTTTTTATCAGGAGGAAGGAAAAGAAATTGATGAGATTTATTTAACTGGAGGGACTTCCAGTTTGCCGGGGCTAAAAGAGTATTTTGCCGAAGTTTTGAAAAAGAAAGTTGAGATTCCCAATTGTTTTTCCGAACTTTTATACCCCCCCATTTTAAGCGAGACATTGGAAGAAATGGCGCCAAGTTTTTCGGTGGCCATGGGAGTCGCATTGGGTGGATTAGAAGTTTAGTGTATGTCGGAAAAATTAGTTGTATAATAGAGAAAATAAAACACGATGGATTTTAATACAATTTTTCAACTTAGAACAAAGAAATTCTGGTGGATGGATGTAGTCTTTTATTTTGTAATAGCTTTACTGGTATCCATTGTTCTGTGTTATATAATTTTTGCGGTAAAAAACAGTTTTTTGCGTCAAGACATAGAAAAACAAATTGAGGATTTAAATAAGGTTGGAACCGTACAACAGAAAGCGGACGAAGGAGACGTTATAAACTACAAAAAGAAGATAGGTGATTTTACATCCTTAATGCAAAATCATCATTTTACATCTAATGTGTTTGCGTTTATGCAGAATCAAACCATGCCCAATGTGTGGTTTAAACAATTTAGTTTGAATGAAAGTAGCGCCACGGTGCAATTGTCTGGTGAAGCAGACGACTTGGACGCTGTTAGTAGACAAATAGCGGTTTTGGAGAGAAATAAATATGTTAAAAGTTTAAGCACGTTAACGTCTTCCTCTGATGGGGTCGCAAGAAACAGCTTTAGTACAAATCTTGTTTTGACTTCTGACATATTTGATTATCTGTCTATCCCGCCGCCAGAGGAAGCTATCATACCACCAGAGGAAGCTCCAGTTGAGCCAGTGGTAAATCCAGATGTTAACGAAACCCCCGGTGATATAGAAGCAAATAATGGAACGACAACTACCCCTGAAGAAGGTGTGCCGGCCGAAGAAGTAAAAAGCGACGCAAAGTTTATTCTTTCTTTTCACTTGCGCCTAGTTCCGGAAGTTGTTGGAATGTTAGACCAAACAAATTATAGAGTTACATTGAGCGTTCCATATGAGACAGATATTAAAAATTTAACTCCGTCTATAATGGTGTCTTCTGGGGCCATAATATCTCCAAGCGCCGATATCCCACAAGACTTCACTAATCCCGTAGAATATACTGTTACTGCAGAAGATGGGTCTGTTCAGCTGTATGTAGCTCGAGTGATTGTTGGACCTCCGCCTCCAGTAAGCGAAGATTCCGCACAGAAAAGTTCGGGCTTGCTCATAATAATAATTATTTTGTTTGTTATTGTTGTATCGGTGGCAGTGTTAGTATTACTAATTTTAAGAAGAAGGGCAAAACAACAATCTTTTAGTAAAAATAAATGAAAATAGATCGACCAATTGCTATCGCCATAATTTTCTTTGTCATTTTGCTTTTAGCATTCTTTTTTGTGGTACCCGAGTATAAAATATTTGGACGATTACAAGCGGAACTTGCCCAAAAAAAAGCGGAATATGATGCGGAGTTTGCATATTATTCGGCGATAGCAAAGACACATAGCGATTTAGTGGCTCACGCAGATGATCTCGAAAAAATTGATGATGCTCTTCCAACCGATCCAAGTTTGGGTAGCGCCGTTTATTTTTTACAGCAGACAACTAAAGAGAGTGGTATGTTATTAAAAAACGTTTCTTTGTCCAAGTCGTCTTCTGGAAATTCGGCAGCTAGACCATCTTCCGATAGTCTAATTCAGGAGAAAAGCAAGGTTGTTCAAGATATAGTTTTTTCTTTGGATTTGCTAGGCGACTATGCTTCTTTAGGACGACTTATTATGGCCTTAGAGAGTTCTTCGCGAATTTTTGAAGTAACAGATATTTCTTTTGGGTCATCTTCCCAGCCGATATTTGGAGCCGATCAGTCCCAATTCCAAATGACACAAGTATATAGTTTTAAATTACAGGTAAAGACGCACACATATTAATAAATAAATAAAATCGTGGCAGTAGTCTTTATATCACCAAGAAAAAGGCAAAAAGTATTTTTTATGGGAATTACAATAATATTTCTATTATTTTTACTTGCAGTTTTCTTGGGAGTTTTTCTTGCTAAACCAAAGCAAGCAACTCAGACAGTGGTGTTTAATAAGCCGAAGGTTGATATAAATATGAATATTTTTGATTCCGATCAATTTAAAGACCTTAAACCTTTTATCAAAATGGAAATGCAATATAGTTATACAGCTACCACAGAAAGCGACCAGCCTAGAAGTGGGTTTATAACGGCCGCTTCTATAGATCAGGCACGGGAGAGATTAATTAGTATGGGCCTAACCGTAATCAAATTAGAGGAAGCAGAAATCGGAAGGGACAATCCTTTTACCCCCTATTATCAGGACATTACTTTGCCAACGCCCTAATTAATTTTTATAATGTATTACCAAAATATAATGAGAAATAAATCAAATAAAAATAAGATATGAGTCTTCTGCAAGAATTATTTGCGCAAGGATTTTTAACCGAGCAGAAAAGAGACGATCTGCAAGAAGAGGTGAGAAAAACCGGTAAACCGGAGGAGGAAATTATTTTACAAAAAAACATTGTTCCAGAAGAAATGCTTTTTAGCATAAAAAGCAAGGCCTTGGGCATTCCTTTAAAAAGGGTAAGGGCGGAGGAAATTCCCTCTGATGTTCTGGGCTTAATACCGGAGGAGGCATCTATTAATTACAAGATGGCTTCTATCGCAAAAAAAGATAATGTTGTGCAGGTAGGAATGGTTTACCCAGAAGATAGTTCGGCTCAAAATGCTTTAAGGTTTCTAGCCAATCAAGAAAACCTCACTTACCAAATTTATTTAATAACGCCGAGCAACCTGACAGATCTTCTGAAACAACATAAAAACATATCAACAGAAACAAAAAAGGCTTTGGAAAAGTTTAATGAAAGCCCCGAAGAAGCAGAAATACCTACTAAAATTTCATCAGCACAAGAAGTAACAGAAGACGCGCCAATCATAAAAATGGTTTCGGTGATATTAAGGCACGCCGTTGAGGGAAATGCCTCTGATATTCACATTGAGCCCGGCAGGGAAAAGCTCACAGTAAGATTTAGACTTAATGGAATTTTACATTCAAGCTTATTTTTACCGTTAAAGGTACACCCAGCAATCGTTGCCAGAATAAAAATTCTTTCTGGGCTTAAGATAGATGAAAATAGAGTTCCTCAAGATGGCAGGTTTTCCAAAAAAATAAATGATGGAGACATTGACTTCAGGGTTTCCACCTTCCCCACTCTTTATGGGGAAAAAGTTGAATTAAGAGTATTAAACCCCGCTAAAGGTTTGAGCTCCTTTGAAGATTTGGGGCTAGAAGGAAGAAATCTAGAGGTGGTGAAAAAAACTATAAAAAGGCCATATGGTATGATTTTGTTTACGGGGCCTACTGGATCGGGAAAAACAACTACTCAATACGCAATTTTACGTATTTTAAACAAGGAGGGTGTCAACATTGTTACAGTAGAAGATCCAATTGAATATTCTATAGAAGGGATAAATCAGTCGCAAGTAAAGCCGGAAATTGGATACACTTTTGCACGAGGTCTTCGTCAGATTTTAAGACAAGACCCTAACGTTATTATGATTGGAGAAATTAGAGACGAGGAAACAGCCGATCTAGTTGTAAACGCCGCTCTTACCGGACACATCGTGCTTTCTACGTTGCACACCAATTCTTCTATCGGTGTGGTTCCAAGATTAATGGATTTGGGGGTAAAGTCTTTTTTAATTCCGTCTGCGTTAAAGCTTGTTATCGCGCAAAGATTAATTAGAACCCTGTGTACGCGTTGCAGAGTAAAAACAAGACCAGCAGAAAAAGTAAAAGAATATATTTTAGGAAAAGTGAAGACCCTGCCTCCTTCCGCTAAAAGCGAAGTAAAAATAGAAGAACCGCTTTTAATTTATACAGCTAAGGGTTGTGACGCTTGTGGGTTTACTGGTTATGCGGGAAGGGTGGGGCTTTTTGAAGTTTTGTCTATGACAGATGAGTTGGCAGAATTAATACAAAAAAATCCCGTGGAGAGTCTTATTTTAAAAGTTGCCCAGAAGCAAGGAATGCTTACTATGGAGCAAGAAGGAATAATGAAGATTCTGAAGGGAGAAACGACAGTGGAAGAAGTGGCCAGAACTACAGAGCAAGAAGTGTAATCTGTTTTTTACGTAACGGTTATGCTGGGTGTTCAAGCTTGCTATATTTTTCATATTCTATTTTTATGAAAAAAATTTTGCTCGTGGAAAATGACGCTTTCTTAATAAACGTCTATACCAAGCAGTTTCGAAAGTCGGGATACAGCACCACAATCGCCACAAACAACGAAATTGCTGCAGCTAGGATAAAAAATATAGCTCCTGATTTATTAGTTTTGGACGAAGATTCGTCAGGGGGAGGTGCCTCTTTTGCTCTAAGGAAAATTAAAGAGAGCGCTGGAATAAAAGAAATAAAAATGCTAGTTCTCTCGGGCTTTAGCAAAATAGAAGAGCCAGATTGTGCCTCAGTTCCTTCTGATGCAAGATGTATTTCTAAAAACGAAAGTACGGCAGAAGAAATTGTAAAAGAAATAGAAAAATTATTAAACTGATTCTAATTTTATTATATGGATTATTTAAGCTATTTTAAAAAACTTTTAGACATAGTGGTTAAGGAGGAGGCTTCCGACTTAGATATATCTGTGGGGCATCCACCAAACATAAGAATTACAGGGCAACTTGTCCCCTTGAGCCGAGAGCAGGTGATTTCGCCAAAAGATTCTGAGGGCATAGCGTTTGCTATTATGTCTGAAGTCCAACGAAAAAAATTTTTAGAACAAAAGGAGATGGACTTCTCTTACGATTATGAAAGCAAGGGTAGATTTAGAGTAAATGCTTTTTTCCAGAGAGGGACTATAAGTATTTCATTGCGCTTTGTCCCCTCTGCAATAAGGACCATTGAAGAGCTGAGTCTTCCCACTATTTTGCACGACTTTGTTTCCCGTCCGCAGGGCCTTGTTTTAGTGACGGGAGCTACTAGTCAGGGAAAATCTACTACGTTAGCTGCCATGATAGATGAAATAAATCATACAAGGGCGGTGCACGTTATTACAATAGAAGACCCAATCGAATATACCTATCCTATTGATCGTGCCATTATTGAGCAAAGAGAAGTTAGCATAGACACGTTTAGCTTTGCTAATGCTTTAAGGGCAAGTTTGCGTCAAAACCCAGACGTTATTATGGTTGGAGAAATGCGCGACTTAGAAACAATCTCAACAACAATTACAGCAGCCGAAACTGGACACTTAGTTTTTGCAACACTGCACACAAATTCTGCGCCCCAGACGGTTCATAGAATAGTGGACGTTTTTCCTCCAGAACAGCAAGATCAGATAAAATTCCAGTTGGCCAGTTCGCTTTTAGGAATTGTCTCGCAAAGATTAATACCAAGAATTAAAGGAGGGTTTATTCCTGTTTGCGAATTATTAATTTGTAACAATGCAGTTTCCAATTTAATAAGGGAAGACAAGGTTCATGAAATTCCTGCTGTTATAGAAACTTCTGCAAAAGAGGGAATGATTTCTTCTAGTAGAGCTTTGGTTGATCTTGTTAGAAAAAAAGAAATATCCCTAAAAAATGCAGTGGATTATGCATTAGACCCCAACGAAGTAAGAAGCTTGTTACGGTAAGGTTTTTCAAATTAAATGAAGTATACTTATAAGGCCAGATCTAAAGAAGGAAAAATTCAGACCGGAACAGTTGAAGCGTCTACCAAAGAGACGGCGGCTCTTCTTTTGCAAAAATACGACGTTATTGTAACGTCTATAAAAGAGCAAAGCATTTTAACTTCGCATTCGGCAAGTATAGATTTTTTGAATAGAGTTTCTAAAAAGGATTTGGCGATATTCTCCCGACAACTTTCTGTAATGGTGCAGTCTCGTGTTCCTATTACGCAGAGCTTGAAAAGCTTGGCTATAACTATTAAAAATCCTAATTTCAAAGAGAAAGTTTTAAAGGTTTCTCAATTGGTTGAAGAGGGAAATTCTCTATCAGAAGCAATGGAAGCTTTTCCACAGATCTTTAATATATTTTATGTAAGTTTAATAAGAACAGGTGAGGCGTCTGGAAAAATTTCAGAATCACTATCTTATCTTTCCGACCACTTAGAAAGAGAGCATGATATTTCTTCGCAATTGGTACACGCAATGATATATCCCGCCTTTGTTATCGTAGTTTTATTTACGGTAATACCTATGGTTATATTTTTTGTAATGCCTCGTCTGGTAAGTTTAATTGAAGAAACTGTTAATGAACCCCCTCCATTTACCGTGGCGATGATTAATTTTTATGCATTTATCTCTCATTATGGATGGGTGTTAATAGTAGGATTTCTCCTTATGGTTCTATCAATTGCCTATTATTTAACAACCAAGCAAGGAAGACTCAAATTTCAGGAGTTGTCATTGAAAATGCCGTTTTTTGGTCCCTTACTAAAAAAGATATTTCTTATTAGGTTTGCTGAAAATGTTTCCACGCTAATAAGCGCCGGTCTTTCTATTAATAAAGCGCTAAAAATTACGCGAGATACGGTGGGCAACGTCGTTTACAAGAAAATTTTCACCGAAACAGAGGAGAGCGTTTCTCAAGGTAAGAAAATAAGTTATGTTTTAGCAAAGTACCCAAAATACGCTCCGCCTTTTGTGGTGCAAATGGTGCAAGTGGGAGAGGAAACGGGTACGTTGGACAAAAACTTGTTGCAAATAGTCGATTTTTATAATAAAGAAGTTAAAAGATCGGTTGAAACTTTTACGGCGCTTTTAGAGCCAATATTGATAATTTTTTTGGGGGCGGCAGTCGCTTTTTTGGCGGTCTCTGTTATCGCCCCGTTATATGGAACGCTTGGGACAATTTAATAAAATTTATTAAATATATATTTTATGAAAAAAGGGTTTACCCCGTTAGAAGCCTTAAGTAAATTTAAAATAATTTTATTTATAACGAAGATATGCAACCAAACAAAAATTATATCAAACAAAATCAGCTTCTAACGGGGTTTACTCTTATAGAGTTGATTATAGTCATAGCCATAACCGCGATACTCGCAAGTATTGTTTTGTTGACAGTTCAACAATATTTAAATAAGGGTAAGGACGCTAATATTTCCGGTAATTTGGCTGTTTTGATTCCTGCAGGGGAGGCCTGGTATAACGGAAATGGTAACAGCTACGAGTATTTTTGTAATCCTAATCCCGTAGATTCAAATCCCGGAAATAGTGCATTAAAAAATGCTATTTACCAGATGCCATACAATTTAGATTCTTCATGTTATGGTGATCCTGGCGCCAGTAATTGGACCACAACCACGGGTGGCGGCCGTAATCCCGCCGGACTTTGTTGTTATGTTGATAGCACCTATAATGATGCTTGGGTAGCTTGTGTGCCAAAATTTTCTGATAAAACAATGGCGCTTTGTGTCGATAGCCGAGGGGTAAAAAAAGATATAACAAAAAGTCAGTGTGACAATCTTATGTCGGAGAATCCGTTACAGTGCCCCGATTGAGTTTTCCACAGGTTTGACCTCTAACAGGGTTTACACTTGTGTTTGTAAATATGTTATTATAACCATAATCAAATTGTAAGAACAATTTCTAAAGGTCGAACTTGTCTAAACAAACGTTTAGAAATCATAAAAGAAAAGTAAATAAAAATTAAAAAGAGAACAAAAATGAATAAACAAAAAGGTTTTACACTTATTGAACTTATCGTTGTTATTGCCATTATCGCAATTTTGGCAGCCATCGTTTTAGTTAACGTTACAAGCTACATAAACAAGTCAAAAGATGCTGCCATAAGATCGGATTTATCTAATATAGCATTGGGAATGGCCGTATGTTTTGCTGAGACAAACACTTATGTGGGTTGCTCCGCACTTCCAGCTTATGTACCAACGACATTAGCAACTGACATTTCAACTCAGAACGGAGGTACCGCTCCCGCCTTTGGTACTCCTACTCTTAACGCCTTCTGTGTTTCTGCGAAGCTGGCAACAAGCGCCTCAAGTACCTGCGTAGATTCTACGGGAGTAACTAAAGATAACTCAGTTTGTTCCGCAGCAGTTTGTCCGTAATTATATTTGCGACATCAAAACAGAGCCCAAGAGGCTCTGTTTTTTTATAGGTTTAAAAATGGTAGAATATTATAATGTTTATAAATTATTTAATCGGTGCTCTTGTTTTCTTGTTTGGGGTTTGTATCGGAAGTTTTTTGAATGCTGTGATTTATAGATTAGAGCAGAAAAAAAGCTTGAGCGGGCGCTCTTTTTGTCCTCAATGCAAGCATAAATTATCGTGGTCGGATTTATTTCCAGTGTTCAGTTTTTTATTGTTGGGCGGGAAATGTAGATATTGTCACAAAAAAATTAGCATTCAATATCCAGTGGTAGAAATACTAACGGGATTGATATTTCTACTAATTTTTAATTTTGTAATTTTTAATTTTTTAAATAATGCATTAATTTCCAAATTTTTAAACGCTGGGTTTTTCTTTTATATTGCGAGCGCGTTGATTGTGATATTTGTTTACGACCTAAAGCATTACGAGATTCCAGACAAGGTTTTGTTTCCTGCAATTGGAATAACCTTTTTATTTCAAGCCGTTTCTTCAAGCTATCTAATTTTTAACTATCTGCTTGCGGTTTTAATTGGTGCAGGGTTTTTCTTTGCTATCTTCTGGTTTTCTAAGGGGGCGTGGATGGGTTTTGGAGACGTAAAATTAGCTGTTTTAATGGGGCTATTACTTGGTTTTCCCAATATTTTATCTGCTTTATTCATGGCGTTCTTTTTAGGTGCTATAATAGGAGTAATACTAATGATTTTTAAGAAAAAGGGATTAAAAAGTGAAATTCCCTTTGGCCCATTTTTGGTTCTTGGAACTTTTTTAGCTTTACTATACGGAACTCAAACTATTCAATGGTATTTAAATTTATTTCAAATTTAAAAAATTCAGAAAATGGCACAACTCTTATTGAGATTGCAGTGGTGCTTTTTATAATTGCTTTGTTTTTTACAATTATGATCATAGGCCTTCCTGAAATTGAGAGGAGATTTGCTTTATCAAGGTCTACTTATAGATTGGCTCAAGACCTAAGAAAGGCGCGAGATTTATCAATATCTGGTGTTAAAATAAAAGACAATGAAGACAACGAAGCCATACCACAAGGATATGGTGTGTATATAGATAGAGATAGGGATCTAATAAATTATGTTATATACGCAGATGTTAGCGGTGTTGATCAGATGTATACTGCCAGTGATCCCTATAATTATTGTAATGAGGCCCAGATAGGACCAGATTGCGTTATAGATATTGTTGATGTAAGCAAAGAAAATCCCAGTTTATATATAAAAAGACTTACTGTAACTGCAATAGGTATCGGCGGAGAAATAACTGCAAGCGACAATAATACTGTGAGTATAAACTTTTTGCCACCCAACCCAGATGTTAGAATAGTCGATCCATTTTCTGGGGAAGATTTTAATTCTATTGAGATTGTTTTAGGAATTGACGGTAGTTCAAACGAAAGAATAGTTTTTATAAATAAGGCGGGGTTAATAAATATCCAATAATTTAGATGGCAAACCAAAAAGCATTCACAATAATAGAGCTTGTTATTTCTATATTTATTATAACTGTGGCCGTTGTTGGAATTTACAGTGCTTTTTCGTTGGCGATTATTTTGTCATCTGACGCAGGAAATCGCCTTACGGCAGCTTATTTAGTGCAGGAGGGGCAGGAGTTAGTAAGAAACATAAGAGATACAAATTGGCTCAATAACAGCGACTGGCTCGCTAGCGAACTTGGGAATGCCTGTTCGTCCGAATGCGAGTTAGATTATAAATCAACCGAGGCGATTCCGTGGATTCAGACAGATCGCTTAAACATAGGTGATGTTAATGGATTTTATACTCTTACTACAATTGACGCCTTGCCAACAAAGTTTAACAGAAAAATTACGGTTAACCCCATAGATGGTACAGATTACGCCGTATTAGTCAGGGTCGAGGTTTCATGGGATGAGAAGTCGAATTTACTTTATACAAAACAGGCAGCAGGAGATTGCAATACAAAATATAATTGTGTTGAGGCGGAAGCAACACTATATAATTGGTATCCGGCGCCAATTCCTCCTCCCGAATAATAATTTTTTTAAAATGAAAAAAGCAGATATTTTAAATAAGGAAAAAGGGTTTACGTTAATAGAAATGGTGGTATCTATTGCTGTGTTTTTGCTTATATCTGGAGCTGCGGTTGGAATTTTTCTTTCTATAATAAATCGCCAAAAGGAGGTTTTGTCAGAGCAAGAACTTTTAAATCAAATTAGTTATGCCGAAGAATATATGTCTCGCGCCCTTAGAATGGCAAAGGTTTCAACATCCAATACCGACAGTGGCTGTCTAGACCTGGGGGATATTTATGTTCTCACTCGACCCGACGAAAACAGTTTTTATAATGGCATAAAGTTTTTAAACCAAACAGATGGAGAATATGTCGATGGTGAAAGAAATGCTATGTGCGAAGAAATATTTTTGGATAATGTTACCGATCCCGCACGCCCCGTTTTAATGATACAAAAAGGCCAGGATCCGGCGATTGCCCTTACTTCGTCAGACATGGAGATAAAATACATAAGATTTGGCGTTAATGGTCTTACTGGGAGTTTGGCTGATTGTCCTAATTCGTCGGAGTCCGAATGTTTTGCGGCGACAAGCCAAGACGAGGTACAGCCGAGAGTAACGACGCTTCTAAAGGTTGAGCTTGCCGAGCGCTCAAGGATTTTCCAGACAACAATTTCGCAAAGAAATCTGAATGTTAATTTGACGCCCCAATGATAAAAGAAGCAAACAA
>Ga0265595_1002222_pt1 | contig 13469 bp, 10 predicted proteins | sample saktaG_15_FD_190148 | JGI IMG/M metagenome (GOLD analysis project Ga0265595, IMG submission 190148) | Saline water microbial communities from Sakinaw Lake, British Columbia, Canada - sak_2013_06_06_50m | ecosystem: Environmental > Aquatic > Non-marine Saline and Alkaline > Saline ... | reverse complement strand
GACGAGCATGATGTTCATGATGCCGATGCCGCCGACGAGCAGCGACACCGAGGCGATACTCGCCAGGAGCAGCGTCAGCACCCGCGACGACGACGCGACGGCCGAGGCGATGTCGGCCATGTTGCGCACCGAGAAGTCGTCGTCCGCGCTCGACCGGATGTTGTGGCGGGCACGCAGGAGTTGGGTTACTTCTTCCTGCGCCGCAGCGCTGCGCTTCTGGGAGACCGCCGAAACCATTATCCGGTTGATGCTAGTGCGGCCGGTCAGCCGGCGCATGGCGGTGACCACCGGTATCAGGATGATGTCGTCCTGGTCGCTGCCCTTGACCGTGAGCACGCCCGTGACCGTGAACGGCACGTTGCCGATACGCAGGATTGCGCCGACCGGCTCCTCTTCCGGAAACAGGTTGTCGACAACGGTCTGACCGAGCACGCAGACCTTGGTGCCGGCGTCGACGTCGTCGTCGGTGAACATGTTGCCGTCGGCGATATCCCAGCTCCTCACTTGCAGGTACTCGGTCGAAGTCCCGGTCACGCTGGTGAACCAATTCTGGTTGCCGTACACGACCTGGGCGTTGCGGCTGACAATCGGCGCGACCGCGGCCACGTCCGGGCAGGCGGCCGCAATCGCCCTGGCGTCTTCGAGCGTCAGGGACGTCACCGAGCCCGCGCCGCCCCTGACCCCGCCGGCAGATGATGAGCCGGGAAAGACCTGTAGCACGTTCGACCCAAGCGAGGCGATGCGCTGTGTCACCTGCGCCGTCGCGCCCTGCCCGACCGAAACCATCGCGACCACCGCGCCGACCCCGATGATGATACCGAGCATCGTCAGCAGCGAGCGGAGCTTGTGCACGCGGAGGGCACGCACGGCAATCCGGACGGTCATGCCGAAATCGATCATGCTGCCTTCATCCCGGCCAGGTCGGTTTCGGCCACGCTCGGCGACGCCACCGGTTCGTCCATCACTATCCGGCCGTCGCGGAATGTTACGGTGCGCATCGCGTAGTGGGCGATGTCCGGTTCGTGGGTGACGAGCACCACTGAGATGCCGTCGCGGTTGAGCTGCTGCAAGATGGCCATGATTTCAACGCTGGTCCGGGTGTCGAGGTTGCCGGTCGGCTCGTCGGCCAGGATGAGCGGCGGCCGGTTCACGAGCGACCGGGCAATCGCCACCCGCTGCTGCTCGCCGCCCGACAACTGGGTTATCTGGTTATTGATTTTCCCGGCCAGTCCGACACGCGCCAGGGCGTCCTGCGCCCGTTCTTTCCTCTCCTTGGCGTCGGCGCCGGCGTAGACGAGCGGCAGTTCCACGTTCTCCAGCACCGGGGTACGCGCCAGCAGGCTGAAGTTCTGGAACACGAAGCCTATCTTCTTGTTGCGGATTTCGGCCCGCTCGTTCCGGTCGAGGTGCGTGATGTCGGTCCCGTCGAGAAGTATCGTACCCGAGTCCGGATGGTCCAAGCACCCGAGCAGGTTCATGAATGTAGACTTGCCCGAACCGGAAGGTCCCATGATAGCCACGAACTGACCGCTCGGGATGCTGATGGAGACGTCGCGCAAAGCCTTGACCTCGGTCTCCCCGACCTTGTAGGTCTTGCTGACCGAGTTCACAAGGATGACGTCGCCGGGCATGCTGGAACCCTAGTGGCCGCCCCGCGGCGGACCGCCGAACCCACCAATCATCGGCACGCGGTTCTGCTGGCTGTTCGCGGTTGCCGGAGACTTCCCCTGCCCCAGGCCGGTAATAACCAACTCGCCTTCTTCCAGGCCCCGGACGACCTCGGTATTGGCGCCGTCGGCCATGCCAATCTCGACTTCGCGTGGGACCGGCTTGCCGTTCTGAAGAACATAGACCGTCTTGGTGACCGCAGGTGTTACGGCCGCCGCACGCGCAGCAGTATCCGGCCGGGCGCCCGGCCGGGATGAATCGCCCGCCGCCGTTGCGCCGGGGCGGAATCCGCGGCGCTGCCCGGCACCCGTCGCGTTCCGCCGGTTCACGCCTGACTGGCCTGAAGTCTGCGACCGCGCGGCCGAGGAGAACCCCAGCGTCGACGCGAGCTTCGTAGCCAGTGCGGCATTCGGCACCGTCAGCACGTTGTCGACTGCCCAGACGATAATCTTCACGTTCGCAGTCATTCCCGGCTTCAGAAGCATGCCCGGGTTCGCCACTCGCACGATACCGATGTAGGTGGTGACGTTTGAGCTCACCACCGGCTGGTTGCGCACCTGCACCAGTTTGCCCGCGAAGGCGCTCTCCGGGTACGCGTCGACGTTGAACGTCGCCGTGAGCCCAGTGTCGAGCTTGCCCACGTCGGCCTCGTCAATCGACACCTCGACCTGCATCTCCGACAAATCGGCAATCGTAAACAGGTTCGGCGACTGCAGGCTTGCGGCCACTGTCTGCCCGGCGTCGACCTCCCGCGCGACGACGATGCCGGACATCGGCGCGGTTATTGTCGTGTAGGCAAGGTTGGTCTGGGCCTGGTCGTAGCTTGCATGAACCTGGTCGCGCTTGGCCTTGGCCAGCTCGAGGTCGGTCTTTGCCTGCAGGTAGTCGCTGTACGCCATCAGGCCGGAGGCATAGAGTGTTTCGGCGCGCGCGCTGGTCAACTGCGCCTGGGTCAGCGACGCCTGGGCCGAAGCGAGGTTAGCCTTCGCCTGCTCAAGCGCCGATTGGTAGTTGCGGGGGTCAATCCTGGCGAGGACCTGGCCGGCGGTGACATGGTCGTTGAAGTCAACTAGGACCTTCTCGAGGGTACCAGACACCTGGCTGCCCACGGTGACCTGATTCACGGGGTTCACCGTCCCGGTTGCGGAAACCGAAACGCTGACGTCGCCCCGTGCGACGACCGACGTCTTGTACCTGGCCTTCTTCGGCCTCGTCAGCAGGAAAACGCCGACCGCAGCCGCGACCAGCACCACAACTAGGATCACTACCAGTTTCCGGCGGGAACTCTGTTTGCTCATTGATTCACGTCCTTGCTGTTCTGTTAGACGCATATTAGACACGCGAGAGGCGCAAAACCTTTGCGGGACATGACCCAATTCCGCCGTGGAATTGGGATCGTGTCCCAAGTACGCCGTCAGTTGGTCAGGAAGTACGAAACGATGTTAATGCCCATGCGGAAGGCCTGTTCGCGCACCTCCGGTGGGTCGTTGTGGGCCGCGGTCCAGCCATCTGAAATGTTGGTGTTGAAAGTGTAGAACGCGACCATCCGGCCGCCGACAAAAATACCGTACCCGTGCGGCGGCCCTTCGGCATGTTCGTGAATCTTGGGCAGGCCGTTCGGAAACTGGTACACTTGGTGGTAGATGGGGTGGTCGAAGCCGAGCTCAACAAGCTGGCTGTTAGGAAACACCCGCGCCATCTCACGTCGGAATGCCGGATCCATACCGTAGTCGTCGTCGGCGTAAAGGAAACCGCCGGTCTCAAGGAACTGGCGCAGCCGCTTCACCTCGTCGTCCGAGAAGCTGATGTTGCCGTGCCCGGTCATGAACAGAAACGGATACTGGTACAGCTTCTCATCAAGCAGGCCGACCTGTGCCTCATCGGTGGACACGCGGATGTTGGTGCGTGAGTTCAACTCCTTGGCCAGGTTGGGAACCGCGTCCGGATCATTGTACCAGTCTCCCCCACCCTCGTACTTCAGGCGCGCAATCTGCAGTTGAGCACCGGCAATCCCGAACAGAAGGGACAAAGCGACGAGGACCTTACCACAAAAACACAAAGACACAAAGAGGGTTCCGGGAACCGGCATTCTGACTTCTGCCTTCTTCATTCTGACCTCTGCCTTCGGTCGTCAACCCTTCAGCCGCTTCTCCCTGAGGTCCTTGATCGCTTGCAGGCAGGCATACGGCACCGCAACCGAGCCCAGGAAGACCCTGCCTTGTTTCCGGCCGCCGTGGCAGTCCGAGCCGCCGGTCATCAAGAGCCCGTTCTTGGTCGCGACCTCGCGGTAGTGGTCAACGTTCCGCTTGCCGTGGTCCGGGTGCCAGACCTCGATGCCGTCGGCCCCGGCCGCAATCGCCGAGTACAGCGCGCCGTCGTCATGGTAGGTCCCGGGATGCGCCACAACCGCGACCCCGCTGTACCGGTGGATGAAGGTCATCGCGTCCGCGGGCGTCAGTTGCATCTTGGGGAAATACGCCGGACCCTCGTACGCGATGTAGCGTTGGAATGCCTCATCAACGGTCCGGACCGCGCCGGCCTCGACCAGCGCCTGCGCCACGTGCGGACGACCGGTTGCCGCGCCCTGCGCCAGCTCGCGCACCCGGTCCAACTCTATCTTCACGCCCAACTCGTTCAGCTTCTTCACCATCTTTTCGGCCCGCTCGGCCCGCTTCTGTCTCACCATCTCAAAGAAATCCCGAAGCGCCGGGTGCTGGTAGTCGATATAATACGCAAGAATGTGAACGTCAATGCCGCCGGTGTTACAGCTCATCTCGACGCCGGGCACGACTTCAATCTGGTGGCTCCGGCCGGCGGCAAGCGCGCGGTCGATGCCACCGACCGCGTCGTGGTCGGTAATCGCGACCGCGGCCAGTTTGAGCCGGTCCGCCTCGGCGACCAGCTCTTCGGGAGTGAACAGCCCGTCGGAAAAGACCGTATGGGCGTGAAGATCAACGAGACCAAGGCTCTTCTCGCCCACCTTCTCGCAATACGTCATCAGCGCCGTCTCAACTCAGATGGAAGACCGACGCTGGCCAATTACCAAGCCTCAATTACTAATGACCAGTCAAACCCCAATGCCGAACGACAGAGTGTCGAACTCGTTGGCATTGGTGCTTCGTCATTTCCTCATTCGTTAGGAATTAGCAATTAGGAATTAGTCATCCCCTCAGTCGCCCATCCTCTTGGCGACCGTGTCGAGGTACGCCTTGACCATCGCATCCATCTCCGACGCCATCTCGTCCATCGTTTCGCGCTTTTCCGCGACCCATTCCTCGTCCTTGATACCGCCCAGGTTGGTGAGCACGTTCAGCCGGGCCCCGCGGAAGCACGAATCGAGGTTCATCGTACCGACGCCGGCATCGGTAACCGAATTCTTGTTGCCGTACTCGACAATCGGCCGGCAAAGCTCCAGCACGTCCAGCGCGAGCTTCATCGTCCGGAGAGGTGTCTCCGCCGCGACCTTCAGCGCCTCGCTGATTGCCTGGTTCCGTTCCTGCTTATCCGCCTCGGTCATCTTCGGCCGCTTGTATGCCGCCATCACCTTCTTGAACGACTCGGCATCCTCGTCAATCAGCGAGACGAACCGCTCGCGCTGCGACAGCAGTCTGTCGCGCGCGGCCGAGAGCTCGTCCGAGAACTCCTCGTAGCCCTTCTTGCCTGCCGTCAGGTTCGCGACCATGGTCATGAGCGCCACGCCGATTGCGCCGTTCAGGGCCGCGGCCGAGCCGCCGCCCGGAGTCGGCGCGGACGAAGCCAGGTCGTTTAAGAAATCGGGCAACCCCTTGGCCGGGACCAGCCGGTTCTCGAGCACCTGCTCCTTCTTGAAACTGTTGAGCTGCAGGAAGTAGCGCGCGCTTGCGTTCAGGGCGCCTTGCGGCACCAGCCCGACAATCTCCGACTCGATGACGTTCACACCCCACCGCGCGGCCTCGCGCTTCACGGTCTCGAACACCCGGTACAGCGGGGTCTTGGTGTAGTCGGTCATGTTGATTGAAACCTGGACGCAGCCCTTTTCCTTCACCTCGAACCCGAGCGCCTTGGTGAAGCGGAACCCGCCGTCGCGGAACCGGATTGCCTTGGCGATACGTTCGGCAATCTTGAGGTCGGTCGTGGCCAGGTTCACGTTGTAGGCGACCAGCGGCGCGCGTACGCCGACGACGGTAGCGCCCGCGGTCGAGTGCAGCTCAGGGCGGCCGAAGTCCGGCGCACGATCCGGGTCGGTGCGAATTGCCTCCCGCAGGCCCTCAAACTCACCGCGCCTTATCTGGGCAAGGTCAACCCGGTCCGGCCGGGTCGCGGCCAGTTCGTACAGGTAGGTCGGAATCGAAAGCTCGTCGGCGATCTTCTTGGCCAGCCGCTTGGCCATCTCGATGCACTCCTCTACCGTCACGCCGGTAATCGGCACGAACGGCACGACGTCGGTCGCACCCATGCGGGGGTGCTCGCCATGGTGCTGGTTCAGGTCGATCAACTCGGAAGCGACCCTGACCGCCTTGAACGCGGCGTCGAGCACCGCCTCCGGCTCACCGACGAAGCTGATGACCGCACGGTTGTGGTCCGCGTCCATCTCCTGGTCGAGCATCGAAACGCCGTTGACCGACTTGATGACATGGACGATCTTCTCGATTACTTCGGGCCGGCGGCCCTCGCTGAAGTTGGGCACGCATTCGACTATCTTACGCATTACCGGGACTCCTCTCTAAATGGTGATAATTGTCTTGTCCGAACGCAGGCAATCTTACCGGCTCAGGCCAGGCTGTCAAACCAGAAGGGGACTGGGGCTATCCCCAGAGACCTGAAACCACGTCGCTCGCCGGCGGCTACGCCTTCGCCCAGAGCCCAATTCGGCAGCCGCACGGGTCACGGAAGAACGCAAAGAAGCCCATGCCGCCGCCAATTTCGGTCTTGGGCCGTTCGACTTTGCCCCCGAGCGCCTCTGCCTTTGCGAGCACTGCCGGGATGTCGTCCACGCCGACATACACGTCAATGCCCGGCTCGGGCATCTTCTCGACTTTGACGATGCCGCCGCCGACGCCGTCTTCGACCTCGAACAACGCGTAGTCGCCGGACCAGCTCTGCATCCTCCAACCGAACAGCGCCGCGTAGAACTTCGTGGACTTGGAAAGGTCGATGGAAGGTATCTCCCAGTGAATCAGCTTGTTCATCATTCTACTCCTTCGCTAGCGAGCCAGCACTACGCGCGCGACCCGGCGTGCGGCGCCGGTTCGGGCTTCGACGAAATACGCCCCGGCCGGCAGCAGACGTCCGGCCTGATCGCGGCCATCCCAGACCGCGACGCCGGATTCGGACAGCCGCAGGTCACGGACGCGACGGCCGGTTGCGTCACGGACCTGCAACAGGCACGAAGGCATCCCGCCACCGAGACAGATCGTGGTCGTGTGCCTGAAGGGATCCGGGCTCACGAGGAACCGCGGTAGACCGACCGGCCTGAGTTCGCTGATGCCGAGCGCGCCGTCAATCCGCAACCTTGCCATCAGGTCGCCGCTGTTGTAGACGAACCAACGCACGGTCGGCGAGCCGAAGTATGTCCGGTGGTCTCTCGGCGCGTCGGCGTCCTCGCCGATTCTCGGCTCGGTTGCCCGTTGCTGCCAGAATGCCAACAACCAGACGTCTTCGGCGGTGGTCACCAGCGTGTCGGCAGCGACCTCAATCCATGTTTCCGGTTGGCTCGCACCGACCGATTCGGCCAGCAGGTACGGACTTCCGACATTAGGGGCGCCGCCGCTGTCAGGACAGACCATTACCCGGCTGAATGGTGTCGTCTCCGCGACGAAGACCCTGGCCCCGAGCAGACGAAACTGGCCGTAAGGAACCGAAAACCTCACCGCGCCGGCCCACTCGTCTGTGGGCGAGCCGTTCTTCATGTACCACGCGTCCTGTTCGCCGTCGTCGTATCTGAGCTCACCCGTGTACGAACCCGATACTCCCATCCGCAGCGTGTCGTTCGCAGGGCATTCGTCGCCGTCAAGGGAGGTAATCAGCTCAAGCGTGCAGGTTTCCGCCGCCGGGGCCCAGGCCGGGAATTGCAGCGTCTTCTCGGCCAGGGGAGCCAGGTCAGTCACGGCCATCTCTTCCTGGTAGCCGGCTCCAATCCTCACCGCTACCGGGAATGACGCCGAACTCAGACCCGCGTTCCATACCACCACCAGTGGGGCGATGCTGTCCTCAGCGAAGACCTGTGCCATCGGGCGCAGGACTACCGACGGGCAGACGTCGTGCTGCAACCGGTAGAACCTGATGGCGAGGCTGTCGTGCAACTGGTTCTCCACCGGCGAACCGTCGCGCAGGTATTCAAGACCGGTCAGGCCGGAGTCGTTCTCAATTCCGACCGAACAGGAATCCGCGCCGGTCGTTCCGACGGTGGCGAAGCCACACCGCACCGAAGCCGGCAGCCGCAGGTACTGAAACACGATGCTGCCGCCCGTGTCCAACACGACCTGGAACGTACAACTGTCACCGGTGCCGTGTAGGGGAACGTCAATCCATGAGACCACGAAACGTCCCTGCGCAGTATCCGCGAGGTAGTAGACCGAACCACCTTGCGCTGGGTCAAAGTCGGCCCAGAATGGAGCCAGCAGGCTGTTCGGGTCGCGCGCGTCGGGGATCGATTGGTGATGGAACTGGTGACTCTCCGAAGTGAAGCTGAGCCAGCCATTGGAGCAGACCCGAATCGAATCATGCAGTTGCCCGTAGAAGTCACAACTGAACCCAAGGGCAAATGGCCCCTGATTGTCGTCATCACCGAGTGGAATCCTCGTTCCGCTGCCAGTGATGTCTACCCAATTGAATGCCGGCCCGCCGCTCTCGTCCGAGTCAATCCACCGATACCCGCCTTTGTCCGGTGCCGAAGCCCAGACTAGAGAAACCCCAATCACCAGACTCCAGGCGACAAACGGATGCACGCGCCGGTTCATCTTGCCCCCAGATACACGACCGGCCTGGTCACGGTCCTGCCTCCGCCCGAGACCTGGCAGAAATAGACCCCCGGACTCACGCCTCTGCCGAACCGGTCGGTCCCGTCCCAGACGACCTGACACTGCCCTGCGCCAAGAGTGGCAAGTCGACGTACGACTCTGCCTGCACGGTCCAACAGCGTCACTCTCGTGTCTGCCGGCCGATTCGCTTCCAGGCGTACGGACATGCGGTCGCGGAACGGACTGGCGCTGATTGACGCCCAGCGCTCAGGCGGGACGGTGCCCGGCGTCTCGGCAACTCCGACGTTCCACCCGTACAGCCGTACCGTCGCATCAACGAGCACCATCAGGTCGCCCTGCTCTTCGTTCGAGAACACCGCATAGTGATTGCCGGGCTCGGAAAGAACAAGACTATGGTTCGCCGCAGCCACATTCTCGTCGTTCACGAATGCACGGACCGGCTGCCCGTTAAGATAACTTGCGAATTCGGGTTGCGAAGTCATGAAGAAGTCGGTTGCTCCCGGCGTCTTCACGAGGGCGTATTCGTTGGCGCCGCCCGAGTTGTAGCAGTCATAGCCGTAGAGCACCTCGCGCCCCACGGAATAGCTCACGTCCATTCGGCGTTGGTCAAGCGGTGTCCCGCTGTCCGCTGTAATCGTAAGCGAGTCGAGTCTGCCGGCAAGGGTGCAGGGGTAGAAGAAGTTGCTGCCGGGCGATGCCGCAGCCGAGTCAATGACCATTCCCGCCGAGACGTCGCCGAGCGGGCCGCTGAGTGTCAGGTAGTAGTTCTGGTTGTCCCCAAGGGACGTGGTGTAGCGTCCGTCGCGGTCGGTGACCCCGTAGAAGCAGGTGGCCATACCGCCGCCCCAGGCTTCACTCGACAGCTTCACGATCTCGCCATCCACCGGCCTCAGGCAGGAATCGTACACCTGTACCGTCAGGCTGCAGACGTCGCTGTACGTACCGATAACGCTGCGCTGCCAGCCGTCGTTGCGCCAGTCCCAGATTGCCGAGCAGTCCTTGCTGCCGCCGTACTTCTTCTCGTATGCGCATCCCGAATCGGCGATGTGGGTAGTCGGGTCGTTCGCGTAGGGAATAAACAGGCTGTCCCACCATATCTCGTTCCAGACGTGGTCCTCGTTGATGTCCATCACTCCGCCGCAGGGAATCAGCGCGGTGCGGGCCGCGGCCTGCACCAGGTCCTGCATCTCCCCGCAGTTGCCGTTATGCTCGTGAGCGATAGTAACCGGCTGTATCGGCCGGTTGCCCGAGGCCCCATCGGGCATGGTCAGCGCGGCCCAGCGCCCGACCACCGCGACCGCCTGCATCGTGTCCTCAAACCCTCCGCCCCAGGCGTGCTTCTGGCCGTCCCAGAATAACTGTGTCGGAGCCAGCTTCTCCCGCAGGAGCGGGTAGCCGGAGTCATTGCAGTAGAAAAGGTACTCCCGCCAGAAGTACCCGTCCACGTACATCGGCGGCTCGTCGGTTCCCTTGGGCATGATGACCCACCAGTAGTAGATGTCGCGCGGTATCTCCACCCATGACGTTTCCGCCTGCGCGCGGACGCGGTACTTCGTGGTAGAGTAGTAGTTGCCGCCCTGCAGAGGGTCGCCGTAGTCAACGATGTCAACGTAATGCAGTTCCGGGTCAATTTGATACGCCTGCTGGACGTTGTCGACGAGGATCTGCGAATTCATCGAGGACAGTGTCCCCGGGGACAGGTGCGCGACCTGAAAGCAGACCTCATCATAGTATCGTTTGTCCGGGCAATTCAGAATGACATTCGAGTAACGACTCTGCTGGGCAGAGCCGAGACGGCGGAAATTGTCGGCAAGGTCGTCCTTGAGCCAATCGGGCGCAATCGCCACTGCCATCTTGGCCGAGTCGGTCAGGAACTCCGGCAGCAGCGTATCGCGCAGAGACCTGGTTGCACTGTCGAACACGACCGCGAGGCGCTGCCCCGCCGGAATCATCGCATGCAAAACCAGCGAGTCCATAAGCGTCCAGCCGGAATCAGAAGGCAGCGGATTGGGTTCAGACGCCGGAGCCGATTCAGCCGGCGCGCGACCCGGAACGGCCAGACGCGTGCCCGCGCCCTTATCGGCCGGCTCGACCTTGACCGTTGCGCCTGGCCCGTCGGCAAGAGCGAGAGAAATCGAGCAAAAGAGAATGAAGACAATGGCCTGTTTCATGCCTAATCTTCTTCCGGGAACCGCCCCTTGTCAAGCCATCGACCTTTCCTCCGAGGAACCAGACGAAGTAAGAAGCTGGAGTCTAGACGCGAGAAGCTAGAGCGACCGAAGACTCTGCCTTCTATGCTCTAGCTTCTAGACTCTGGCTTCGGCCGTATCCGACTACTAGTGCTGCAGGACGAGGCGCGTAGCGGCGTGCTCTGTCGCAGCGCTACAGCGAACCAGGTACGTTCCTGACGGCAGGAGTTGACCCATGTCGTCCCGCCCGTCCCATATTGTGTGCGACTCACGGTTCACGGCAAGTGTACGTACGAGTCGTCCTTGCACATCGTAGACGCGCAAGGCCTGGGGCTTGGAGTTCGAGACTTGAGTCGAGAGGCTCATCTTTGTGCTAATGCAAAATGGATTAGGCTCGCACGTCAGTGACAGGACGGGCGCTCGGGGCGGGCTTGCCTTCGGTTCCGCGACCGCGACTTTACCCGCAGAATCCGTCTTGATGAGATAGAAGTCCGACAAGCCTGCGCCAAAAGAGTATGTCTGTCCGGCAATGACGTAGCCGCCGTCCGCGGTCTGTTGAACCGAATACCCGCCATCGAAGTCAAGTCCGCCGAACGTCCTCGTCCAGAGAGTGTCACCGTTGGCGTCGGTTCTGACGAGATAGACGTCGGGGAGGCCGACACCACAGATGCCAACGATGATGTAGCCGCCGTCCTTCACCTGCGCACCTGAGAAGCCCTCCACCCAACCCCTGCCGCCAATCGTCTTTGTCCATAGCGTATCACCGCCCGCGTTGGTCTTGACTAGATAGATTCTTGGCGAGTCCGAGTACGAGAAGGTCCAGCCGACCACGATGTAGCCGCCGTCGGCTGTCTGCTGAGCCGAGCCGCCACAGTCGATTGAATCGCCGCCGAAGGTCTTGGTCCACAGTGTATCTCCCATTGAATCGGTCTTGATGAGCCAAACATCCTTGCTACCCGCGCCGAAGGACCTCGTGGTCCCGGAGATGATGTAGCCGCCATCGGTAGTTTGCTGGACGGAAGTGCCCGCGTCGTTGCCTGATCCGCCAAAAGTTCTTGTCCAGAGCGTATCGCCATTGGAATCGGTCTTGATGAGCCAGACGTCTTCGCCACCCGCTCCGAAAGATGAGGTGTTGCCACAGACAATGCAGCCGCCATCGACTGTCCGCTCAACGGACGACGGGCTCTCGTCCTGCGAGCCGCCAAAGGTCCTGGTCCACACTGTGTCGCCGTTTGGGTCAGTCCTGATAAGATAGACATCGTCACCGCCAGCGCCGAAGGACTGGGATACCCCAGCAATCATGTAGCCACCGTCGGTGGTCTGCTGCACCGATTGGCCCACATCGTCCTTCGCGCCGCCAAAGATCTTGGTCCACAGTGTATCACCGTACGCGTCCGTCTTGACGAGATAGGCGTCGTAGCCGCCTGCGCCGAACGACTCCGTCACACCGGTGAAGACATAGCCGCCGTCAGAAGTCTGTACTGTCTCAAAGCCTATGTCATCGGCGGTGCCGCCGTACGTACTCTCGAAGGTGAGTGGAGAGCTCTGGGAGTATGAGGACAGAAGAGTTGCGACTAGTGCTGCCACGGCCAGCGCGGAATCGAAGTGGATACAACGCGCTGTTACTCCCCGGTTTGATGCCTGCAACGCCTTGAGGGTCAATCGAAGCACGAGCTAGATTCTAGCACTCTCTGCATTCCTGTCAACACGTCCAAGTCGCGCGGATTGCCGTCCGCACTTGAGCAGAGGGGCGACGCCTAAGCCGCCCCTCTGCTTGTCAGTGACCGAACGACCAAGTGATGCTACCAGGGTACAGTCAAGTGGGACCAGCCGTTTGATCCGCTACCCCACGAATGCCAGCCCTCTTGATCCCAGCTCCAGTAGGTGTTTTCTGCGGGATACGTCCAAGTTTGCTGTTCGGCGTATCCCCATGTTCTGTCGGCACCGTCCCACCACCAGTGGTCCCACCAGACTTCTGAATTGCACTTAGTCCTGCACCTTATGAGGCACCAGCCCGGAATCGTATACCGGTAAGTACCTGTCCCGCAGGTCGCGAACTTGAGCTTGCTAGTCCGGTAACCGACATTTATCCACGAACCCCACTTCCGATTGGCCCAAAAGTTGGAATGCCAGTCGGAGTGGTTTTGACCAATGGCGGCGTGGAGATTCTCTGACGGAGTTAGGAGTCCTAGACTGTGGATCTCGGCGGTGTCAGTCGCCTCATAGCCGTCTGGCGTGCTGACTGTCGCGGTTGAGTCGGCATCGATCTCGATGATCTCCGCCACCCAAACCGGATCTTCGCTCACCCCCGCAAGGGAGTCGCTGTAGTCTGGATTCTGGTTGATGAAGTAGTGAACGACGGCAGATTCCGGAACTTCGTCGTCTGACTGGGCTCGAACGGCAGGCCCTCGCGACCCCATCTTGTCGCAGCCGACAACGAACAAGAGCATAGAGACAATGAGCGCGATCTTGCGACTCATGACTCCTCCTTTGACTGATGTTTGACGCGACATCCGGTCGGTCAGCTTGCCGCCCCCGCGGAGTCGCTTGGCCTGCGTCGAACGACCACTGCGAAGAGGCGACGCGGACCACGCGTTCTCCGCAGCGGTAGTCAACCAGCCATCGTCGCGTCCTTGACAGGATGCTACCCCCC